>JADMIO011346958.1_pt1 | contig 48991 bp, 45 predicted proteins | sample 8958161 | NCBI WGS metagenome assembly JADMIO01 (sample SAMN16585339, study PRJNA669376) | soil metagenome | isolation source: Crop rotation soil | place: USA: Cullars Rotation, Alabama | collected 2011
CCGCGACTTCAAGTCACGTGAATTCCAAGCTTCGGATCCCACTGTGCTGGAAAGGCGTCGAAGGGTGGGTGCTGACCGATCGCGCCAACCCAGCCGCTATGCAGCTCTATCAAAAAGCCGGCGGCGTGGAGCGGCCGGAAGAGACCGTGATGTACACGTTCAAGCTGAGCGAAAACGACGGCGCCGAATCAACCCGGCTATCGCAATAACGCAAACTCCCAGCCCTGCCGGCTCCGGCACTGTCGCGATGAAGCCGTGATCGAAGCCGTTGCTGTCGTTGTAGCCGCCGACGATGTTCAGCCCATCGATGCCGTGCACCGATGTGTTGTTCCGCGCGCCGGGGATATCGATCTGCGTATAGCTGTTACCGTCGTAGATATAGCCATGGCCAAACGTGAACGCTGAATCGCCGAAATCACCGACGATCAGATTTCCGGAGATTCCATATCCTTCGGTGCGATCGGCTCCCGGGAACGAAACCGTGGTAAAGGTTGCGCCGTCATACACGTCACCCCGCCCGGTGCTGCCGTCGCCCTGGTTGTAACTGCCGACGATCTTGTTGCCGTCGATGGCGTGCGCCTGGTTGTTGACGCCGAGCGGATCATCCACCGTCGTGAAGTTGACGCCGTCGTAGACGAAGCCGTGAACGACGCTGTCGGTCCAGACGCCGACCATCTTGGTGCCGGAGATGCCTTCGATGACCGTTTGGACCGCGCCGGGATAGTTGAGCGTTTGCCACGTCGTGCCGTCGTAAATGAAGCCTTGCGCCAGGCCGCTGCCATCGCGGTATTCGCCGACGATCTTGTTGCCCTCGACTCCGTAGGCAGCTGTATCCATGGTGGCGCCGGGCGCATCGAGCGTGGTGTAGGTCGAACCATTCCAAAGAAAGCCGTGCGTTGTGGCCCCATCGTAGTAGTAACCGACGACGTTGTTGCCCGAGACACCGAACGGCGTGGTGTTGACCGCACCCGGCACGTCGATCGGCGTGTACGCGGGAAAAACGCTGGCGCGTGCCAATGATCCACCGATGCCGAGCACGGCAAGCGCACCAATACCCAAGCCCCGACGATTAAACGTTGCGTTGTTCAAACGACCTCCGATTTCCCATAGCGCAAGCCGCGTCGCATGTTGCGGTGCAAAGGAGCGCGATGCCCCGACGTGTGCCTCGCAAGTAACGCACGCGATCAACCGCCAGCGGAAAACAATGCCCGTCCACCAGCGGCGCAGCCCGGCCGGTCAAATAATGCCCGCGCCAATGCATGTACGCAAAAGGATTTTTACATGTGATGGATGAGATGCTGCAAGGATGAAAAGAGGCTCATGGGACGTGAGCGTGCGAGTCTTCGAAGTGATGAATCGATGAGTAACCGCATCTTTGCGGGACGACAGATTCTAGAACGTCACATGGCGACGCCGACACGGTATGTTTCATTCGGCATGACCACACGCACCAAGGGCATTCTCTTCCTCATCGCGCTGGGCGGATTCGTCGGCGGTTCGCTGCTCGCTGGCGCGTCATTTCTTCTCTACAAGCTCGGCTTCGGGACCGGCCAACTCGCCCTCGCAGGTGTGGCGGAAATGCTTGTGTCGCTCATGTTTCTGATCGCAGGCCTGGCGATTGTGCCGGTGGCGGTGCGGACGTTTCAGGATGCGCATCAGGCCAGCTGGTCACGCATCGTGTTTGGCATCGTTATGTCATTCGCGGGAATGTGCTGGATCTCGATCGGCATCCAGGGAATCTTCTGGTCGAAGTTCGTCCGCGCGGCGCTGGGCCTGGGATAATCGCCGCATCGTGCAATCGGCGAACGAAAGTCAGCTTTATCGTTCTAGCCACGACGCTACGCATCGCGCGTCTTCACAGAATCCGCAATCATCACAGCCCCGTCGGTAATCCATCGATGCTCTTGTGATTCTTCATCGCGCGATAGTCGTTCAGCCCCGCCTCGCCTTTCTTCTGCGACCATTCCACCAGCGTCTGCCGCGTCTGGACGAGCTCACATTTCGGCACCGCGAAACCGCAGGAGGTTTGCACCGATTCGACGTTGAGCAGGATGATCTGCCGCATGCCGGGCAGCGCCGTGAAATGTGCGATCCACTCCGCCCAGGATGGAGCGTCTGGCCGGATCACTTCGCCGCGGCCATACAGCCGCAGGATGAGGGGCTTCTCGCCGAACGAGCAGAACATGATGGTGATGCGCCCATCCGCCAGGACGTGAGCCGACGTCTCCGACCCGCTGCCGGTGAGATCGAGATAACCCACGCGCGAGTTGCTGAAGACGCGAAACGTATCCATCCCCTTGGGCGAAAGATTGATCCGCCCGTCGCCCGCAGCCGTGGCCACGAAGAACATGTGCTGCTCGCGTATAAACGCCGTGAGCTTGTTGTCGAGCTGATCGAAGAACGCGGCCATGGCAGAAGTATAGGCCCAGGACTTGCGACGGAATGTGAAGAGATGAAGCGCGAAGGTAAGCGCGAGATCAGAGCTCAATCTCGTAAGTGAAGATCTCTCCGCCCGCCAGCGCGCACTCGCCTGCAAAGGTAAGGCGTCCGCCGTTGGCTTCGATGATCTTCTTCGACGCAATGTTGTCCTGGTAGCACATCAGGCGGACAGTGCTCATGCGGAATGCTTTGGCGCGCTGGAGCGTGAGCGCGAGAATCTCCTTGCCGTGACCGCGGCCGCGGGCGCTGGGGCGGATGTCGTAGGAGATGTGGCCGCCCCACTCGGCTAGTTGCGGCGTGAGCATCGGGCGCAGCCGCGAGGCGCCGAGGATTTCCTTTCCGCGCATCAGCCAATAGGTGTGCTGGCGGACGTGCGTAGGCTTGAGGTCATAGCTTTCAGCGCGGAGCGTGAGATACGCGAGGTAGCTGGGGACGTCGTGCTCGCGTAGCTCGGGAAGGTCGAAGTACCGCTTCTCGCCCAGCGCGCGGTATTCGCGCACCATCGCCACCAGCGATGTCGCATAGCGAGAAGAAGGTTCGATCAGGCGCAGACTTGGAGCCCACATAGCCGTGCCCACGGGCAATTAGGTTAGCGAGCGGGCTGGGCGGTTCGGAAAGGCATTTTTTATCGGACGGCCTAAAACCGGCCTCTTTCGGCGGAAATGATGGGAATTCGGGCGGTTTGTAGCGAGCTTGCCGCGCGATGGCATGGCCGTGAAAGACGCGCCGGCGTCCATCGGCTATCCTTCGAATAGATGCTTCGAGGTAATCCGGTGACAGCTACAGAGCAGTCCAGTGCGCAATCGGAAGAGCAGTTCGGGCGGTATCAGGTAACCGTCGAACAGTACATCGGCTTTCGCCGAAACGGGTTCGCGGTGGTGCCGCAGTTAGTCGACGCGAAAGACATCGCCGAGCTTCGGCAGCACACCGATGACCTCATGCAGGGCAAGCTGCCCGAACAACGCCTGACGATGGCGGATCGCGATCTCGGCAAAGACACCGGTGTCACGGGCCAAGGCCTGGAAGCGCCGCCCGAGCACCTCTCGCGCGAGGAAAAGGCACAGTACTTCCTGCGAATTCACATGCTGCATCGCAAGCTCGAACTGCACGAGCGCTACATGCTGCACCCGCGCGTGCTTGATGTGCTGGAAGTACTGATCGGCCCGGACGTGCTGGCGCTGCAGACGATGCTCTTCCTCAAGCCGCCCGGCAAACCCGGGCAAGGCTGGCACCAGGATTCGTTTTACATTCCCACGCATCCCGACACGCTCTGCGGCGCGTGGATCTGCATCGACGACTGCGATGAGCTGAACGGCGCGATGTGGTTCGCCAAAGGCAGCGGCGTCGAGCCGATTTATCCGCCTTGCCCGGAATCAATTTACGGCTTCGGCGATAAGCTCGTCAGCGACATCACGTACGTCAAAGGCGTGAGCAACGACAATGACGAAGTGAACATGCTCGCGCGCGTGGCGGATCGATACGATCAGGTGCTCGTCTCGGCAAAAGCGGGCGACGTGGTTTTCTTCAACGGGCATGTGCTGCATCGCAGCAAGAAGAACTACACGACTGATCGCTTCCGCCGCAGCTTCGTCAGTCATTACTGCAACGCGCGCAGTTTCACACAATGGGGGGCAGACGTTCCTGATTGCCATCCGACGCGCGATGCACTGTCCGGGGCGCACGGCATGACGAACTCAAGCCACATCCTGGCGCGCGGCGATACGCATCTCCCCTTCGCCCAGCCCAAGTTCGGCACACCCTGTGCCGCGACCCAACCGTCCGAGCAGCGCAAGCAAAGCGCCGATTTCGCCGCTCGCATGATTGCCAGCATGAACAACGGACTGATGGGGTGCGCGATCGCCGACCCGACGATGACAGACGATCACGACGACGCCAACAGCAAATCCGGCGGGTATTGAGTCCTTCGATCAATCGTTTCATGAAATTGATGTAAGTCGCGCGCTGCGCTTTTGAGCGCACGTTTGCGCAGCGCTCCCGGGGGAGAATCTCAAATTTTTCAAACTCTTTTTGCGCGGTTTCTCTCGGGAAATCGACGGTTTCGGTTGCGCGCTGCGCGATCGTGCGCACAGGCGCGCAGCGCCAGAGAAGTGATGGAAGGACGCGATTGACCGTCCAGCGACAAGGAGAAGCGAGCGATGAATTCCGACAAACCATCCACTGACGTGCCATTTCCATCCGACGAGACGATCGCCGAGCAGTTGGATCGATTGCGCGAGGTCGAGCAGCCGCGGTATCGCCGACTCTGGGCTTACTACCGCAACCCGATGCGCGTCACCGGCCGGGGCGACGGGGACAGCGATCGGCCGTATCGGCAGGCGCAGGAATGGGGCCTGCCATCGCGAATCACCGGCGTCGCCTGTGGACAGGAGGTACTCAGTGCCGCTCCGGTCGGCGGCGTCGCACGCAAGGAAGTTGTCATCGAGAACGACATCGGCTGGCGGGTCGAAACGATGGTCGATTATCTCTTCGGCCGGCCGCTGGTGATTCAATCCTCCGCGATCGATCCGGCGCGACGCGAGTTGATCAGCCAATTGCTTCGGCAAATCCTCGCGTACAACGGCGGCATCCTGTTCCTCCAACAACTCGCGTTGCTCGGCACCGTTTATGGCTTCGTCGACGTGCTCGTGAAGCTTTGCGATGCGCCGGGCGAAGCGATCGCCACATCCACGACAAACGAATCCGCCTGCGGCACGCGAGAACTCGGTGCGCCGCCGGCTGGGCAATCCGCGGGCGTCGCCGGGGGAGACGGCGCCCTGGCGACTTCGTCTGCGTCGGAAAAGGAAGACCGCGCCGATCAGGGTAGCGGCGCGGCTTCCGTCCTCGAATCACCTCGCACCCGGGCCGCGAGCGACAACTCGCTGCGGGCAGCTTTCGAGCGCCTGGCCCGCATGGTGCGCCTGGAGATCGTCGAGCCGACGCGGGCGCTGCCGTTTTTGTCTCCTTCCGATTATCGCCAGGTCGTCGCATATGGCGCCGTGCATGAAATAAGCGTGCGCCGCGAGAATTTCCACGAAGACGCAAGCGCGCGGCGGTCGTGGTTGGACATTCTGCGGCGGCTCCCGCGCAACGTGCGGCGATCACCTGAGGCGAAATGCGACGTCGTCATGGAACTCATCACTGCCAGTGCATGGAAACGATTTGAGAACGGAAAAGTCGCCGGGCACGGTGAAAACTCTCTCGGTCGCGTTCCGCTGGTTCACATCCAGAACACGGCGGTGCCATTCAGTTACACCGGCGCGAGCGACGTTGAGCCGCTCATTCCACTTCAGGACGAGCTGAACACGCGCCTGAGCGACCGCGCCAATCGCATCACCATGCAAAGCTTCAAGATGTACCTCGGCAAATCGATTGAGAACTTCGACAAGCTGCCGGTCGCGCCAGGGCGGATGTGGGTGAGCGACGACAAGGACGCCGACGTCATCGAATTCGGCGGCGATGCGTCGAGCCCCAGCGAAGACGCGCACTTGGCGGACTTGCGCGAGGCAATCGACAAAACGAGCGGCGTCACGCCGATCGCGGCCGGCGCCATCAAGGGTCGCATCGGTCGGCTGACCAGCGCCGCGGCGCTGCGCGTCACGCTTCAGGCGCTTCTCGCGAAAACCGAGAAGAAGCGCACGACGTACGGCACCGCAATCGGACAAATCTGCGAGCTCGCGCTCGCGTGGCTCGATCGCGCGGGGCTGTTTGCAACCGATCCATCCGAGCGCGGCGTCGAGATCAACTGGCCCAGCCCGATTCCGGAGAACGAGCTGGAGCGATTGACCGAAGCCGAGGTGAAGTCGCGCTTAGGCGTTCCGAAGGACGTGGTGCTGCGCGAGCTGGGGTACTGAACCGAACGAACGTGAATGTCCGCGAACTGGCGTTCGTGGCTACGACAACAACACCAACCTCGAACAACTGGGAAAGGAGGAAGCCATGTCACAGGAGACAACGGGAGATGCCGCGCCTGCGGAAACGGCGACTGCGACGCACGCATCGGCCGCGGAACCGGAGACGGCAACGACAGCGTCGACAACGACGCCATGCCAGTCGCCACCGGCGGCGCCGATGCCGGCGCGCGAGCAGACTGCGGATCCACGCGTCCAGCTGCTGGAGTTGGCCGCGAAGCTGATGCGGTCGAACAACCGGCGATTGATCGTCGAGTACCTGCGGCTGCGTCGCGCGATCGCGTGATCAGTCCTGAGTGCTGAGTGAAGAAGTCCAACAACCATCGGAGGAAGCCATGAGTTTTTCGGGAAAAGCAACCTACACCGCCGGCAGTACGTTGCCGGAAATCGCGGAGGATGTGAGCGACCTGGTCGCGATCAATTCACCGCATGAAACACCCTTGCTCGACGCGCTGGGCGATCCGTCGCATCCGGCCCGGTCGACGGTCCACGAATGGGTCGAGGACAAGCTCCTGCCCAATACCGATCAGATCAACGACAGCACCTACGGCAATGCGACGACGGATACGACGTTCGTCGTTGATCATGCCGACCGCTTTCGTGTCGGCGATCAGATCAAGGTCAACGTGTCGGATGAAGTGATGCTCGTGACGGCGATCAACACCGGCACGAACACGCTCACGGTCGTGCGCGGCTACGGCGGATCAACCGCCGTGGCGCTGGGTGACAACCAGGCGCTCTCCATCATCGGCAACGCCGCACTGGAAGGCGACGACGCTGCAGCCGCGCGCTTCAACGCACGGACGCGCAGCAGCAACTACACGCAGATCTTCGCCTCGACGGTGGAGATCAGCGGCTCAGAGCTGGCGGCCAAGCAGATCGGCGTGCGCGACGAGATGGACTATCAGAAAGTCCAGCGCACCCGCGAACTGCTGCGCGATCTGGAAAATTCCGTCCTCAACGGTCGAGCACCAGCCGCAACACCGGAAGGCTCGGCCACGGTTCGCCGCACCATGCGCGGCATCCGCTCGTTCATCACCACCAACGTCTTCACACCGGGCTCGGGCGGATTCCCTGACGAACTCGACCTGACTGAAGAACAGCTCAACCTTGCGCTGCGCTCAATCTGGGAGACCGGCAACGGCCAGGTTGACCTCATCGTGGTCGGTGGGCAGGAGAAGCGGCGCATCAATCAGTTCGTCGCTACCGCACGCAACTTCACGCCCACCAGCGACACCTTCCGCGATGGCGTGCAGGTGTACGAGAGCGACTTCGGCGTCTGCCGAGTTGTCCTCAGCCGCTGGGTACCGACGGGAACGGTCTTCCTGCTCGATTCCAGCCGGATTGAAGTGATGCCGCTGGCGGGCCGAAGCTTTCACTTCAAGTCGCTGGCTACGGTGGGCGACCGTGAGAGTGGCCAGGTCATCGGCGAGTACACGCTTGAACTGCGCAACGAAAACGCGCACGGCGTGATCCAGGATCTGATTCCTTAAGCGGTCTTTCCGGTGGGTGATTGATGAGTGGTGACTGACGCATTTGTCACGATCCGCTCATCAATCACCATTTTCACGGAGTGAAACGTCATGACTTTCTGTACTGATATCGATCTGCTTCATTGGGAGCCGAACATTTTGAAGGAGGCGACGTTCGCGTCGCAGACGTTGCTTTCGGGCAACGGCGATCTTGCCGGGACGGCGTTCACGATCGCGTCCGGCTCGTTCACAACAGCGCACGTAACGGACGGTCTCGCGATTGTGCTGAGTGGTGACGTTGAGGGAACGTATCCGATCGTCAGCGTCGACAGTGCGACGCAGCTAACCCTCAGCATCCTCTTCGACGGCCTCTACCCCGATGAAGGCGACGCCGAACCCACGCCGATCGCGACCGCAACTGGATTGAGCTACGCCATCCGCACGTTCTGGCCGCAGCGGCGTGTCATCAGCGAGCTGCTGCTGCAAGCCGCGGGGCTTGATCCCGCGGGCGACGCCGCCGACACGATCGTGAATCCCGGCGCATTCAAGCGTGCCTGCACACTCGGCACGCTGCACATGATCTACTCCGCGCTGGCAGCCGTCGCGGAGAAACCCGAGCCGTTCGATACGCGTGTGACCATGTACGAGCGGCTGTATCGACGGGCGCTGCGCAGCACGACAGTGGAATTGGATACGGACGGAGACGGACGCGCCGATGTCGCGCGAGCGCTGAACGTGCTGACCTTGCAACGCGTCTAGCATCCTGTTTAGCCGTCGCGGCCACGCGGCGCTTCGTGCGGAACAAGCGCCGCTTAGGCGCGGCGGCTAAACAGTAATTGAAGTCTCGTTCAAATGAGATCAGGGGGTTTACATGCATCTCATCCAACTGTTGTCCGACGCAACAGCGCCCCTCGACAGCGTCACCAGCCTCGGCGCAGCCGGGTTGATGGGCGCCATGTGGCTGTGGGAGCGGCGCACGAGCCAAAAACGCGAATCGCAGCTTGATGAAGCGCACGAGCGGATCATGGGCGACCAGGTCAAGCTGGAAGAGCTCATCGGCGTCGTCCGCCAGAACGCTGAAGCGATCTCGCGGCTCTGCACCACGCAGGACCAGCTGCTGCGCCAACTCGGGCGCGAACCACTCAGCTCAGGAGTTAAATCATGAATCGCTTACTTCTTTTTCTGCCGCTATGCGGTTTCGCAGGATGCCAAACATGGACGCAAACTCAAATCGACCTCGTCGCGCAAGCGCGTCGAGGAATCGCTCTCGTTGCAGAATCGGACGTGTTGCGTAACAGCGCCATCAACGAACTCGCAAAGCTACGACGCGAGCGTCTCGACCAGGCATTCGATGAAGACGCGCGGTCGCGCGAATCGATCGACGCGGATTGGGTGATCGAAGCGCGCAAGGCGTACGCCGTCGCGCTGGATAACTACGCAAAGTCGCAAGCGGCGGACCAGCGCGCCGCGGAAGACCGCAAGCGCAACCTCGCCGCCATCGACGCGGCCTTGGAGCGGTTGCAGTGGCTCCAATCGATTCAACTCAAGTATACAAAATGGGAGGGACAGCCATGAACACGATCGACGTCAAAGAACAAGTTCGTCAAGCGCTCGCTCAGGAGTGGCCGGCGTTTGTCAGCGCGCACCCGCACATGGCGGCGGCGATGGACGAGACGCTGCTCATCGAGCCGGCGATGCAGTCGCTGGCGGATGATCCGGATTACCAATCCGCCATGCAGACGGCCGCCGAAGTCGGCTCGGGGGCGGAGGTCGTGGGATCGATCATCAGCAAGCTGGTGAGAAATTGGCTCAAACAGCTTGTATGATTGCCGGCTATGTCTTCGGAAAAGCCCTGGCAAGCGCGCATCAGCGAAGCGACCGACGCGATCGCGCAGGAGTTCGTCGAATCGGTCAGCTACGACTGGCGGCTGTACAAGCAGGACATCGCCGGCTCCATCGCCCACGCGACCATGCTGGCGAAGGTGAAGCTGATCACCGACGCCGACCGCGACGCGATCGTCAACGGGCTGAAACAGATCGAAACCGAGATCGACCGCGACGGCCCAAAATGGGCGGGGTTCAAGCCGGAGTTGGAAGACATCCACATGTGCGTCGAGAGCGAGCTGACCGCACGCATCGGCGAGCCAGGCCGACGGCTGCACACGGGGCGGAGCCGGAATGATCAGGTGGTCCTCGACCTGCGGATGTGGTTGATCGATGGCAGCCTTCGAATTTGCGAGAGCTTACATGATCTTTGCCGCGCCTTTGTTGGTGTCGCGGAACGGAACTCCAGCGTTGTGATGCCCTCGTTCACACACTTGCAGAGGGCTCAACCAATAAGCGCAGGCGCGGAATGCTTAGCTTGGACACAAATGTTCGAGCGAGACTTTTTTCGAGTGGGAATGGCCGGGCCTGGATTCGGTACAGGCCAAGAATCCGACGGCTTAGATATTCCCTTAGGCAGCGGCGCGATTGCGGGTACATCACTTCCTATTGATCCTGCATTCACCGCGAACATCTTGCATTTCGTAGCTGCACCTGCCCAATACAGTAATTCACTGTATTTCTTCGGCGCCCCAGCGAGCAGCATAGAGAACACTGCATCGCGCGACGCCGCTTGCGACTTCGTCTACGCCTGCGCCATGATCGCCCAGCACCTCTCGCGCTGGGCCGAGCAGTGGATCATTTACATGTCGACCGAGTTCGGCTTTCTGAAGATCGCCGATCGCTACACGACCAGCAGCTCGATGATGCCGCAGAAGCGGAACCCGGACATGCTCGAGCTGATCCGCGGCCGCTGCGGGAACGTCTACGGCGATCTCGTCGCCCTGATGACGATCCTCAAGGGCCTGCCCATCGGCTACAACCGCGACCTCCAGGAAGACAAGCGCATCGTCTTCCGCGCCTATGACACGGTTTCGCAATGTCTCACGATGGCGGCGGCGATCGTGAACTCCGCTTCGTACGACAAGGAGCGGATCGAACCGACGCTGGAGCGCGGATTTTTGGATGCGACTTCGCTGGCGGAATACTTTGTCACGAAGGGGATTCCGTTTCGCACGGCGCACAGGATCGTCGGATCATTGGTTGCACAGTGCGAGAAGGAAGGGAAGACCGCGCTGGCGCAGCTTCCGATGGAAGCGTTCAATGACGCACTGAAAGCCCAGGGAGCTAGCTCCGTGGGCGTTGGGAAGGATCTCTACGATGCGCTGGGCGCAGCGAACGTGGTGAAGCGTTATCAAAGCGCGGGCGCCGCGGGTGGGAAGCCGTTCGAAGAGCAATTGGCCGCTTGGAAGAAACGCTTGGGGCTGTAATCGTCGCGCTCGAGCGGAAGCTACGAGAAAATGTGGCTCAGAATGAGATCGCAGATTTCCGTGGGCTCGATCAGCTCGCGGGGCAACAGCTGCGGCTCGCTTGTCGCAACCATCGCTCCATCTGCTGGGTCGCGCGGCGCAAGACCATGTGAACCTTTGACCAGCGAAGCATCGAGAGGGATCACATCAAGCAGGCCACGGAAACCGAGCTTGCGCTTCAGCAGCTTGGCGGCAATTTTGAACCCGGACGCGTCGGTGAAGAGCTCGACCGGGTCGTAACCGGGTTTGCGATGGATATCGACGGTGCGCGCAAAATCCGGCGCTTTTGCGTCGTCCAGCCAGTAGTAGTACGTGAACCACGCATCGGGCTCGGCGACGGCGATCAGGTCGCCGCTGCGACGGTGGTCCTGATGGATGATGCGCCGCGCGTCGCCGGCGTAGACATGCGCGATGCCCGGCGTCGCCTTCAGCTCGCGAAGCACGAGCGGCATCACCGCCGCATCGTTCATATAAATGTGCGCGACCTGGTGATCGGCAACGGCGAACGCCTGTGAATCGCCCGCGTCGAGCAGTTCGCGATCGAGCTCGTTGCGGATGCTGAGCACCCCGAGCTTGCGAAGGATGCGGTTGACGTGGATCGGGCGGGAGACTTCGCAGATGCCATATTCGCTGAGCAGGATGATCCGGGCATCCTTCGCTCGGAAATGGTCAATCAGTCGACCAACCTCGGCGTCGAGCTCGGGCAGATCGCGCTGCGACCGCGGATCGTTCGGCCCAAAGCGCTGAAAGTTGTAATCCAGGTGCGGCAGGTAGACGAGCGTGAGCGTCGGATCGAATTGTTCGTCGACGGCGATGGCCGCGCTCGCGATCCAGCGCGTCGAATCGATCGAAGTCATCGGCCCCCAGAATTCGAAGAGCGGAAACTGGCCGAGCAGCGATTGAAGGCTGTCGCGCAAGTCGGCCGGTTCCGTCCAGCAGTCGGGCAGCTTGCGTCCGTCGGCCAGGTACATCGGGCGCGGGGTGACGGTGTAATCGCAGGACGAATACATCGCGTACCACCAGCAGATGTTCGCGCAGGTGAAGTCGGGGTCGCGCTGCCGGGCGATATCCCACACTTTGGCTCGTTGCACGAGCTTGTTGCTCTGCTTCCAGAACTGGACCTCGCCGAGTTCGCGGTCATACCAGCCGTTGCCAACGATGCCGTGTTCGCTGGGGAGTGTTCCAGTCAGATAAGTCGATTGCACCGAGCAAGTGACCGCAGGCACCACGGCGCCCACGCCAGCCACCCTTCCCACCCGAGCGAATCGCTCGATCCGGGGCGTTTGCGAAGCCGAAATCAGCCGCCCGGTCATGCCAACGGCGTTGATCACCACAGTCTTGTGCACGCCGAGAACTTACCTCTCCGTCTAACGACGGCAAATCTTGATGGATTCGTCACTTGCAAAAAAGAAGACACCGGCATTTCTGCACGGTGTCTTCCGGAGGGGAGAAAATGCGCCGTAAGCGCCTAACTTTCCTAATTTACTCAAGTTATCACGCCTTTGCTTCACACTGTCAACGCAAGAGATGGCGCGATAACCTGTGATGAGAATCGGCTAAGCCGCGTTTCTTGCTACAGCCAATTTCGCCTTACCCTCGCGGGCGATTGTAAGAATTGGAAGATTCAGACTTTACGGTTGGATGGACGGAGCGCGGCGACCGCGTTTTGGATCTGCTTTGTGACGTTTTCAATGCCGCCGTTGACCTCGCGATTGCGCGAAAAACGCAGCGGCGGACCAAACGCCAGCGTCGCCCGCTGACGTCTCGCAAACGCCTCTTTCATCTCCGAACCGCGCTGCGTCCCATCGAGATAGGCGGGGTAGACGGGCGCTTCTGACTTCATCGCCATCACCCCCACACCCGCTTGGAATGGCAAGATTTCGGAAGTGGTTTCGATCTTCCCTTCGGGAAACAGACCGAGGATTTTTCCATCCGATAGCGCGCGCATCGCGGCCCGGGTGGCCGCGCTATCGCGTGCCCCGCGCGAGACCGGAATCACGCCGATCCAATCCAGCACCTTTCGCAACCCGGGAACCTCATAATATTCGCGCGCCATCATCCAAATAATGATGCGCGGGCAGCAGCTTTGGATCAGTTCCGGGTCAATGCCGCTGGTGTGATTGCAGACCAGAATTGCGGGCCCGCGCGCTGGAAGCCGCTGCGGTGAGCGGACCTCGACCTGGTGATAGACGCGCGCATACAGCCGGTTGATGGCCTGCAGCACGGGCTGGGCGCGGGGGTTTCCATAACCGCCGCCGGGGATTTCATCGCCGTTATCACTCATCCGATGTCGATGTTAGCCCATGCAAACCACAGACCCAAACGCCACGCGAGGTGCGCATTCGATCGTGTACCGCAACTGGGTCGCGCGGTAACGTCTGCTTACGTGATTATCGGCATCCTCTCCGACACCCATGACCACGCCGATGCCATGGCCGCGGGTCTCAAAATCCTTGCCGATAATGGTGCCCGCTTCTACATCCACTGCGGCGATGTTGGTTCGCAGCGCTGCATCGACCTGCTTGCCGGCCTCCAATCCGCATTCGTCTTTGGCAACTGTGATTTTGACCGCGTGAAGCTGGCGCAGTATGCCCAGTCAATCGATGTGCCCTGTTACGGCAACTTCGCCGATCTCACGCTGGACGATCAGCGCATCGCAGTCATCCATGGCGACGATTATCGGCTCAAGCAGCGGCTGCTCGCCGCGCAGGAGCACGATTATCTCTTCCAGGGACATACGCACATTCGAGCCGACGAGAAGATCGGCAAGATGCGCGCGATCAACCCCGGCGCGCTGCACCGCGCAAATCTCAAAACCGTCGCCACGCTCGATCTCGCGACGGATCAGCTGCAGTTCCACGCCGTTGCCCTCAGCCCAACCTGATTGGAGACTTGCATGACCTCCAACGAAGTTCTCGCGCATAGCCTCACCGTCTCAAAGCTGCTTTTGCATCGCTACGCGGATGATCTTTCGCGGCAGGACTTTCTGCATCGTCCCACCCCTAAGGCGAATTGCACGGCATGGTTGATCGGACATCTGACGCTGTCGGAGCGTAACGCGCTCAAGGCGTTTGCGGTGACGGATCTTCCGACACTTCCGGAAGGGTTCGAAAAACGCTTCAGCCGCGACGCGGGATGCCCCGAAGCCGCGGAGTTCGGCGACGTCAGCATCCTTCTGTCGCTCTTCGACAAGCATCGCGACCTGCTCATCGACGCCGTGAAGAAAGCCACCGCCGAACAGCTGGCTAAACCCACCGAGAAGCCGCTTGCGGTCTTCAAGACGTTAGGCGAAATGGCGGGCTTCATGGCGCTGCACGTTTCGCTGCACGCCGGGCAGATCACGATCATTCGCCGCAGCCTCGGCCGCCCGCCGGTCGTTTAGGCTTCGGCCGCGCAGCGCCGCACGTATAGCGCGTCGATCGTGACGAACGGGTTCATCCGCTTGACGCCGTACGGTCCGAAATCCGCCGGCGAGCGGGGTGAGCCGCGGTGGATGTTCATCGAATAATTGCGCCTTGGACTGGCGAAACCTCCGCCTTCGAGTTGCTTGCTGCGTAGAACGTCCAGCGCCGCTCGGCAGCGCCGATCACCGATCAAATCCGCCTCCGCCATTGCTTTCAGCGCGTGCAGGATGTTGTAGCGCCAGTGGTATGGGTAATGAAGCTCGAGAAAGCGCTCGGAGATTACCTCGCCGGTGCTTTTGCGACGAAACAACTCGCGGTCGAGAAACATCCTCGCGGCTTTCATCGCGGCGCGCTTCGCAATAGTGCGCCCCGTCTGCGCGGCATAGTGAAACAGCGCCCGCATTGGCAAGAGCGATTCGTGAAACGACGAATGACATGCCTCCGGATCCCGATCGCAGTTCCATCCTCCATCCGGCCACTGCCATTGCATCAATCTCTCGGCCAGCTCATCGCAATGCTCGTCATAAAACCCGAGCTTCATCAAATAGAGCAGCGTATAAGACTGCTGCGATGCGCATCGCCGCGCTCGGCCGTCGATCATCAGCGGGCTCATCGCCAGCGCCCAGCGCGCATTGCGATCGGCCATCGGTTTGAGCTTGTTATCTCCCGCCGGATAACCGAGTTCAGAGAGAAACGCCATCACCCAATGACTGCCGCGCCATTTGCTATACGCAGGCTCGGGCGGCACGCCGTTGCCGCGCAGTTCTGACAAAAGCTTTTGCACCACCGGCGAGCGTGGGATCAACGCCCGTTCGCGCTTGGCCGTCTTGCTCGCAGGAGATTCGCCGACCACCTGCACGCGCGTCAGATAACGCACAGCCGGGTCTTCGGAGGCGAGAAGCTCATCCTCGATTCGCATGGGGCACCCGCGAAAGTTTAGCTGGTCAGCGGCGTGCGGGAAGTTTACACTTTTGCCAGGATTCCATCATGAGCATCTCTCCCGACATCCTCACGTACTACGGAACGACTCCGCCGCACGCATCGTGCTGGCGTCGCGCGTTTCGGTGGATGACCAGCGCCGGCATCCTCGCGATCTTCGCGATCATCATGATCGCGCGTTTCGCGTTGCTCGCCTCCGGCTACATTTGCATCTTCACCGGCACGCTGTTGCTCATGCTCGGCGGGCGGCGCAGCGCGGGAGTCAAGCTTGCCCGCTGGCGCGCCAAGGCCGCTGAGCTGATGAAGCTCTGGCTCGCCGACATCCTGCGACCCTTCCGCCGCCGGGCGAGTGGGCCGATTCCGGTCCTGCCGATATGAAGCGCATCGTCATCACCGGCGCGCCCGGCTCAGGCAAAACCGTCATCTCGAAGGCGCTGATCCAGCGGCACGCGGATCGTTATGCGCTCGTTCCGGAGGCGGCGACGCAGATCTATACGTTGCTTAACACGCGCTGGGACAAGCTCGATCTTGAGGGCCGGCGAAATGCGCAGCGACAGATGTATCGCCTGCAGCTTGATCAGGAAGCGCGCTTCGCGGCCGCTCATCCCGACAAGACACTGCTCCTGGATCGCGGAACGATCGACGGCGCTGCCTACTGGCCCGATGGTCCGGATGATTTCTGGCGCGACGTCGGCTCGGCGCACGAGCGCGAGCTCGCCCGCTACGACGCCGTCATTCTCCTCGACACTGCCGCGGCCTTGGGGCTTTACGACGGCGACACCTCCAACTTCTGCCGATTTGAAGACGCCGAAGCAGCGATCGCGGCGGGCAATCTGTTGCGCCAACTTTACGCCGACCATCCGCGCATGACCGAAGTGCCGGCGATGATCAATCTCGAGGACAAGATCGCGGCAGTAGAGGCGATCATCCAGCGTGAAGTCGCATTGCCACCTCGTCCGCGATAGCATTTTGCTTCGACTCGGATAAAGGGGTTTGCATGTCTCGGGTGAAAGTACTGACCGGCGTTTTCTTGTGCGGCCTCCTGATTTTGGCCGGCCTGTTGATCTGGCAGGGGCCCTCGTATTACGCCGACGTGTTTCCCAAAAAGGCTTCCACGCCAACGCGGCGCTTTGCGTCTACACGCCGCGCGACATCCGGGCGCAGCACGACTCGCATCACAAAGCAGATTGAAACCCCGCCAGGCCAGACCCTGCTCCGTGAATTGCCGCGACAGGCATTCTTCATCACAGCCGCTCAAGACTTCGGTTTGGCCGTCTGCGATCGGTCCGTCGATTTCAGCGGCACGGGCGATGAACTGAAGTTGAGCTGTAAAACCGAGTATCTCTTCCCCACCACCCAGCGCGTCACCTTCTCTGATGCTGGTGGAGCACAATCGAAAGTGGTCGACGTGCCGGTGTTGCTGCTGGCCCAGAATTATCCTGACTACGCGAAGATTGCGGCTTCAGTCGAACCGATGTGCGATGCGGAGTTTGCGCTTCTACTGAAGTCGGCGGGGCATGAATCACACGCCGCGAAATTGAATGTTTCACAGCCACCGGCACCTGAAATCGAAGACCTGCTGTCGCTGGTCGATCCGCAGCACGCATTTCTCGCTGCGCATCGACTGCACGAGGCCACCGCCGAAACGGGCGAATCGCCGGAGCGCCTGGCAGGTCTCGTTCGCGCTTATGCTCAGCTTGGCGAGTCGACTCGGCATCTCTATTCCGCCCATGGCTCGGCTTTTTTCGCGCGGGCGCTGGTGTATGCCGAGCGGCTCGTGCGATTGAATCCGCAGCTTCCGTTGAGCCATGCCGCGCGCGGATACGCCTACGCGCTGCTCGGCGAGCCACTCGATGCGCAGCGAAGTTTCGACAAGGCGCGCGCACTGGCGGGCGGCGGCAACGCGCTTCCCGCCTGGGCCGAGCTTGCAGATCACCTGAGCCGCTTTCGAACGCGCGAGCTTTTCAACCGCATCGACGAATCTGACGCGGCGCCGCTGGCCAGTTACTTCACGTTGCTGACGGTCGAGCACAGCGGCCTGCAATCGCTGACCCTCAATACTGTCAAGCTGACGTTGCAGCACAATCCCGATTCGTGGCGGGCGATTCAGATCGCGACGGACAACGCCGGCTTTTCCGTGGAGCGCGAAGCGAACCAGCATTCGATCACGGCGTGGCTGGTGTCGCTTTCGCGGCTTGCATCCAACGACAATATCCCTGACGCAATTCGAAACGCTGCGAGTGAAGCCGCGCGACAGAAATTCGCGCCCGATGCACTGGCCGCGCTCTTCGCAAAAATGGACGCCCAGCCGCCGCAGCCTGGACAACTCCTACCTTGGAGCGTGTATGCCTCCATCTGCCGCGATCAGCTCTTTCTCAGCGCGTTCCGCAGGTTCTACTTCATGCGCAGCGAGGGGGCTTACTCGCGCGATCCGAGCGAAGAGCTCAAATCATGGTGGCCGGTTCTCAAGGACCATCGCTTTGCCTCGGCGATCGCGGGGTTTGATCGAACAAAGACCATCGGCACGCGAGCCGATCGCGATCGGCTGGCATACGTCACGTCGGACGACTTGATGGGACGCATGAAGTGGATCTGCGCGGAGCTGAAACCCTCGAAACCTGCCACGACTCGCCCCTGGCTGGAGAATTGGGAATTCACGTCCGACGACACGGTTTACGACCTGACGCACAGGCTCTGGATGCATCACGGTCGCCTGTTCGATGCGGAACGGGCGTTGGGCGTGATCAATGACACCAAGGTCGTCGATGCACTTGAAGTGATGTGTCCGAATCATCCGTCCGCGCTGGCGGAGATCATCATCTCCCGCTGGCCCGAGGTTCGGCCGCGTGCCGCAGAGATTGATCGCAACTACGGTGACAATCCGCAAGTCGCTTATCCGCTGGCGCGGGCATATCACTTTGACAAACGCTACGCCGATGCCGAGCGCCTACTTCGGCAGGCCATCAAGATCTCGCCGGACGCGCAGTTCTATCTCGAACTCGCGGAGGTCTACAACGATCAAGGCGACGAGGACAAAATGCTCGCCGCGTTCGATAAGTACATGGAGAGCAACGATGAGTATTTCATCGATCGTGGACGCAAGCTCGAATCGCTTGCCTACCAGTTGATGCGGCGCGGCGAATCTGAAAAGGCGCTGAAGTATGCAAAGTTGTCGGCGGACATCGGATCGGCATGGGGGATGAACGTGCACGCCTGGTGCCTGACGGAGCTAGGCCGATTCCAGGAAGCCGAGGCGATCGAGAAGGATTGCCAGGAGAGCTATCCCGAGGGTTTTGCCTGGCACAACTGGTGCCAAATCACCGGGAAGGGCGACCTGGCCGCGGCGCGGGCGATGTCACAGGCGTGGCTGGCGAATCCGAAGTGCGGCAAGGATCCCAGGCTCGTCGAGCAGGTCGCTGCGGCTTTGCAGATCGACGGGCAGATCGATCGAGCCCGCGCGATCTGGGAAAAGCAGTTTGTGGGCAGACATGATCCCTTTTATGCGCTCCAGTTGGCGATGATCGATCTTGAGACAGGAAAGTCCCAAGCTGCAACCGACTGGCTGGATCAACTGCCGCCACTAAATCCGGAAAATAAGGGCGGCTTTCCAAACGGCTTTCCCAAGCTGAAACCGGGTGTCGGCCGCGTTTACGTTGAAAACACCGCCCCGCGGGTTCGCGCGTACCAATTCGTCATCGATCAGGTTCGAAAGTGCATGGAGGCCCCAACCGCCGTGCTGCCCCGCGACGGCGACGCGAAGCTCGTGCTGGAGGGTCCGGCGATCAGTCGCGGCGACGGCGCGTATTTCCTTGGGCGCGTGTGCGAGTTGCGCGGCAAGAAGCTCGACGCCGCGTGGTGGTATCGCAAGTCTCTGGAGTCAAAGGACTGGACATTCACGTCTCGTCCTTTTGCGGCTGCGGGGCTGCGTCGATCAGGCGAAGAATTCTACAAATAGCCTGGGAATCACTGCCGCAGGAAATCATCCTTGCCGCCGCCGGCGACGTGATCGTTGAGCGCATCGTCGATGATCGATACCGCATCCAGCTTCGCCGCCGGTCCGTTCAAACCTGTGCCGTCGAGCAGATGACCCGAACGAATAGACGCGGCGATATCGGTGCGTGTCCACTCGGTTTGGATGGCGCGGAGCGCGACGGAGTTGGCGTCGTGGATGGTGGCTGAGCCGACGAGCACGTCGTCGTCTTCATTACCGTCAAGTTTGTCCTTGCCTGCGCCGCCGATGAGGAGGTCGCGGCCTTTGTGGCCGTGGAGGTCATCGTCGCCGTTGCCGCCGACGAGGATGTCCGGGCCGGCGCCGCCGTCGAGCTTGTCATCGCCGTCGCCGCCGTAGATTTCGGTCGGCAGCACGATGTCGTCGCCGACGTTAACGTCGTCGTCACCTGCCTGGCCGAAGATGATGATCCGGCCAGTCGGCATGAACAGTTGCTTTGGCGGGCTCCCTTCGACGTTCACTTCGATCTGTCCGTCTTTACCTTTCTTGTTGATCTTGATCTTGTCATTGCCATTCGTCCCGCCGACGAAGAGCGCGGTCTTGGTCGGATCAATCGGATCGGGCAGGATCGCCGCCGACTTGATCTCGATCTGTCGCGAGACAGGCAGGCTGACGCCGCCGTCCTTGTCGGTTGCGGTGATGCTCCACGCGAAGAGACCGGTCGTCAGATATGTGTGCGCGGTGGGCTGCGCCGCGCCAGGATTGATGAGAGCGCTCTGCCCGTCACCGAAGTAGACATTGAACGTGAAACCCGCCTGCGTGTCGGCGAGCGACGGATCAGAACCCGTGAGGTTGAAATTCTGCGGCATGCCGGGCACGCCGAGCGTCGGCGCGAGCACAGAAAGCCCAGGCGCTTTGTTCTGCACGGTGACCTGCGTCGTCGAGGTCGTGCTATACCCGTCGGTGTCGGTGACGCGCATGGCGATCGGGTAAACCGCCGGCCCGTCGAGTTGGTTGACGACGAACGTCGGCGACGCGCCGGTCTCGTTGCCGTTGGTCGCGGCGAAACCGGATTCGCCGAAGATTCCGTCGTCGTCGAGATCCCATTTGACGACAAGCGCATCGGCAAGCGGAGGGAAGCCGACGAAATTCATCGACGATGTGGTATCGCCGAAATCGAGCGACTGCCCGTCGGATTTGCCGGAGCGTTCGACGATGCCATCACGGACAGGCGAGCTGTCGAAGTTGGCGACTTCCTCGGTTTCGCCCGTGCCGATGAGCGTCACGGTGCTCCCGCCGAAGGTATTGTCCGCGTGCAGTACGACGCTCATCCCCTTCGGAAGCCGCCAGCGCGCAGACGACGTCTTATCGCCGAATGCATCGAGATCGTCGAAGTCGTTCAGCTCGTATCGCAAGCGGTCGTCGAAATCGACCACGATGCTGCGATCGCCGAAGTGATCGTCGTCGAAGAGTTCGACCCAGGGCCGGTCTTTCTTCACTGTCGCAACTCCGTTGAGCGAGACAGAGCCGCCTTCCTGAGCGGTGTAGGGTCCGCCGGGGTCTGCGCCGGGCAGCAGCAGCGGGCTGTCGGGGCGCACGACGTAACGATGCCGCATCTCGCCGATTCGGATGTTGTCGGGGTCGAAGCCGTCTTCGTCGTCGTGCGGGATCGTGTACATCATCAGCTCGCCGCTCGGGCTGACGTAGGCGCTGCTTGCGGCGGCGAAGTTACCGAGCCGGCCGCCCTTGTCGTAGTTCAGCGTCGGGTGGAACGTCTGCAAGTAGGTCAGCTTGATGCCGAACGAATTGTTGTAGGTCACGCGATAGAGATCGGCGAGATCGTCGCCTTGCAGCGGATCGCCGAACGGGCCATCGTGTCGCGCGGCAATCATGTAAAGCGGATCGGCGGGGCTGGGTTCGAGATCGCTTGCTTGGCGAATGAATGTCGAGCTTTGATGTGCGCCCGCTCCGGTGGGCCAGAAGATTGCCGGCAGCGAGAAATCGTCGGGCGAATTGGGATCCCAATTCTGCACGTGAATCAGCGCGAGATTGTTGTCGCGCAGGTCAGTGGCGTTCGTGCGGTAGACGTGAATGTCGCTCCCGCCGTCGCCGTTCGTCCAGATCAGGTAGCCGTTGCTCTCGCGCGTAATGGCAAGGTTGTCGATGCTGTGATTGAGCGAGAGGACCTGGATCGGCACCGGCGCTTCGCGATTGGCGCCATCGATGCCGAGATCGAAGAGGACGATGACGCCGGTTCCACCGACGCCGGGCGCGAAGGGGTCGGGCGTATCCATCGCCATCAGCAGGACGTTGTCTTCGATCGCCAGCCCGCCGGGGTGGATGTAGCCTCGCAGGCGCTGCCCGTCGACATCCACGCTTTGGCCGTCGAAGTGGAAGCTGCTGATCCACGTGTCGGTAAGCGGAGGGGCAGTGTCTTCGGTGTTGTGGCCAATCTGCTGAATGTTGGAGCGCAGCCGCTCGCCGTCGGTCCCGCGCGAGGGCAGGCGTGCGATCTTGAGATAGCCGCCGTTGGGCGGGAAAAAGCTGTGTTGAAAATCCGGCACGCCGTTGTCGTCGTCGTCTTTCTGCGTGACGTAAAAGACCGGCGTGCCTGTGCCGGGATAACGCACCACGCCCTGATGGTGATCGAGATCGCTCGGATCGGATGCGCCGAGCGATTCGGGATTCGTGAAGGCAAGACCTTCGGGATGATGCTTGAGCGCTTCGAACTGCGCTTCGACATCCGGCACCGCGGGCAGCGAGCCGTTGCTGAGCAGCGCGCGGCGTTCAAGCGTTTCACAGATCGCTTGCGTCGCACGATGAGAGACCGAAAGCCAAACCCGCCGATTTCGCGATGTTCCCCGCAGCATGATGTGCCTCCTCCGCTTTCCCGAGACGCGCACAATTCTCTGAAGCCGCTGTGCGAAAAGCCATAGAAAACTGACTCTTCCTCCGGGAAAATATTAATGCTTGCGCAGCATTTCACGCTGAACTTCAGCGTGAATAATTGCAGGTACACAAACCGCATGGGATGGTGCATCCTTTGAGCCATTTGCACACGGAAAGGTCGCATGAAACCGTACGTTATCTGTCACATGGTCACGACGATCGATGGGAAGATTCTGCCGGATCGTTGGGGAAAGATTCCGGGAGCCAAAAGCTCAGGCGAGTTGTATGAAACGACCGCAGCGAGCTTCGGGATCGGTGCCTGGGTGGTCGGCACGACCACAATGGATGAGTTCGACGGGAAGAAGACAAAGCTGCCGCGACCCGCGGGGAAAATCGCTCGGCAGGATTTTGTCGGGGACAAAAAGGCGAAGTCATTTGGCATTGGCGCCGATGCCAAGGGCGTGTTGCGCTTTCAAAGCAATGACATCTCGGGCGATCACGCGGTCGTGCTGATTACCAACCGTGTGAGCGATGCGTATCTGGCGCATTTGCAGAAGGCGCGGGTTTCGTATCTGTTTTGCGGGAAGAAGGAGATCGATCTGGCGCTGGCGATGCGAAAGCTCGGCAGCGCGTTCAAGCTGAAGAATCTGATGCTCCAAGGCGGCGGAAAATTCAATGGCGCGATGCTCGCGGCGGGATTGGTTGACGAGATTAGTCACATCACCGTGCCCATCGCGGATGGCGGGATGGGCGTTTCGAGCTTCTTTGATATTCCGGGCGATGCACCAGCTAAAGCGGCGGCGAAATTGCAGCTGATGTCGCGAAAGAATCTGCCCGGCGGAGTGACTTGGGTGCGGTATCGCGTTATGGCGAAGTCGAAGCGATGATCGCGGAATGTCCGTGGTGACTACAGTCCCCCGCCGCTAGCATCGTTGGCATCATGGAATACGTTCGGCTTGGCAAGAGTGGTCTGAAGGTTTCGCGCATCTGCCTGGGTTGCATGAGTTATGGCGTGCCGGAGCGCGGCACGCATCCCTGGTCGCTGCCGGAGGATGCGAGTCGGTCATTCTTTAAGCAGGCGCTTGATCTGGGGATCAATTTCTTTGACACGGCCAATGTGTACTCAGACGGGACGAGCGAGGAATTCCTCGGCCGCGCGATGCGCGATCTGGTGAAGCGGGAAGACGTCGTGATCGCAACCAAAGTACACGGCAAGATGCGCGAGGGGCCAAACGGGCATGGGCTTTCGCGCAAGGCGATCATGCAGGAAATCGATGCCAGCCTGCGCCGGCTGCAAATGGATTACGTCGATTTGTACCAGACCCATCGCTGGGATTACGGCACGCCGATCGAGGAAACGCTGGAGGCGATGCACGATGTGGTGAAGGCAGGCAAGGTGCGCTACATCGGCGCGTCGTCGATGCATGCGTGGCAATTCTCCAAGGCGCTGTACCTGGCCGATCAGCATGGCTGGACGCGATTCGTCTCGATGCAGAACCACTACAACCTGATTTATCGCGAAGAAGAGCGAGAGATGATGCCGCTGTGCGCGGACCAAGGCATCGGCGTGATTCCCTGGAGCCCGCTCGCGCGCGGACGGCTGGCGCGGCCGTGGCAGGCCTCGACCGAGCGCACGCAGACCGATGAATTCGGCAAGACGCTTTACAACGCGGCCGAGGATGCCGATCGCAAAACGATCGAGCGGCTTGGGCAGATCGCGGAGGACCGAAAAGTCTCCCGCGCGACCATCGCGCTGGCGTGGATGCTGAGCAAGCCATTTATCACATCGCCGATCGTCGGCGCGACGAAGAAGGCGCACCTGGAAGACGCCGCCGCCGCGGTTTCGATCAAGCTCACGACGGATGAGATCGCGGCACTCGAAGTGCCCTACGTCGCGCGGCAGGTGATTGGGTTTTCGTGATCCGAGAATTTTTTTCTTGACTCGGCCTCGATCGTGAGGAATAGTTCCCGACCCGCTGCGGCGGATCTGTTTGGAGATGCGATGAAATTAGTGCCAGCGACAACCAACTATCGATCTGAAGGATGGTGCAAACCTCCGCGCTAATTGCGTTTGAATTTTTCCGACGCAGCGGCCCCGGAGGTTTTTACGAGAACCTCCGGGGCCGTTTTGTTTTTGCGGTTTACTCGGAATGAATTGGAATTCTGCCCGCTGCGCTGTCGTGCGCAAGTGGTTGCGCTGGAGGTGCGCGCGGGCTTTTTGAACCTGAGGTTTGACGATGGCTGACGGCGTGCCGGGCGTGTTGCCGCGGGCGTTCCGTAACAGGTTTGAGACGTCGTCGAGTCTTTTACGTGTAGGTCAACGGTAGACCACCGGCCCAATAAGCCGGAGCTACGGGTTCGACTCCCGTCACCAGGACCAGCTTCTTTGTCAGAAGCACTCGCCTGATAAGCGAGACCAATGACTGCGGTTGCGGCGTGCGAGCGCGATGCGTTGCTGGCCGGTGCATCGTGAACGCGGCGGCGAAAGCCGTCGTGCGATCGATGCGATCGACAGCGCGAAGGAGACTTTGTGACCAGGCGGATACCGCCTTGGCATGCCTGAACGACATTGGCCGGCGATCGCGAAGGTGGGCGCGACGCCGGTTTTTGAACTGGGCCTCTGCCCTGGCTGAAGCGTGGTTCCGTTGAATTCGCGTGGCAACGTGTTGGCGCTTCGCCGCCGCGCCGCGGATTTTGAATTGAAAAGTGCTGAGTGCTGAGTCCTGCGTGCTGAGGCAGGACTCCTCTCACTCAGGACTCAGGACTTTCGACTCAGCACTCATTACCGGCCGAAAGGAGGCCGCACATGTTCAACAAGGTTCACATCAAGCAGTTCGAGCGCGGCCTGTTGTTCCGTCGGGGCGACTTCGTGCGCATTCTGGCACCGGGCACGTACCGCATTGGGCTGTGGAACTTCGATCGCGACGTGATCGAGGTCGTGTCGACGTTGAAGACGAAGTTCGAGCACGCCCTGCTCGACGTTCTCATCAGCAACGCCGCGCTGCGCGAGCAGCTCGTCGTGCTCGATCTGACGGACACGCAGCGCGCGCTCGTCTGGAAGGACGGCCGCCTGCTCACGATCGTCGGCACGGGCCGGCACGCGTTCTGGAAGACGCCGGCTTCGATCGAGGTCGAAATCTACGACATCGGCGCGTTCAAGTTTTCGCACCCGAAGCTGGCGGCGATCCTCCAGCATACGGATGCACTGAAGTTCCTGGACGGTATCCAGGTTGAGCCGAACCAGGAGACGCTGCTCTACCGCGACGGCGTGCTGATCGACCGGCTGACGGAAGGTCTGCATGTCTACTGGAAGGGCACGGGCAAGCTGCGCTACCGCACGGTCGATCTGCGCGAGCAGATCGCCGACGTCGCGGGCCAGGAAATCATGACGAGCGACAAGGTCACGCTGCGCGTGAACCTGATCGTGACGTACCTGGTGAGCGACGTGCTGAAGGCCGTCACGTCGACGGCCGACTACGCGGCGGCGCTCTACCGCGAGGCGCAGCTCGTTCTGCGCGCGGCGGTGGGCACGAAGTCACTCGATGCGCTGCTGGCGGACAAGGAGTCGGTCGGCGGCGAGGTTCGGGCGGCGCTCGTGCCGCGCGTCGAGGCGATGGGCGTGGCCGTCAAGAGTGTCGGCCTGCGGGACATTGTCCTGCCGGGCGACATGAAGACGCTGCTAAACCAGGTGATCGCGGCCCAGAAGGAGGCTGAGGCCAACCTGATCAAGCGGCGTGAAGAGACGGCGGCTGCGCGCAGCCAGGCGAACACGGCCAAGCTGCTGGCGGAGAGCCCGGGCCTGCAGCGGCTGAAGGAACTGGAGCTGCTGAAGGAAGTTCTGTCGGGCACGAGCACGACGTTTGTGCTCGGCCAGGGCGAACTGACGGAGCAGGTCCGGAGCCTGGTGGCGCAGAAGGTTGCGGCTGAAGTGAAGACGTGAAGAGGCGTCCCTCGCATGATGCGGGGGACGTCTTTTTTTTGCCGACCGTGCTAATGCTACGCGATCGGAATCCCCGGGGCGCAGCGCAGCAGCCCCGGGGATCGTTGACTAGCGGTACCTGTCTGCCCCTACTGTTCCTGGGATCCTTGCGCCTTACCCTTGGCGCGAGATTCGCTGACCCCGACGAACGTTCCATTCCGCTCACGCACGATCGCGTTACATGCTCCCACCGGTTTTCTGATGTCGAGATCGTGACCTCGCTTCACTAGGTCTTCCAGCACATCCCGTGCAAACGTGTTCTCGATCAGCAGTTTGTCGGGTGACCATTGATGGTGAAATCTTGGCCGTGCCATCGCGGTGGGCAGGTCGTCGTTCAAATCGAGCACGTTGCTGAGGACGAGCGTGACTTGAGAGATGATCGTCGGACCGCCGGCGGCGCCGAGCGTCATCATGGGCTGACCGTCTTTCAGCACGATCGTGGGGCTCATGCTGCTGAGCGGGCGTTTGCCGGGGGCGATGGCGTTGGCTTCGCTGCCGACAAGCTTGAAGAAATTCGCCTGACCAGGCGCGATCGAAAAGTCATCCATCTGGTTGTTCAACAGCACGCCGGTACCGGGGATGATGACCTTGGAGCCGAAGGCAGTGTTGAGCGTTGTCGTGATGGCGATCCAGTTGCCTTGCGCATCGGCGGCGGCAATGTGCGTGGTGTGCTTTTTGAAGAGATCCTCGGTCGCGCGCGGCGGCGTGGCGTGCTCAACCTTCGACGTATGCTCGACGTCAATCTTCTTCGCCAGGTCAGCGGCGTATGCGGGATCAAGCAGGCCGCGCGGGACGTTGACGAAATCCGGATCTCCCAGCCAGTAAGCACGATCGGCGAACGCAAGTTTCATCGCCTCAGCGATCACGTGAATGCGGTCGGCATCGTTCTGCTCGTGCAGCTTCTTCAGATCGAAATGCTCGAGGATGTTGAGGATCTGCGCGACGTGGACCCCACCGGAGCTGGGCGGCGGGAAGCCAACAATCGTGTAGCCGCGATGCATGGTCTGGATCGGCTCGCGCAGCTGGATCTGGTACGACGCGAAATCTTCAGTCGACAGGATGCCGCCGTTTTGCTGCATCCATTCTCCAGTCTTCTTCGCGAACGCGCCGCGGTAAAACCAGTCGACCCCGTCGGCAGCGAGCGCACGATAGGTTTTCGCAAGGTCGGGTTGTTTCAGCGTCTCGCCGAGCGCATAGGGCGAGCCATCGGGCTTGAGCAGGATCCGGGCGGTTTCGGGAAACTGCTTGACGCGCGCCATCTCCTCGTTGATGCGCTGGATGTAATGATCGTCGACGGCGTAGCCCTTGTCGGCCACGTCGGCTGCAGGCTCCAACAGCTCGCCGAGCTTCTTCTTGCCAAATTTGCTGACGACGTGATCGAACGCGCGCAAACAACCCGGCACACCGCTGGCGAGCGCACCGACCTGCGAAAGCTGCGTCGTCGGCATGCCACTACGAAGGTACATGTCGCGTGTCGCTTTGGCCGGAGCGGTCTCGCGACCATCGATGGCTTCGATCTGACCATTGGCCGTGCGAACAAGAATGAAGCAGCCCCCGCCGATGCCGGAGTTCGTCGAATCAACGACACCAAGCATGAGCGCTGCAGCCACGGCAGCGTCGATCGCATTACCCCCCTGCTGCATGATCTGAACGCCGGCATCGGTGGCGATCGGGTTGATCGTAACGACCATTCCCGCCAGCCCGCGCGTGACGTTGGCTATGGCGTCCGGCGCTCCGCAGAACGCGAACGCCAACACGATGTACGAGACGAGCGCACGGCGCAGATGACCGGTGAACCCCATCGCCCCATTTCACCCACTCGCGCGGCTGCTGGCAAAAGCGCGGATTACAGCGGCGTTAGCTCGCTGTGACCAGAGCCATCGACATCCGTCAGCACATTTGAACCCGCGTCGTTGGCGTATACATCGATGATCTCCATGCGATCGTCAGGGCCTTCGGATTTGTTGAAGAGCCAGTCGTCGTTGCCATTGCCGCCGACAACCAGGTCATGTCCGGTGTTGCCGGCAAGGTCGTCGTCGCCCTCCATGCCGTTGAGGGTATCGTCACCCGCGCCGCCGTAGATGACGTCGTTGCCGCTACCGCCCTGCAGCCAGTCATTACCGTCCTGGCCGCCGAGGACGTCATCGCCGTTGCCGGCATAGATGGCATCATTGCCATTCCCGCCGTTGAGCGTGCTGGCGTCAGGACCGCCGACGATTCCGTCATTGCCATCGTTGCCAAAGAGCGTGTTGTTGCCGGCGGTGTCGGAGAGTTTGTCGTTGCCCACGCCGCCGTCGACGCTGTCGTTGCCTTCTTCGCTTTCGATGAAGTCGTTGCCGCCGTTGCCGTTGATGACATCATCGCCCGCTTCGCCGTGGATGGTGTCGCTGAAGTCGGAGGCGTCGATGATGTCGTTACCGGCGTTGCCGTTGAGCGCACCGGCGGAGAAGGCGTAGATGTGATCGTTGCCGGTGCCGGCATTGATGATCAGCTTGCGCTCGCCCATGCCTGAATAGATCTTGTCGTTGCCGCTGCCGGCATCGGCAAAATCGGATTGTCCGTCGTCGATGTCCGCGACGTCATTTGAGTTGCGACCGAGGTAGATGACGTCGTTGCCGCCCTGGGCGGAGATGGTATCGCCACCGGTGCCGCCGATGAGCGTGTCAGGCCCGGGGCTACCGACGAGAAGATCCCGCCCGCCCCCGCCATCCGCCTTCATTTTGCCGGTGCCCGCCAGCAGCCAGTCGCTGCCGCTGCCGCCGATGATATAGCTGTAGCCTGCGCTGCCAACGATGGTGTCGAGGCCGTCTTCGCCGTAGGCCACGTCGTTGTCAGCGCTGTCGCCGCAGGTGATCTTGTCATCGCCGTCGCCGCCAAAGACGCTGTCCGCGCCGTCACCGCCGTCGATGGAATCGTTGCCGGCATCGCCGTTGAGGAGATCGTTGCCACCAAAGCCGACAATCTTGTCGTCGCCATCGCCGCCGGTGATGTAATCGTGGCCGGCTTCCTCAGCGGCGCTGCTGGAGTCGCCGAAGAGCAGATCGCTCCCGTCGCCGCCGGCTATCTGGTCATCACCGCGCCCGCCGTATACAAGATCATTGCCGGTACCCGCGTCAATTGTGTCGACGCCGTCCATACCGAAGATGCTGTCCTGTCCGTCGCCGGCGGTGATCGAGTCGTCCTGGTTGCCGCCCTCGACGCGGTCGTTGCCGGTTCCCGCATCGATGGTGTCTGCCCCGTCATTGCCGGCGATCCAATCTTTTCCGTCGCCGCCGTCGATGGAGTCGTCGCCGAATCCGCCGGAGACGGTATCGTTTCCGCCGCGCGACATGATGTGATCGTTGCCGTCGCCCCCTTCGATGACATCGCGGCCGGACGCGCCGGTGATGGTGTCGTCACCCGTATCGGCGAGAATCGCGGTCTGGCGGTCGATCGAATCCTCGAGCGTGATCTGATCGTCCCCCGCCCGGCTGAAGATCTGGATCGAGGTCACGACACTGTAGGTAAAAGGCGTTTCTACACCGTTCACGCTGGCGGTCAGAATTGTGTCGTTGCTGGAGAGAGTAAGGGTGATGACGTCATCCGTGCCGGCGGTGTCCTCGGTGATGATCAAAACGCCGTTGGAGGCAAGCGTCGCCGAGCGCAGGCAGCGCTGTTCGAGTTCTTCAACGACAAGGGCTGCGGCGCGGCTGACGGCAGTGCGGTTGCGGACGGACATGATCCCTCCCGAGGGGGTTGGTTTATCTGAATGAAATCAGTCGACCCAATCCTCGTCCGAGTCCGAGGGTGAATCGACAACCGGTGCGCTGGACGACTGCTCGAGGGCGGCGAGCAATTTCTTCGCGTGATCCGCCAGCGCATCGCGCCCGGCGGTGGTGAGTTGCAGCGTCGTAAGCGGCTTGCCCGCATCCATGGTCTTGTGAATCGCCACGAAGCCGGCGGCTTCGAGTCGGCGGGCGTGCGTCGCGAGGTTCCCGTCGGTCAGGCCCGTGCGGGCGCGCAACTGGACGAACGGCTGCTGCGGTTCAGAGGCGAGTGCGGTGAGAATCCGCAACCGGCCGGGGCTGGTGACCATCGCATCAAACGACATGTTGCGGTTATCGGACCGCGGTTGATGAGAACTTCAATAGAAATGAGATGAAACCGCAGATGAACGCAGATGGACGCAGATAAATGCAGAGAGGATGGAGTCCTCGTCCTATCTGCATTTATCTGCGTCCATCTGCAGTTCAATCATGATTTTGAGATAATGACGGGCGCTCGATCGGGGCGATCGATGCGTTCCATTTCTACACCGTAGACGCGAACGAGGGTGGCGGGGTTGAGGACTTCGGTGGGCTTGCCGTCGGCGACAACGGCGCCGCGATCCAGGAGAACCAGTTCATCACTGCTGGCCGCGGCAAGGTTGAGGTCGTGCGACGCCATCAGGACGCCTACGTTTTTCTCTTGGGCGAGTTGCCTCAGCAGTGACATCAGTTCGACCTGGTGTTTGAGGTCGAGAAAGGTGTTGGGTTCGTCCAGCAGAACCGCCTTCGGTTCCTGTACGAGCGCCCGACCGACGAAGACCATCTGTCGCTGCCCGCCGGAGATGCGCTCCATCGGGCGGTCGAGGATTTCTTCGAGGCCCAGGCGATGGGAAACCTCAGCGACGACTTCGGCATCGCGCATCGATTCGATCCCGAAAAGGTGCCAATACGGCGCCCGCCCGAGTTGGAGCGCTTCTCGCACGGTCTGGCCAGGCTCGTGCAGCGGCGATTGCGCGAGGTACGCGACCTGCTGCGCGAGCTCACGGCGGGACCATTTATTGAGCGGCTTGTCGTTCCAGCTGATCTCGCCGGTGGCGCGAAGGAAGCCAATGAGCGATTTGATGAGCGTGGACTTCCCGCTGCCGTTGGGGCCGAGCAGCGCGACGACTTCGCCGGCGTAAAGATGAATGCGGATGTCGCGAAGCACCTGATTCGCGCCATAGGAAAACGAGAGGCCGCTCGTTTGCAGCAGCGTGCTCATCGCCGGCCCTCCGCGAAGTCATTCTGACGGCGGGCTTGGAAGAGCAGAATGAGGAAGAACGGTCCGCCGAGCAGGCTCGTTAAGACACCGACGGGGAGAAGCGTTTGTGCGAGTCCATGAGCGGCGAGCTTGCGTGACGCGGCATCCGCTGAAGCGAGGAGCGCTGCGCCGAGTGCGGTGGCGACGGGAAGAAGCTTGCGTTGGTCGGAGCCGACGATCAGGCGGGCGACGTGCGGACAGATCAGACCGATGAATCCGATCGGGCCGGAGATGGCAACGGCGGATGCAGTGATGAGCGAGGCGATGATCAGTGCGAGCCAGCGCAGGCGCTGGATCCGAATGCCGAGGGCTTCGGCTTCTGCGTCTGACAACGAAGCGGTGTTCAGTTGGCCGGAGATGGCGAGGAGTAAAATCCATCCCGCCGCGAAGACGCAAGCGCCGGTCACCTTCTGCGGCGTCGTTAAGCCAGTTTGGATTCCGCCTACAAGGAGGCTGAGCGCGCCTTCGGACGACGGCATCGCGCCGACAAGGCTGTAGACAAGGAGAAAAATCGAGCCGTTGAGCGCGTTGATGATCACACCGACGAGAAGAAGTGTGACCGGTTCGAGCCTGCCGTGGCGGTTGGCGAGAATGAGGACGATCGCGACGGCGGCGAGCGCGCCGGTGAAGGCGAACGCCTGCTGGCTCATCGCTTGCCCGCCTGCGATGGCGGGGGCCGCGGTGATTGCAGCGATGGCGGGCAGGCGCCAGAGATAGGCGAATAGTGCCGCGCCACTGGAAACGCCGAGCAGGTACGGATCGGCCAGCGGGTTGCGCAAAATCGCCTGATACGTCACGCCCGCGGCGGCGAGAGCGGCGCCGACCAGCGACGACAGCAGCACGACCTCCCGGCGGTAGATGAGCGTCGGGTGCGTCGTCGGCCAACCGGTATCGGTCGAGCCAATCATCATGCAGGCCAGCGCGACAACCGCCCAGCAGACGGCGCTGATGCCAATCGTCAGGAGCAACCGCGTGGGACTCCAGCGCTTCAAGACGAACTCCTTGCTGCTGCAAGGGCGGTGGAGAATCGCTCGGCCAATTCGCCGACATGCTGGCTGGGCTGAAGAAAAAATGGCTCGCTCAGGATGACGACGCGATGGTTCTTCACGGCAGCCAGGTTCGGCATCGCATCCCACACCTGCTTCGCCCGCGCCAGCACCTGCGGTGACGCATCGGGCAGCAATTGGAAGATCACATCGGGATCGAGCTTCGCCAGCAGTTCAGGGTCAATCGATGGATACGGCGAACCGCCGGGTTGAATGACGTTTTCGCCGCCGGCGATTTCCAAAACGTCGTTAAGGTAGTTTTCTCGACCGGCGACGCCTTTGGCGGAGTCGTCGATCACGATCAGCGCGTTGACCTTGCGTCCGCCGCTTTTCGCAGCCACGGCATCGAGTTGCTGTTTTAACTTTTCAGTCGATTTCACGCCGACCTGCTCGTCGCCGAGCGCTTTGCCGAGCGATTGCATGGCCGCATAGATATCCGTCAGGCGCGTGATCGGCACGTTCACCAGCTCGATCCCGAGATCGCGCGATTTTTGCACTAAGCCTTCGGGCAGGCGGTTGGCGGCGAATTGCGTCACCATCACGCCGGGCCGGAGCTTGGCCAGCTGCTCCCAATCGGTCGTTTGATAATCGCCCACGCGCGGGAGATTCTTCGTCGCATGGCGATTCGGATCAAAATTGCTGATCGCGACGAGGCGATTTCCTTCACCCATTCCGATCAGGATTTCAGTTGCGGCAGGGCTTAATGATGCTACTGTGACAGCTCGCGTGGTGGCTGGTGTAGCCGCGGTTGGAGAGCGGTCGCACCCGGTGGCAACAATCAACAGCAGCGGTAGAATTTGATAGATGAATGTAGCCGCCCGTTGACCCATCGCGCGCGGATGGTAGATTTGCCCGAAACCAGTGTCAAACTCATGTCGAGCGGCGCTCGGGCGCGCAGCTCGACTGACCCGCAAGGACGCGGAGGACTTGTATGAACGAGCAAACGACGTTGCTTTCCCGCATCGGCAAGTGGTTCAAGCGCGATCCGCACGAAAACGGCGAGCCGATCGCGCCGCAGCCCACCACCGCGCTCGACACGCGCACCACCTTCCTTCGACCCTGGGCCAAGCGCGACGCGGCCATCCAGCATCTGCAGGACGGCTTCAACACCCTGACCGACCTGATGGGCGCGATCCGCGACAATCTGGAAAAGCAGAACCAGCGCACCGATGAGCTGATGTCAGCCCTCAGCCAGCTGCCGACGATGCTCGGTTCGCTGCCCGAAACCAACCGCGTTCAGAGCGAAACGCTCAAGGCCATCCACCAGCAGATCCAAAGCCAGGGCGCGCAGCAGGAGCGTCTGGGCGAAATCCTCGGGAAGATCGGCGCAAGCAGCAGCGAACAGAAGCAGGCGGTCGACGCGATCAAGGATCGCATGGAAGACCTGCACAAGGCCGACACCTCGATCGCAGATTACCTCAATAACGTCGGCACGGCTCTCAAAGACGTCAGCCAGAACAGCGCGAGCACGTCGCAGGTGCTCTCCACGATGCGCGACAACATCGACGCCCGCGACGGCCAACTCGAACGCGTGCTGCACAAGCAGGGAACGCGCTTCACGACAATGCTGGCGACGGCGATTTTCCTGTCGATCGCAGCGCTGACGGCGGTTTGCGTGATGGGGTACATCCTCATCAATCAGAAGCCGCACTAGTGCAGGAAACCCGAGGCTCGAAATTCGAAATCCGAAATGAAGAAAGCTCCAAACACAGCGGTTTGGAGCTGTCTTCTTGGTATTTGAGATTTGTTTCGGATTTCGTGCTTCCGATTTCGAATTTCAGTTCTCGTAGCGTCCGATCGCTTCTGGAATGGCGTCGATCACTTCGCGAGCCAGGACGCTGCGCATGCCGAAGCGATTCCCCGCGACTTCACCCGCCAGTCCGTGAAGGCGAACACCCGCGATCGCCGCTTCGAATCGATCCATCTTCTGGCCGATGAGCGACGCGATGATTCCTGACAGCACGTCGCCGGCGCCGGCTTTGGAGAGCGAGCTGTTGCCGGTGTCGTTGACGTAAACGCGCGAGCCGTCGGTGACCACGGTTCGATCGCCCTTCAGCACAACGATCTGCCCGAACGCCTTCGACGCGGCGACGGCGTTGTCGACTCGACCTTGCTCATCCTTCGGCGTCTGCCCGCGACCGATCAGCTTGTTGAGGCGCGACATCTCGCCCGGATGCGGCGTCAGGACCGCCTGCGCCTTGAACCCCTTCGGCCAGCGCGCCATCGACGAAAGCAGATTCAAGGCGTCGGCGTCGACCACCATCGACCGCTCGATGCGAATCAATTCTTTCGGCCAGTCGGAAGTTTGAGTCGTCTGTCCCCAGCCTGGCCCGACGACCACCGCGTCCGCCTGCTTCGCGGCTTCAACCAGCTTCATCGACCTGCGCCCTAGCCCGAGCCCGATCAATTCCGGCGTGATTGAAAGCGCAAACGGCAGGATCTCCCGCGGCATCGCGATCTGCACCAGACCCGAACCCATGCGCAACGCCGCAGTGCCTGCGAGAACCGGCGCGCCGATCATCGCATCGTGTCCGCCCACAACCAGCACCCGGCCAAACAATCCTTTGTGCCCTTCCTTCGGTCGCGGCGGAAGTTTCGGTGGACTGACCGTTTGCATCGCCACTCTGTAACGCGCCTTAGCGAATCGCACTATAGGTGATTGCGTCGAGATCGAGTGACGCCGTGCGATTTTCGCGCAGCAGCACGTCGGCCAGCCCCGCGGTCATGGCGGCGTTGTCGGTGCAGTATTCCATTGGGGGAAAGTGCACAGGAAGACGGAAATCCTTGAGGGCGGCGCGCAACCCGCGGTTGGCGCTGACGCCCCCGCCGATGATGACCGATCTCGCCTGGGTCTTACGCGCGGCGCGGTCTAGCTTTTTCACGATGACGTCGATGCAGGCATTTTGGAAGCTGGCGGCGACGTTCTCGACGGTGTGGGTTATCGAAGAATCCGGGGCGGCGCTGCGCGGCGTACCGCTTTGCTGTACCCCGGCGTGCGTGCTGCTCTCACGCTTCTTTCCGGGAACGCCGCGCACTTGATAGAGCACCGCGGTTTTTAGTCCGCTGAAGCTGAAGTCCAGCGACTCGCGGCCGAGCAGCGTGCGCGGGAAGTGGAATGCCTTCGCGTCACCCTGCGTTGCCAGCTTGTCGATGATCGGGCCACCGGGATAACCCAGCCCCAGGATGGCGGCGACTTTGTCATACGCTTCGCCAACGGCGTCATCGATCGTGCCGCCCAGTCGGGTGATCTCCGTCCACGTGTTGATGCGGTAGAGCGAGGTGTGCCCGCCCGAAATCACGAGTCCGATCGCGGGGAAATCCGGCGCGACGCTGCGCTCTGCCCCGGCGTGGTTGAGCATCACGCTGTAAAGGTGCGCCTGTACATGATCGACCGCGATGAGCGGTTTGTTGAGAGACCACGCCAGCGTTTTCGCAGCGGTCACACCGATCAGCAGCGATCCGATCAATCCGGGGCGATGCGCGACCGCGATCGCACCGATGTCAGCTAAACTGCAAGCGGCGTTCTCCAGCGATTCGCGAACCACCGGAAGAATATTTTCGATGTGCGCCCGGCTTGCGATCTCGGGCACGACGCCGCGGTATTTTGCGTGCAGATCGACCTGCGACGCGACGACGTTGCTGCGAACGTCGTGCCCGTCGACGACAACCGATGCGCCGGTTTCGTCGCAGGTGGATTCGATGCCGAGGATCGTGGGCATATTACTGCTGCGTCGCCGGCGTCTTGGTGGTCGTCGGCGCTTCATCCGCGGGTGCGGGAATCGTCACCGGTGCGGTTGTGGTCGATGGCTGCGGCGCAGTGGCGGCTGGCGCGCTCTCGGTTGGCGCAACCTGTGTAGTCGCAGGCGCCGCCGTTCGTGGCATCGGGATCAACACCGGCATTGGCGTCTTGGGCAGGACGTCGCCTACTTCGCGATCGCCCACCAGCACAACCAGCGCCACGATCGTGTCGATCGCGCGTTGTAGCTGCGCATCAGTCACCGATTGCGTCGTCGCCGGCTGCGTGGCCGAACGCGTCGTGCTTTTCACCACCGGCTTGCGGAAGATTTCCTGCTCCCAGCGCTGCTGCATCGCCACGCGCTCCTGGTCGGGCGTCATCCGCACGGTGATCTGCGGCTGCACGCCCCAGTCGGTCGCATCCTTCTTGCGATGCACGAGCCGGCCGCTGGGCAGATAGTAATACGCAACCGTCAGCTTCAATTCGCCGGTCTTGTTATCGAGCGGGATGAGCTCCTGCACCGAGCCCTTGCCGTAGCTGCGCTCGCCGACGACGAGGGCGCGCTTGTTGTCCATCAAGCTGCCGGCCACGATCTCCGCGGCACTGGCGGAGTGTTCGTTCACCAACACGATCATCGGGAAGTACGGCAGCGTGCCGGCAGACTTCGCGGTGACAACCTGCTCCGGTCGGTTCCGACCGCGGGTGGAGACGATCACGCCGTGATCGATGAACAGATCCACCACATCGATCGCCTGATCAAGCCGCCCACCGGGGTTGAATCGCAGATCGAGAATCAGCCCCTTCATCCCCTCGCTCAGCAGCTTCTCCATCAGCGGCTTGAGGCTGTCGAACGTCTCACTGGTGAACTGCGTGAGGCGCAGATACGCCACTTTCGGATCGTCGCAGCAGTAATAGTCCCACGTGTTGTCGCTCTTGCGCGAATAGCCCTTGATTGTGGGGACGACGATGTCCTCGCGCGTCATCTTCAGTTCGGCTTCCTGGCCGGTGACGTGGCGGACGAAGAGCTTGACCTCGGTGCCGACTTTCCCCTGGATCTTTTTGACGACCTCCGGCAGGCGCAGACCTTCGAGCGATTCGTTGTTCACCTTCAGGATGAGATCGCCCGCCTGCACCCCGGCTTTAAACGCAGGGCTGCCGTCGATCGGTGTGACGACCTCGACCGGGCCGCCCTCTTTCTGGTCGAGTTGGATGCCCACGCCGCGGAAGCTGTTCTCCAGCATCCGGTCGAAATCTTCCTGGCGTGTCGGCGGGATATAGACGCTGAAAGGATCGAGCTGCCCAAGCATCCCGTCGATCGCCCCTTCGCGCAGCTTGTCTTCCTCGATCGATTCGACGTAGTTACTGGCAACCTGGCGGTGGATGTCGACCAGCGTACGGACGAAGGTGTAATCCTCATCGCGGCTGGCGAGCGTGCCGGGAATCTGCAGGGCAAGAATGATCACCAGCACCATGCTGACGATCCAGGCGAATTTCTCACGGTTCATAGGGAGGGGATTGTAGTCTCAATGAAGCTTCGACGCGAAGTCGCCAATCGCTCGACTGACGAGCTCTCCCTGCTCCATCGGAGACATATGCCCCGACCCCGGGATGACCACGAGCTGCGCATTCGGGATCCCCGCCTTCATCACCTCCGCCGATGCCAGCGGCGTGATCGCATCCTGATCCCCCACGATGATCAGCGTCGGCGCAGCGATCGACGCCAGGCTCTGGCGGTGATCGCGACGATCACGCATCGCGGTCAGCGCATGCTCGATCGTGAGCGGCGGGCACGCTTCCATGATCCCGCGCAACTCGCGCACCATCGACGGTCGATTCTGCTCGGCGTGCGGCGCGACCATCTTCGGCATCATCTGGCTCGCCACCGCCGGCGATCCCTTCTCACGCACGAGCTCGATCATCTTCTCCCGCCCCTGCTTTCCCTCCGGCGAATCCGCCTCAGCCCGCGTGTCGATCAGCAGCAGCCCCTTCACGCCGGCCGGATGCTTGCGGACGAACTCGAAGCAGACATATCCACCCATCGAAAGCCCGCCGATGATGCATGGCAGCGCACCGATCGCCTGCAGCAGCGCGTACACATCATCCGCCAGCGATGCCAGGCTGAAGGGCTCGATCGAAACCGACTTCCCAAATCCCCGTAAATCCGGCGTGATCACGCGAAATCGATCCGCCAGCGCCGATCGCTGCTGCGCCCACACCCGCTGATCGAGCGGAAAACCATGCAACAGGACGACGGGCATCCCTTGCCCCGATTCTTCGTAATCGATCGTAGCGCCGTTGACATTTTTGGATGGCATGGGCGACAGCATATCGCAGCCAAACCATCGCGGTCACTATAGAATTGCCGCCACATGGGGCCTTGGACGCGACATCACACACGCCGGCTGATCCTGCTGATCTGCGCCGGGTCGATCGGGACATTTCTCTTTCTGCACGGCAAAGAGTCCGTGCGCGAGCTGCGAACGCGACTGGCGATGCGCGAACTCCAGCGGCAATGCATGTTGCACAGTGCATCGCCCGAGCAGATCGTCTATGACGATGACCAGGCAACGCTGCGCGCAGTGAAGGAGTCCGATCCTGCTCTGGGATATTTCAAAACCCACAACATTCCGAATGCACGAACGCACGTCGGCCGAGCGATCAAACCGCTGACAGAGTTGTGCAACTACGACGGCGGCTACCCCATGCCGCTCTTTCTCCATGGCCGGGCAGACAGCAGCGGGTACCAGCACCTCGTCTACGTGCACTTTTCCGGCCGACATGAGGACGTTGCGAATCCGACGCTCATCCTGACCTCCGTGTCGCAGGCGCCGATTACGCCGTTTGGATATCCCGATCTCTTCGTGCGCGACTACCGCGTCGTCTTTCCACGGCAATCCAACGACACGCCGGTGCGCTTCTACGCGGGTCAGCCCAATCCGGTCGATCCGAGTCGCTTCGTTCTCAACTTCGAAATCCAAGGCCAGCGCGGCGAGATCGAAGGACGCCTCGACGATGACCGCTTCGTCACATTGAAACTCCTCTCTGGCCCCGGCGAGCTTTCCCTCGAATGCCAGCACTGACATCGGCTTCGGTTGATCGATCCTCCCCCGCCCCTACAATTCCACGCCTACCCGATGGCGGATTCTCAAGACGACAACCTGAAGCTCACCGATTTCATGGACGTGCAGACGCTCCAGGAAATCCAGGACAGCTTCGCGGCCGTCGCCAGCGTGAAGGCGACGATTGCCGACGCCGAAGGCAAGCTGATCACGCAACCGGTGCCAACATCCGATTTCCTCAAGCGTCAGCAAACCCTGGCGGCAGCTGAGGAGAGCGTGCCGGAGGGGCCACAGAAGGCGGGACGCGAATATGTCGCGCCGATCATCGTTGCGGGACAACGGCTTGGCACCATTCGCATGGCCGCGGGAAGCCCGGCGGGTCTCGATGATGCGAAGATCACGACGCTCGCCGAGAAGTTCGGCATCGACGCCAAGCAGGTCAAATCGCTGCTCACGCAACTCAACCGCTCGCGCAATACCCGCCCTGCTGCGATTCAGTTTCTGTTTCTACTGGCCAACGCGATCGCGCGGTTGTGCTACCAGGAATTTCAGCTCCGCCAGCGCGTGAACGAGCTCACCGTCGTCTACAACCTGACGATGATGCTCGCCGAGCAGCGCGATCTGCAGGCGGTGCTGCAGCGGACGGTGCAGCTGGTCAGCGACGTGATGGGGACGAAGGCTTCGTCCATCCGCCTCGTCGATCAGGATCACGATGAGCTGGTCATCAAAGCCGTGCACAATCTCTCCGAGGTCTATCTCAACAAGGGCCCGGTCGTCCTCAGCAAGGCGCTCATCGACAAGGTGGCGCTGAGCGAGAAGGGCTACGAATACGTCGCCAACCTCAGCGACGATCCGCGCGTGCAATATCCCGAGGAATCGAAGCGCGAAGGCGTCGTCTCGATGCTCTCAGCCGGGATGCGGTACAAGGGCAAAGCAGTGGGCGTATTGCGGGTCTACACCGAGCACCAGCAGGTTTTCACGCCGCTCCAAATCGATCTGCTCAAAGCCGTCGCCGCGCAGGCAGCCGCGGCGATCGAAAACACCCGGCTCATCACCGAGGCGATCGAAGCCGAGGCGCTGGAGAAACAAGTCACCCTCGCCGCGGAAGTGCAGAAGCGCATGATCCCCGCGACCCCGCCGAAGATCGCGGGGCTCGATCTGTCCGCCATCTACGTTCCCGCGTTCACCCTCGGTGGGGATTTTTATGACTTCATCGAGCTGCCGGAGAGCAACGTCGGGCTGGTGATCGCCGATGTCAGCGGCAAGGGCGTGCCCGCGTCGCTCATCATGGCCTCAGTGCGGGCAGCGTTGCGGGCGCAGGTCGACAACGTTTTCTATCTCTACGAGATCATGCACCGGCTGAACCGGATGCTCTGCCGGGACACGAAAGACAGCGAGTTCGTCACGCTCTTCTACGGCGTCTACAACGCCGCCAGCCGTCGCTTCACGTATTGCAACGCCGGCCATCCCCCGCCGCTGCTGCTGCGCGATGGAAAGATCACCGAGCTGGCGAGCGACAACATGGTGCTCGGCATCAACCCGGATGAGCAATATCGCCAATCGTTCGTCGACCTGAAAAGCGGCGATCGATTGCTCATCTATACCGATGGCGTGACCGACGCGATGAACTACCAGAAAGAACCGTTCGGCAAGAAACGCCTGACCGATTCCTACCTCCGCAGCGGCGAGACGGCCGAGCTGATCTCGCAGGGAATCCTATGGGATCTGCGGAAGTTCGTCGGCATTTCCAAGCGCACGGATGACGTGACGATGATCGTCGCGCGGGTGATGTAGAACACCCAGAGTGATGTCATCCTGAGCGTACAGGGGAACCCGCGATGCGGGTCTGTAAGGATCTGTGTCTGGACGAATGACGCAGATGCTTCGCGAGTACGCTCAGCATGACAGAAAACTGGTGTACCGACGGTCACTCGGGCAAGAGTCGTTGACCTTCGTGCTGTTCCAGCTCACCGATGTCTTCCGGCGTTTCCGTCAGCATCGGCTCGGGGAGCTGCGCCAGTTCGGTCGCGTGCGTCAGGGCCGCGGCGACATAGGCCTGATTTCGCTTCGCTTTTCGCTTGCCGCAGAGCGAGTTCAAGTCGTCCATGATCAGCATCGCGAGGTACAGCTTCTTCGCCGGCTGCATCTTGCGGATGAAGTGTTCGAAGAGGGCTTCGGGGCCCATCTGCTCGGGCGACACCGGCGGCGGCAGTGCGGGCCTGGGCGCCGCCGTCGGTGCGGTGAACTGCGTGATCGGCGTCTTGCGGGGGCGGTGCTTCTCACGCCAGGCGCGTTGGCGTTCGGCATTGGTCATCGGACGCCGCGTGGGCTGCATGGGCATCATATGACGCTCATCGGCGCCCAAATCGGTGCGCTTAAATGGCATGTAACGCGCACTTGCTGCGGGCGCGATAAAAAGCATCAGCTAAACCGTTGGAACGCGACCGAAGGCCGATTGTCCTCCGCCTTGCATCGATCTTTTCTTGTCGAAGGTCGATTGTGCGTAACGGAAGGCCGATTCTCCGTAACGAACGGTCGAGGATTTGTAACGATAGGTCGACGTTGCGTAACGGAAGATCGACGTTGCGTAACGGAACGTCGACGGTTCGTAACGGAAGGTCGACGCGATGTAACGAAAGGTCGAGGGTCCGTTACTGGAGATCGACCTTTCGTTATCGAAGATCGACCATTCGTTACCGGAGATGGGCCCGCCGTTACGAAAGATCGACGATTCGTTACCGAAGATCGATTGTCCCCCGCCAAAGCTCGGCCCGACATTGCCGAAGATCGATGCAGCGCCCGTGAAGATCGGTGCAAAGCGGCAAATGATCGACGGGATTTGAGTTTCCCCCAGCCAGATCACGCCGAGCGGCGGCCCACAACCCACTTCATCGCCTTGACGACGCCCTCGCGCAGCTGAAGCAGCCGCAGGCGCAGCTCGAGTTGCGACAGGCTCACGTCCTTCGCATCGATCTCCAGCCCGCGACGGACCCAAGCGGCGGCTTCGCTGTAGTGCTTCTGGTGCTCGTGGGCGAGGGCGATGTTGAAGATGGCGGTCAGGTTGCGCGGCGAAACCGCAAGCGCCCGGCGACAGGAATCGATCCCTTCGCCGTATCTTCCGCGGGCGAAGAGCGCGACCGCGAGGTTGATCCAGCCCTTGACGCACTTGGGTTGAAGCTGGACGAGACGCTTCAGCGACGCGGCGGCCAATCTCGGCTCGGCGTTGTCCATTAAGAGATTGCCCAGGCCCAGCAGCACTTCGGGGTCTTCCGGCTTGAGCAGAAGCTCGCCGCGGAGATGGCGCTTGGTTTCGATCGGCTCGCGGCGCACGTGATGGATGCGGGCGAGCTGCAGATGGGCGCCGGGGAAGGTGGGATCGAGTCGCAGCGCCTTGTGCAGGACGAGGGCGGCTTCATCCGCGCAGCCGCGGTCCATCAGCCACTTGCCGTAGGCATAGTGCGCGGCCGGTTCGTCCGGCGACATCTCGATCGCGTGGCGGATCTTCTCGCCGGCTTCGTCCGCCCGGCCCATCTCGATGAGCAGCTGGCCGAGGTCGAGCAGCGTGTCGGTGGAGCCGCGGTCCTGTCGCAGGCCGGCGAGATAGTGCCGGCGGGCTTGCTCGAGCTCGCCCTTGGCCCACATCGCCTCGGCGATTCTGACGTGGGCATCGGGGTAATCTTCATCCAGGTCGAGGGCTTTGCGCCAGCAGAAGATGGCTTTGTCGTACGACCCGCGGCCATGCAGCGAGCAGCCGATGTAGTAATAGCAGCGCGGGCAATGTTCCTTGTAAAGGCGAGCGAGGTAGAACATCTCCTCGGCCTTCTCGTGATCGCCCAGCTCGGTGTAGGTAATGATGCGGTTGCAGTAGCCCGGCTCGAAGGTGGGATCGATGTGCTCGATCTTTTCGAAGGTCTTGATCGCCTGCTTGAGCCGGCCGACGCGGTGGAGATCCATGCCCAGGCGGTTCATCGTGACCAGGTCGCCAGGCTCGATATCGAGGGCCTGCTTGTAGGCGTCGATGGCTTCCTCGGCGCGTTCGAGCTCATCGAGCGTGACGCCGAGGTTGTAGAACCAGCCGGGGTTGTAGGGGTTGATGGCGATGGCGGCGCGCAGCTCCTCGACGGCTTCGTGAAGCTTGCGTTGCTCGAAGAGCTCCTGTGCTCGTTCGACGCGTCGCTCGGCATCGTTCCAGTCGTTCATGACTCGCTCGCCGGGATCTTCGAATTGACTACTGTGCGCTTCCAGCCTGCGCGTGGGCTGAGGGGGCTAATCTACTCCCGGGCTCGAAGGAATTACAAGGCGATAAAGCGTTGGTGGGTGGAGATTTTTGGCAAATCGGTAAAGACGAAATGCAGCGCAGGGGCTTCGCCCCCGCACCCCCGTGGGATTGCCGCGCCTTTGGGGGTGCGGGTGCGAAGCCCCTGCGTCTGCGATTTGTCTTCTCCTAAGGGCAATCGAACCGCGACGCACTTCAAGGCGCGCGAAACGAATGTCCGCGACTTTGCGAAGTTGTGGAAATACAGTATTTTCGGCGCACATGCGTTGAGGCAGCGGGCGCGCTTGGCCGATCAAAGTGTTACGCTTTTGTACGCCGCCTCGGCGAAGTCGCACGGATGCGCTTCGCGACGCCCGATCGGCCCTCCGCCGGGCATCGGCTGACGCGACAGGCGGGAGACCAACATCGTGGGCCAACGACGGACCATCCTGGTAGCGGCAGCAGCCTCACAGATGCTGCTTGCGCTGCCGGGAAATCTGCCCGCTCAATCGACACCCGCCCAGCCTGCCGCTGCGCCCGCGAATCCCGCACCCGCCAGCACTTCCGCTGCCACGGTCGCCGCCCGCGACCCCGCGGTGATCTTGCGCGGGACCACCTCCACCCAGGCCGAGCGCGATGAAGCTGCCCGCCGACTCGTCCAGCGCGACGACGATTCCGCTCGCGATGCCCTGGCCGCTGCATTACAGGACATTGCCAACCGGGCTGGGCAGTTGGCCGCGGCTCGCGCCCTTCAGGCCGACCCTACACCCGACCGCGCGCTTCTCATCCCGCTCTTCGCGCTGATCGGCACCGGGCCGGACAATCTCACCGAAGCGGCGATCGGCGCGCTGGGCAACTATCAGTCCGACGCAGAGGTAATGGGCCGGTTGCTCGACTTCGCCATCGATCCGCAACGGCAGCAGAAACTCGTCACGCGACTCGCGTCGATCAAGGTGGTCGGCACGATGTCCGACAAGTCCGACGCCCACGCGCTCATCGAGATGCTGCAGAGCGACGCCGAGCCCGCATCGATCCGCGCCGCCGCCGCCAGCGCTCTCACCGAAATGACCGGTGAAGCCAACGGCCAGGACGCCGCCCGGTGGCGCGCGTGGTGGGAGCAGAACCAGCGCAAGAGCGAACAGGCTTTCCAGAACGACCTGCTGCAATCGCGCTCGGCCCGGCTGACGCTTCTCGAACGCCGCTTCAATCGCGTCGTCGACGAATCGCAGCGCATGCTCGCCGACGTCTACCAATCCGCGCCGGATGACAAAACCCGCACCGCCATCCTGCTGCGCTACCTCAAAGGCAATGAGCCCGAGACGCGACTCGTCGGCGTACAGCTGATCAAGGAAGATTTCAACAACAACCGCACCATCCCCGCCGCCGCCCGCGAACAGCTTCGCGCCATGGTGGGCGATAGTTCATCCCAGGTGCGCGTCGGCGTCGCCAAGACGCTCACGCTCCTGAACGATCCCGGCGCCGTGCAGGCCGTGCTCACGCAATTGGATCAGGAGCCGGATGCGGACGTTCGCGCGCTGCTGACTGAAACGCTTGCGCCGACGCAGAATCTTCAGGTCGTCGATCCGCTGCTCAAGCTGCTGAAAGACCCGTCGACGCAAGTCGCCGAGGCCGCAGCCGAGGGGCTCAAAGCCCTTGGCCCGCTCATCGAAAAGGATCGCGATCTGTCCGATCGCGTCGCACGCGAGCTGCAAAAGGCGCTGGAGACGTACAGCGCCAAGCCGGGCAACGCACCGCTGCGCGCGGCCTTGGTCGACGCGATGGGAATGCTGCAGAATCCCGAGCTTCGCACCGTCTACACGCGCCTGCTTCGCCCCAGCGAGGCCAGCCTGGTCCGCCAGGCCGCCCTTCGCGCGCTGGGGAAGACGGGCAAGCCCTGGGCGGCCGGAATTATCGTCAATTCTTTGAACGACACGGACGACGCCGTGCGCCTGGAAGCCGTCAACGCGCTGGAAACCACCGCCAACTTCAGCCAGGCCGAGCAGCTCTACGAGGTCACGCGCAACACGCAGGAAAAACCCGACATCCGCCGCCGCGCGTGGGATGTGCTGCAGAATCTCTTCCACGACGACACCGCCAGCAACAACGACCTGTTCCGCTGGCCCGACCGCTTCCGGGAAGAACCCGAGCGGCGGATTGTGATCTGGGAAGTGCTTCGCGACCGCTTCACCCGCGACAAGGATGAGCCGCACCTGGCGACCGTTCAACAGAATATCGGCGAAGACAAGATGAAGCTGTCCGAAGCCGCGTTCAACATCGGCGACGCCGACACCGGCCGCACCCGCGCCGAGGAAGCCGAGAAATATTTCGACCTCGCGCTTCAGTATTACGACAGCCACCCAGCCATCGACCCGCAAGTCACCACCGCCGTGCGCGAGAAGCGCATGGATGCGTTGCTGGCGAGCAAGCAGTACCCCAAGGCCGCCCAGTTCGCCGCCCAGAGCATTTCGCAAAGCCCGTCCAACCAGGAATCGATGGGCCGCAAGCTGCGCAACGAAGTCGAACGCCTGCACAAGGGCAAGCAGGACGCCGACGCGATGCAGCTGATCGGCGCCGTTCACCAGATGACGCCCGCCCTGAGCGATCCGTACGCCAGCTCGATCAACACCATCGAGGCGGATGTAAAACAGAAGCTCGGCAACCAGGGCCCGCAATCCGCCGTGGGCAGCGGGCTGTAGATACTTCAACGGGATCCGACGACGAAACGGCGGCGTCGCCAGCAGTAACTTACGGATTCGAATTTGCCTCCGACCTCCGACCCCTTTCTTACCGCCCAAGGTTGAAGACTCGCCGCATATCCAGAAATCAGACGCAATCCCCTATACGCCTTCAACGGGTGTCGTCGTTGCCTGCCCTCTGCACCTCTTTGATTTTGCTGTAAATGAGGCTAACCGGCTGCTATAACCTGTTCGAAGCAGCTGATCTCTAGGTCATCTCGCATTTCGGGCGGATACATGGGCAAGCGATTTCCGTCTTTGGTAGCGCTTCTCGCATGCGGTATCGGGGCAGCGCTTAGCCACGGCGGGATCATGTACACCGATCTCTACACGGTCGCGAAGCCTGCTGGCGTTACCAGCATTAATTTAACGAGCATTGAGATGGGGCCGAGCGGCGAGGTTTTTGGGCAGGGGATTGCCGGGTCAACTCAGTCGGCGCTCCTCTGGAGTTCTTCTGCCCCGAGCGGCGCGAACTTGAAACCGAGCGCATTTACTGGTTCGGCCTTTCTCTACGGCGGGTCCGCCACGCAATGCGTAGGTGCTGCCGGCAGCACGTCCTCTTTCAATGCGGCGCTTTGGACTTCGCCTTCAGCAAGCAGCTACGTCAACCTCCATTCGAACGCATGGTTTGAATCAAGAGCATTTGCCACCGACGGCACACACCAGGTCGGTTGGGCGAGGACCAGCCAGACCCACGCGATGGTTTGGAATGGGACCTTGGCGAGCGTGATCGATCTTCATCCCGCCGGGTTCACTTACTCCCAAGCGACGGGCGTCGCCGGCGCGCAGGAGGTCGGCGAAGGATCCGCGCCATCGACGGGCGGGCAGTTTCACGGCATGCTCTGGACCGGGTCGGCTGCCAGCTATGTCGACCTGAACCCAAGCGGCTTCCTCTGGTCGAACACTTGGTCCACCAGTGGCTCGCAGCAGGTAGGTATCGGCGGGATAACGAGCACTTCCGATTTTCACGCGCTACTGTGGACAGGCACGGCAGGGAGCGCGGTCGATCTCAGTCCCAATGGTTTTACTGCTTCCCTGGCCATCGGCACCAACGGAACATATCAAGTCGGCCGCGGCAGCATTTCGGCAAGCCCGCTCCAGTTCCGTGCGCTGCTCTGGAGCGGTTCAGCCGCCAGCGCCGTTGATCTACACTCCGTCCTTCCCGCGGACTTCGTCAGCTCGCAGGCGTTTTCCGTTTTTGGCGACACCGTCTATGGCTACGCGGTCGACACCGCGGGCAACACCCACGCCATCGCGTGGACCGTGCCAGAGCCGGTTGGTTTATCCCTGATCACCTTCGGTGTGCTGTCGCTACGGCGGTATCGGAAATGAAGCGGTGACGTAGCTAGTTTCCATCGACAACCGATCCGATTCCCTTTCCGATCCCTACTGCAATGCGTCGCGCGACGAAATGCGCAGTGCGAAATCGGACAATCCAAACAAAAACCCCCCCCTCCCGATCGGCCAATGCGGGTTTCTGAAAAATCCGCGCACAGGCGCGCAGCGCCAGCGGTTTATGGGGAGGCGGTGTTTTGTCGTGTCAGATTCCGACGCGGGCTCAGGGGGACGTGATGACACTTTCGAAAAACAAACCCAATGGAAGATTCGGGAACATCCCCGCCTGCAACCCGCGGCGGCGGGTGTGCGGCTCGCTCCCAGAATTGACGGAACAAACCCAATTCGGCGAAACGAACCCAAACGAACCCAACGCAAATCCGCGTTCGCAGCTCAAAAACGAGGAAATGTCGCGGTTTGCGACGCGCGCCGGTGACGAAACGAACCCATTGCGGCTGCCGCGTTCAGGCTTCGATCGACTCGGGCAAGTCGAAGAAATCGACCTGCTGCGCAACTCCCGCGGTGAAGCGGATGGCCATGGCGGTGTGGCGGGCGGAGTCGACAGCGTAGTACCACGTGTCGCTGTGCCAGAAGGCGCCGGGGCCGGCGTCGGCGGCGTGGCTCAGCGTCGTCACGCTTGCCTTGGGCTCGCCGTTCGACACGGTGCGCGGCGGGCCGAGCGAGTTGACGACCGTCGCCATGCTCTGGCCGAGCAGCGAGCGGCGAAGCTGCGGCAAGGTGAGTTGACTGACCGCCAGCTGCTGCGGGAGGACGTCGTCGTAGGGGCTGAAGCTGGGCGAGAAGAAGCCGCGGAGCCATTGGCCGACCTTGGAACGGCCGGCCAGCGTTATGACGGCGACGGCGGCACCGATCAGGATGGGGGCGAGCGATCTGCGCCGCCGGGGGAGGTAGAAGTCATCGGATGGGAGGATCGAGCTCATGATGAACTTGATCGTTTTACGATAACGCGCGGGGAGGGGTTTTGTGAGGGGGATTTCAGTTCGGCAGCGCAATCGGTGGCACAGGCAATTCGCCCTCACCCTGCCCTCTCCCGGAGGGAGAGGAAGAAAAAGAAACACGCGACGCTTTGGGCGCCGCGTGTGGTTTGGGTTTGGTTGTCTGCTGATCGCGACCTAATCGTTGCCGTTCTGGTAGGCGTAGTAGGTCTTGATGTTGCGGTTGTAGTAACCGCCGGCCTGGGCGCGGACGGCGTTGAGGACAACGCCCAGGTGCTCGGCCTTGGTCTTGCGGAGATCGTCGCGGAGGCGCTGGAGCAGGCCGCGGCTGTTGCTGCGGGCTCGAACGACGGTGACGACGCCGTCGACGCGCGGCGCGAGAGCGACGGATTCGGAGACGAAGAGAAACGGGCCGGAGTCGAAGATCACGTGGTCGTCTTTCCAGCACATTGGGATCCTAAGCTTAGAATTCCACGTGGACAAGTTGTCGC
>JADMIO011875016.1_pt1 | contig 48988 bp, 29 predicted proteins | sample 8958161 | NCBI WGS metagenome assembly JADMIO01 (sample SAMN16585339, study PRJNA669376) | soil metagenome | isolation source: Crop rotation soil | place: USA: Cullars Rotation, Alabama | collected 2011
GCGACAACTTGTCCACGTGGAATTCTAAGCTTAGGATCCCAATGTGCTGGAAAGCCGGACAGGTGGCGGAGGAGCATCAGCTCGGCCGTGTCGGTCCCCTCGTGCGTGCCGGCGACCACGGCCTCCACCGCGCCCAGGTCCGGGGCGCGTTTCCGGAGAGCAGCCGCGACCGCCGTCGCCCGCGGGTCGTCCACGCGATCGAGACGAACCAGCAGCGGTTCGAGCCGCGCCTTCACGTCCTTGACCGACTTCTCGAGCTCGAGCCGCTGCGCCCGCGTCTCAGCCGCGAGGTCATCGAACTCGCCGAGCCCAAGGATCGCCATGAGCCGATCGTGCAACTCGCTCGGCCCGTCGAACATCGCCCCGAGCTCGTTGTAGCTCAGGAACGGACGGTACATCTCGAGGGCCGTCGTCCAGCCGAGGTCGTCCAGACTTGCGCGGTCGCGGTCCTTCGGGCGGATCTCCAGCCGGCTGTCGTCGATCGCGGCACCAGCGGCCCAGGTGCGGACGATCTCGATCTCGGTAGCCTGGCCCTCGATCGCGAAGGTCGCGCTGACCGACGCGCGCTCAGGGTGATGCAGGTTGCGCCAACCGTCGCGCCAGACCTTCGACCGATGCGACCATCGCCAATTCGACCCGGTCAGCAGGATCTCGAGCCCCTCGGCGAAGCTGCTCTTGCCGGACCCGTTGCGGCCGATCACGAGGGTCAGGCCGGGGCCGAGCGGGACGTCGAGGGTTACCGCCGGTCCGACGCCGCGGAAGCCTTCGACGCGAACGCTTCGGAGGTAGACGTGGTGGCGCATCGACGGACCATACAACGGGGTCATCGCGCTGCAACCACGTCGCCGACTCGCCTATCGTTCACGTTTCTCGGAAACGGCTTCAACGGGTTGCGCGAGAGATGTAGGCTCGCCTCTAAATGGGTGAGATTCGAGAGTTTGACCTCAATATCGAACGTGTCCTGGAGAGCTGGACGGTCGTCCACGCTGTCCGCGAGATCATCGCGAATGCCCTTGACGAAGCGGCCCTCACGAACACGGCCGAACCAGAAATCCTTAAGGACGCGGACGGCGTGTGGCACATTCGCGACTTCGGTCGCGGACTCCGTTACGACCACCTCACCCAGAACGAGAACCGCGAGAAGTTGGCCAATCCGAGCTTAGTCGTCGGCAAGTTCGGTGTCGGGCTGAAGGATGCTCTCGCAACTTTCGATCGTCGCAAAGTCGATGTCCGCATTCGCTCGAGATACGGACAGATAGCGACGGTAAAGCAACACAAGCACGGGTTCGACGACATCACCACGCTTCACGCCGTCATTGAGCCGCCGGTTGACCCGGACATGGTCGGGACGGACGTCAGCTTGGCTGGCGTACGCGATGACGATATCGACGAGGCAAAGGAGCTGTTTCGCCACTACGCCGGTGACCCGATCCTCGAGTCCACTCCATTCGGCCTCGTCCTCGGCAAACCGCCACGGACCGTGGCACGAATTTACGTAAATGGACTGCGCGTCGCCGAGGAGAAGGAGTACCTGTTTTCATACGACATAACGTCACCCACGAAAGCCTTGCGAGAGTCGCTCAATCGGGAACGCACAAATGTAGGGCGAACTGCCTACACGGATAGGGTCAAGGCGATCCTATTGGGGGCAGCATCCGATGCTGTAGCGAGTGCCCTGGCCGACGACCTCGCAGGATTTGCCGCTGGTACGTGGCATGACGAAACGCAGCTCGTAGACGTTGCCGTCCACGCTTGTCAGATCCTGAACGCCTCGGGCAAGGTCATCTTCATGACGCCGGACCAGCTCAACTCGGATCGTGAATTCGTGGATCACGCCGAGACAGATGGGCATCGCGTTGTCGTCGTGCCGAACAACGTCGCGGCAAAGCTCCGCGGAGCCGTGGACATCACTGGGGCTCCCATCATCGATCTTGGGCAGTTCAAGAGGCAATGGAATGCGAGTTTCGTGTTCAGTTTCGTTGACCCGTCGAAACTGACCAAGGCCGAGCGAGCCACATACGATCGGACAGATGCAATCTTGGCCCTGCGAGGTGGCTGGCCCCCTCAGGTTCAGCAAATCTTGATTTCAAAGACGATGCGAACCGGCGCCGTTGGCTCTGGTGAAGCAGCCGGAGTCTGGGAACCTCACGAAGGCAGGATCATCATCAAACGCGATCAACTGAAATCCCTGGCGCGCTATGCCGGCACGCTCCTTCACGAAATCGCGCACGCCAGTTCAGGCGCAACAGACGTCAGCGCGGAGTTTGAAGATGCCCTGACGAATGAGCTTGGGACTGTCTCGAACGCGGTGTTGAGCGAGGGCCGAAAATCGACCCGGTCTCAAGCCGTGTAGTCCCCCGGACGGCTATTCAATCCGCGTCGGCCATTCCTCGCATGACACGATCGACATGCTTCGAGAGACGATCGAGCTTGGTTTCGAGATTTCGGAGCTCGATGAGGTCGCCCTTGTTGGCGACGAGCCCGCGAATCGGATGCATGACTCGGTTGCGCAGGTCGCGCAGTTGCTCGCTGAACTGCTCGTCATCATCACCGACCACGCTCTGAATGGCCTCCGCGAGTCGGTGGTCGGACCGGGATACGAGAAGGAGGTGCGCGAAATCTAGATATGCGACGAGATCAGTGTCGAAGTGCGCGGCCCGATCGGCCTCTTGCCGGCGTCGAACTTGCTTCCTGGCGAGGGTATTTAGGATCGACAAAATCTCCTCCTCGCAACCAGTGAATACGCGTCGAACGAATTCGGCGAGATTCGTCTCCAGCGCTGCAACCTGCAGGTAGAGATAGCCGCGAACCGGTTGCTTGTTGAAGTCCGAAACGGAGACGAATCCAACCACACGGCGACCGTCGACGACGAACAGGAAGCCCGGATCAACAATCCAATCGAGCAGATCCCCGACAGGCGCGTCAGCGCTCACGATGTTGCCTTGGCGCATCAGCCTCATCGCGTCGCGAACCAGAGCTCCATTCCCAGAGACGAGGTCGCGCGTCAGGACAAAACCGATTGGCGCTCCACCTTCCATTACGGGCGCTTGGTCGAACTGCCCGTCACCGAGTCGGGTGGCCGCGATGGCCGCCAACTCGCTTGGTTCTACGCCGACAGCCTGTTCCATCGGCACTGCTAGGTGGCGTGCCTGGAATGCCGTACCAAGAACTCGTGGATCGATCATTGCTAGCCCCCCACGCGCGTGATCAGTCGGTCTCGAAACCGCCTGACGTGAATTTCAGATCGCGGCCATTCTGAGTAACGGTCCGGACGACTTGATCCGGCGCACCCCTCGGGATCGTTGCTTCGATCTCGAGCGTCACCGTGACCGACGACCCGACGACTCCGACAAGGTGAGCGAGTACTTCGTCGGCGATCCTGCTCGCGTCGCGGCCGGCACGTGTCGGGTCGAGCCGGACCGTTCCGTGATAGCGGGTCGGAGGCTTTGGTCCAGTAGGAGGCTCGGGGGGCGGGTCGCCGATCGCCGGTGGGTCCGCGACGGGCGGTCCGGGCTTATCGACCGGCATTTCCCGTGCGATTTGAGCGAGGGCCGCCTCCGGCCGCACAAGCAAGCCCGATAGGTCGCTCGTAGTCAGATTTACGGCCTGGTTTGTGCGCAGGCCGACGTACCGATCAGCCGGCTCGTCGTAGCTGTCGGCGTAGGCAAAGCCCTCCTGCTCCCAAAGGACGATCCCGAGGCCGTCTCGAACCGCCTCAACGAGCACATCCGGGCCCTCGAGGCGCGGCAGGTAGTGATACCGGGCGAAGTCGTCGACGAGCTGGCGGATCGATACGTGGTTACCGCGCCACAACGGCACCCGGTCAAGGTCCATCCGAAGACGGGTCCCTGCGAGTCGCCCCACGAGAAGTTCCTCGGACTGGAGTTTCTTCCCGGCGCGGACGGCGAGCTTCTCCTGGGCGCCCAACCGAAACGCCTCCATTCGGACGGCGTCGGTCGGCTTGTCCTGGACCGGCACGATGAGCCATTGGTATGCCTCTGGCATGCGAGCCATGACGGTCGAATTAGCCGCCGACAGCTGCGTCTCGGCCTGGCGCAGCTGATGCGGCGTGAGGTCGAGTGAATCGGCCTGCGACACCACGGACGACCAGGCAAGGAACCGCCGGACCGCCTCGTCGAGGTCCTGAAGCCGGGTCTGGTCGATCGCTAGGAATGCCAACGTGTTCTGGAAGATCCTTGGCGTCCCGCCACGTTGAGCAAGCATCTCGAGCGCCGCCGCCTGCGCTCGATTACCTGCGTCCTTTGAGTATGAGAGGTCGGGGCCGAGGACGACGAGCCGGGCCTCGAGGTCGTCCACGATGTCCTGGCCGTTCTGAGGCATGACGTGGACCCGCCGGAACGGCTCGTGGACCATCGTGTCAGCGCGCACCCGCTTCTCGATCTCAGCCGCGATCTTGTCGGGCTCGCGACGCATCTGTTCGGCGAGGTCGTCGGCAAGCTTGGTGACCGTCGGCTGGGTCGAATACCAGTAGCGCGCGCCGTCCTGGTAGAGATACGTCGCGGCCGTTGCCAGCTTGCGTAGCGCGTCCCCGAAATGCGACGGGTTCTCCTCGGGCATCACGCTGCCGAGCTTGATCCGACGATCCTCGATGCCACGGTTGGCGACGCCCGCGGTTGGCGCCGAACCGAGATAGATAGCGCGGGCGACGCGGCGGGTCGCTTGATACTTCCCGAGATTGGGATTGTCGCTGTCTATTCGAAGGGGCAGCGCGCTCGGCCCATCGACATCCTTCTCGATGACGGGCACCCAGTTGTCCGACAGATATCGAGTCAGCTCGAACTGGACCCGAGGGTCGTCAATCGAGATGTTTCCGGGCATGATCAGCGGATTCCGATCGCCCTTCTCCCACAGGGAGTGGATCACGGCAGCCATTAGCCGCAGAACGCCGCGGGTTCGCTGGAACTTGACGAGGGTTGACCAGTCGCCATAGAGGCGATCGAAGATCTCGGGGTGGATCGGGTAGGCGTCTCGAAGCCGCTTCTCGTACTCCGGCTCGTGGGCTTCCGGCGGGAACTCTTGGTGCTGCATCCGGTACAGATCGAAGAAGGAGCGCGCGACCGCGTCGCGGGCGACGAACTGCTCCCGCGACACGATCGGCTCGAATAGCCGCCGGCGGACGATCTCGAACCCTTCCTCGGCGCTAGCTGGCCGCCACGAAGCCTCGACCCGGCCAACCGCGTTACGAAGGCGGTCGAGCGCTGCACGTCCGCGCTCGCCGCCGACTTCGACGTCATCCGCGACCGCATGGGGCGATCCCGTCGTGTCCGAAGCCGGCAGGCTGATGACCAGGAGGCAGCGCTTTGCTAGCTTGGCCGATTCCGTCAGGGCCTGGGCGAAGGTGAAATGTGTCTCAAAGGACCCACCCGGTAGATCGCCCTGGTCATGGAGCTGTCGGGCGTAGGCAACCCACTCATCGATCAGGATCAAGCATGGGCCATAGTCATTCATCAGATCTCGGAGGACGTCGCCCGGGCTCGTCGCCTTCTCATCGTCGGCGCGGACGCGCTCGTATGCCTTGCGGGCCTCGGTCGGACCCCCCTTGGCAAGCCCGAGCTGCCAGGCGAGCTCGCCCCACAGGGTTCGGACGATCGTGCCGTCGGGCTTCGTGACCGGGTTGCCTGGCGAGATCTTGTTGCCGACGATGACGACGCGGTTGACCTTCGGCGCCGTGCCGACACCCGCCTCGCGAAGGACGTCTTCGGCCCCGAGCAACTCGGGCGCCGGAGTGCCGGAGAACAGGTGATACAGGGCGAGCATCGAGTGCGTCTTTCCGCCGCCGAAGTTGGTCTGGAGCTGGATCACCGGGTCGCCCCCGGTGCCGACCAGACGCTTCACCGCGCCGACCAGAAGCTCCTTCAGGCTCTGGGTCAAGAACGTGCGTCGATAGAACTCGGCCGGGTTGCGATACTCGTCTGAGCCTTGGCCGATGTGGACCTGCCAGAGATCGGCTGCGAACTCCGCCTGCTGGTACTGTCCGCTCGCGACGTCCTTGTGGGGGCTGACGACCTCGCGCCACGGCTTCAGGTTACCGGTCGCCTGGCTCTCAACCGCCGTGTTCGTCGTCTTGCGCTTCTCAGTCCTGAGTTGCTCCTCGAACCGCACGCGGAGGAGTTCCTGTTTGAGCTTTTCAACTTCGTCCGCCTCGGAGGCCGACAGCGCCGCGAGAAGGCGAGCCGTGGTGTCTAGAGCACGATAGGCATCGTCCCCAGAAAACACTTCCTGGTGGGCCCACCGGGTTCGAGTGCCTCGTAGCTCACTCACGTATGACCGCTCGGCACGACCGAGTGTGCGATCGAAGACGTCGTTCCACGCGTTCCACATCAGTGCGAGCACCGCTGCGGAGTCCCAATCCTTGATCTGCTTGCCCGTGTTCAGGCGATCATTCGGGACGAAACTCCGAGCGGCGGCGAGCGACTCTCCCTGATACCTGGCGATGAACTCCCTCTCGGCGTAAGGAGCGGCACCATCCTTGAGCAAGTCGAGTGCCTTGCCGACGCGCTCGTTGTTCGTTATGGCCATGACTACGCTCCCCCGAACAGGACGCCCTGTTCCGATCGCTCGGCGGGTGTTTCTGCTGCAATCCGAACGGCTTCTGTCCAACTCTGGACGAGTCTGTTGTACCAGCGAGCTTCGTCGACGCGCTCCTTGCGAGATGCCAAGGCAAACAGGCGGTACGCAAGTTCGCGGGCAATCTCAGCTTCGGGACCAAGTTTCGCGATTAGCTCGGCCAGAGCCGTTTCACCTCGGTCAGCCGCGAGGACAAGCTGATGGACAGCCTGCCAGGCAGGCCGTCGCCGGTCGGCAGCGGGATCCCAATCTGGATCGAGCTCAATAGGCCTCAGAAGGCGGACATCGCCATCTCCAGATGCGACGATCCCAGCCTCGACCATCCCTTCAACGCTCGTATTTTTGGCCTTCGACAATGTTTCGGCCACCCCGTATTTGCCCGTCGCGAAGCCGAACTGCTCATACCACGCGAGCGCCCATCGGCTATCGGCATCGAAGTCACCCTCCTGCTCGGCGAGGACGTCATCGAGTGTTTTGAAGATGACTGACAGTGCTTGACCTACCGACAAAGCCTTTCCTTCGGCGTCGCGGACGCTCTCGTATCGCGTGTAGATCGCCATCCCGGGACCAATCGCGGCCATTTGAAGGTCTACTGGCGCAATGTTGCCGCGCTGTAGATCGGACATGGCCTTCGGCAGTTCTGCCTTGAGGGCGGCGGCGAAGTCGCGCCGCGTAACGGCTTCCGCGGCGACTGGACGCCGGCGACACACCAGAATGATGCTAGACGCGAGAGCATTCGTTCCGGAGCCGATCATCCGATTCCCAAGCTCGGTGCGAATAGGCCACGTGCCACTGATTGCGAATCCTGCCCGGATCACGGCGGCAAGAAAGGTTTCCCATCCGGTGCTCGTGGTGTCACCCGAGCTGTCCGCCTCTGATTGTTTGAACGCGTAATAGATCGTTACCGGAAGCGCCGGATGGGCCAATTCCGCGAGACGTTGCATCGCCCGCGTCATGCCGTCGAGGAAGAAGGTCTCAGCCTTATCCTTGCCGCCATGTCTATATGGCGTCGCGACGAGTTCTTCAGCCTTCGGGACGGCGAGCGTGGAGAACAACCCAGGAAAGGTGAGTCGGAGCGAGCGTCGGAGCCATACGTAGAAAAAGTCGGAGAGGTCGGCGTACCCAACATTGTCGTAATAGGGCGGGTCGGTCGATACGAGCCGGTCTCTCGAGGTGCTTTGGACGGCGGCGTCTTCTTGGGACGCGAAACCGGGTGGCTCCGTTGTGCTTGAGATTCCCTTGACGACCCCGTCCGCCGATACTGCAAAGTCGCCCGCAGCACCGGCGAATGGATTGACTTCCGGGAAGTCCCATGTCATCGGGATCGCCTGACGCGCAAAGGCAGTCACAGTCTGTTGTCTCTCTGGCGTCCATCGAGCGATCGTACAGAGCGTATTCGCCATTCGGTCGAGCGCGAAGGCCAGATACAGGGAAACGGCTTCCCCGTAAGCGGTAGCGCCTGTGCCGCCGCTTCGGAGGGGCTGCTCGTCGTCCGGAATGCCGGCTGCAACGGCATCGCGCTCAGCCTGCTCGCGGGCTTCCGACACCAAATCGGAGAACGTCGTCAGCGCTACGAGTTGGCGAGGCGTGAACAGGTCGCCGAACTGCGTCAAGCCATACTCAACGACGTTCGTGCGTCCGGGCCAATGGGAGATGTCGACCTCGGGCTTCCACGCGGGCATTGCGGTGGCGGCGACGGCCTCTGCCTCTGGCGTCGGCGCGAGGTATACGCGCCCGCGATCTCCATCGGCGACGATAGCCATCAACCTCACGCCAATGCGCTTTGCCCGGGCCTCGGCGCGGAGGTATTCGAAGGGCATTGCCGTCCCAGACATCAAACACAAGAACGAACTGTGGCTTCCGCCAGACTTGGTGCCCTTCACGACCCTTTCGGCGTCCTCCGGCTTGCCCGCCCGCACGGTAAACTGGTAGCCACCGTCCTCGATCACTGGCTCGACATATGCCTCCTTGCCCGCCTTGGTCGAGAGCATGAACGTCGACGCGAGCGGCACGGAGACCGTCGCAAAAGCAGGGTTCGGACTCTTCACGGTTCGGGCCCAGAGCCAGGCGATTACCGTAAGACTCCGGCCCACGTACGGCTTCAGGTCCAGCCGCTCGCCTGCCATCTCCGCCGAGACCTCGACTTTCGGGTAGAGGTGCCCGATGCGCTTCTCGGCCTCGTCGCGCATCCAGTGGCCGTAATACCGAACGTCTTCCGCTAGACCCTGCGCCCCAGTCCAGGATCCCGAGTGACCCGTTTTGGAACGCGCCGCAGGATTGACCGGCGGCCTACCCGCAAACTTCGGTGGGATCTCGATCATCGCCTTGTTGATCAAGACAGCGACCGGGTTGAGGTCGCTGGCGTAGGCCTCGAGGCCGAGGCGTTGGGCCTCGAGCGGCAAGGCGCCGCCTCCGGCGAACGGGTCGTGGAACGCGGGCAGCTTGTGGCGGTCAAAGAGCTCCTTCGCCCGCGGGTGGTCGACGTTGTCGAGGCAGGTCCGACGCCAGCTGGCCCAGATCTCGTCGCGGGCGGATTGGAGCACGGTCTCGTTGGTCGTGTTCTCCCAGAGCACGAGGTCCTCGATGATCCGGAACAGACGCTGCCGCTCCTGGTCCGCGAGGATCTCGTCGAGGGTCGGCTCCGGCCCGGGCTCAGGCACGTCGAGACCGGTGCCCTCGGCCTTGGCCGCGAGGTCCTTCGCCTCCTCCCACAGCTTGAGTCGAGCCTTCAGAGCGGTCTCAGCCCGGCGCCGGAGCTTCGGGTCGTCACGGAGGGTGTCGACGTACTCGGATGGGTCGTCGACCATCTGGGAGAAGATGACGGCGCGTGCGGCGGCGAGCGGACGACGTGCCCACCAGAGGTGGAGGGTGCTGGGATGCCCGTGGCGGATCGATTTCTCCCGGGCCGAGGCGATGTTGATCGCCTCAAGGGGCAGTGCGACCTCGATCAGCTTCTTGCGGACCTTGACCGGGCGGGCGGCAGCGGAGTTCGGGGCGATGAATATTCCAATGTCTTCCTCGTTTGCCGAATCGTCCTTCATTGTCGCCACGAATCATGCTCCCCCGAACAACTGGCCCTGCTCCGAATGCTCCTGCAAGTCTTCTATGACGAGTCGGGCAATCTCCGGCCAAGCCTGGACCAGTCCGTTGTACCAGGCGGCCTCTTCAGGGCGCTTTTTTCGGTCGCTAAGCACATAGAGACGATAGGCGAGCTCGCGGGCAACCTCGGCTTCTGGGCCCAACTTCCGGAGCAATTCGACAAGCGCCTGTTCGCCTCGATCGGCTGCGAGCACCAGTTGGTGGACCGTCTGCCATGCTGGCCGGCGTGCATCTGTAGTCGGATCCCAGGCCGAGTCGAGTTCGATTGGCTTGAGGAGTCGCACTTGCCCACTTCTCGACGAAACGATTCCTGCTGAGACCATCCCCAAGACACTGGTGTTCTTGGCCGTAGAAAGCGTCTCTGCAACGCCGAACGGACCGAGATCAAATCCGAACTGCTCGTACCAGGCGAGTGCCCACCGGCTGTCGGCGTCGAAATCACCCTCCTGCTCGGTCAGGGCCTCATCGAGTGTTGCGTTAATTAGCGCTATCGCTTCACGCACCGTCAGCGGCTCACCGCTTGCATCGAGCACCTTTGCGTAGCGCGTGAAGGCGGCCATTCCGGGACCAATCGCAGCCTGAGCCAAGTCCACCGGGGCGATGTTGCCGTGCTGAAGGTTGGCAAGGGCTAAGGGCAACTCGACTCTGAGCGTGGCGACAAATTCGCGACGGCTAACTGTTGCGGTGTCACTGTCGCGCTTCCGGCAGACCATGATGATGCTGGATGCAAGGGCGTTCGAATCGTTCTCTCGCATCCGGCCGGGCTTCTCGGTTCGCATGGGCCACGTGCCACTCGTCACAAATCCAGCGCGAATGACAGATTCAATGAAGGTCTCCCACCCAGTATTGGCAAAGCCGCTCCCGTCGAGGGTTTCCGCCTGCTTGAATGCGTAGTAGATGGTGACCGGGAATGCTGGATGCGCCTCGTCAGCGATGGCTTGCATAGCCTGCGTCATACCTTCCAGGAAGAAGGCCTCCGCTCCTGCCCTGCCCTCATGCCGATATGCGAATGCGACTAACTCATCGTCTTTAGGAACCGCGATCGTGGAGAACAGCTCGGGATATGTGGTCTGGAGCGACCGCCGCAGCCAAACGTAGAAGAAGTCCGAAAGGTCGGCATACGGAACGTTGTCGTAATACGGTGGATCGGTACTGACGACCTTTGATCTGGACGTGGTTTGGACGGCGGCGTCTCCTTGAGCGGATTGACCGCGGCCATAGATGGGGAGAGAGTCGAGTACCTTCGAGATGCCGGACAGCGAAGTGACTAGGTCACCGGCGGCGCCGGCAAACATGTTGACTTCCGCGTAGTCCCAAACCATCGGGAACGCTTGGCGGCCGAACACGTGAACCGCTTGATCTCGGGCGTTGCTCCATTGGACAAGGTTGGCGTTGTAGTCCGCGAGCTTGCTGACCCCAAGTGACAAATAGGTAATGACACCATCGGCATAGGCCTTGGCCTCGCGCTCAGCATCGGCTAAATGCGTTTGGCGGTCGATGGGCCTCCCGACGAGGGTGTCCCGGATCACTTGATCCCGCACGTTTTCGATCAGGTTCGACAATGCGGTCAGGCCGGCGAGCTGACGCGAAGTGAAGATCTGATCGAACCGATCCATACCGTAGAGACGGACGCCGACGTACTGGGTGCTACCGGAGATCGTCATGTCCGGCCGCCACACCGGATCAGCCTGACGCTCCACCAGCTCATGCTCCTCGGTCGGGGTCAAGTAGATACGTCCACGATCGCCGTCGGCCACGATTGCCATTAGTCGCGCACCCATGCGCCCGGCTCTGCCCTCGGCCTTTATGTGGTCGCCCGAGATGGGTGTACCGGACAAGACGCACCGGAAGTTCGCCCGTGCGAGCTTGGTGCCGTTCTTCGCCGCCTCGGCGTTCCGCGGCTTCCCGACCTTGACCGTGAAGCGGTAGCCGTCATCCTCGATGACCGGCTCAACGTAGGCTTCCTTGCCGACTTTGGTCGAGAGCATGAAGGTCGATGCGAGCGGCACATCCACATGGGCGAACGCAGGGTTCGGACTCTTGACCGTGCGAGCCCATAGCCAGGCGATCATCGTGAGCTTGCGGCCGACATAGGGCTTCAGATCGGGCCGCTCGCGGGCCATCTCTGCCGTGACCTCGACCTTCGGATACAGGTGGCCGATCCGTTTCTCGGCCTCGTCGCGCATCCATTGGCCGTAGTAGCGGACATCCTCAGCGAGACCCTGGGCGCCGGTCCACGTCCCGGAGTGACCGGTCTGAGAACGTGCCTTGGGGTTGACCGGCGGCCTACCCGCAAACTTCGGTGGGATCTCGATCATCGCCTTGTTGATCAAGACAGCGACCGGGTTGAGGTCGCTGGCGTAGGCCTCGAGGCCGAGGCGTTGGGCCTCGAGCGGCAAGGCGCCGCCTCCGGCGAACGGGTCGTGGAACGCGGGCAGCTTGTGGCGGTCAAAGAGCTCCTTCGCCCGCGGGTGGTCGACGTTGTCGAGGCAGGTCCGACGCCAGCTGGCCCAGATCTCGTCGCGGGCGGATTGGAGCACGGTCTCGTTGGTCGTGTTCTCCCAGAGCACGAGGTCCTCGATGATCCGGAACAGACGCTGCCGCTCCTGGTCCGCGAGGATCTCGTCGAGGGTCGGCTCCGGCCCGGGCTCAGGCACGTCGAGACCGGTGCCCTCGGCCTTGGCCGCGAGGTCCTTCGCCTCCTCCCACAGCTTGAGTCGAGCCTTCAGAGCGGTCTCAGCCCGGCGCCGGAGCTTCGGGTCGTCACGGAGGGTGTCGACGTACTCGGATGGGTCGTCGACCATCTGGGAGAAGATGACGGCGCGTGCGGCGGCGAGCGGACGACGTGCCCACCAGAGGTGGAGGGTGCTGGGATGCCCGTGGCGGATCGATTTCTCCCGGGCCGAGGCGATGTTGATCGCCTCAAGGGGCAGTGCGACCTCGATCAGCTTCTTGCGGACCTTGACCGGGCGGGCGGCAGCGATCGTCAATCGTCGCCTGCTCCGGACTCGAAGCAAGTCGTGAGTACTAGCCGTGCCAACGCGTCCCACTGCTCGTCAGTCGGTTCTTCGTCGATGTCGAAGGGTCTTGGCAGCTTCTTGACGCCCAGCGTATCCAGCTCGGGGTTCAGCCACGCAATGGCGATCGCGTCTGCGTACCAGCCGATCCAGCCACTCCACGGCGATGAGGAACCCGGCGAGGTATCTTCCTCGTCGGAAATGTCCAGAACGAAGGTCGCCGCATAGCTGTTGGACCATCCGGACTTGGCCGGTTTGATCTCCACGTCATACTTCGCGCCGGCCCACCATTTGTCCGAGTCCGACTCGATAACGGTGACGACCCCGCCATTCGACTCCGGGTTCATTGAGGGCGTCTCCAATTGCGTCACGTGGGCGAGGCGGAGCGGGCGAGCAGGTCCGCCATCTGATACTGGCGGCTCGTCTCGCCGAAGTCCGGTTCGCGCTGGAAGGGCTGACGAAGGTAGTGAACGCGCTCAGAGCCGTCGGGCTTGAATTCGACGATTGCCAGGATGAAGTCATCGGGCTTGTTGAGCGAATACAGGATCTCGTTTCGCGTGACCGTTATGTCATCCGCGCCGGTCACCCGGCCCTTGACCTCAATGAAGCGCAACCGGCCAGTGCCCGGGATCGCGCTCTCGATGTCGTAGCCGAGCTTCTCGAACTCGCGGTCGGTTGGGATGAAGCCGAGGGCGATCTCGACGGCCATCACCGCGGCACGAGCTCGCGCGGCCGAGGCTTGCGTGTCGGGCGGGTCGGGAGGCGTCGGCATCGGCTTGCCGGTGATCGCAGCGATGAGGCCGGCCGGGACTACGAGCATCCCACCGAGGGCGACAGGCGGAAGCGGCGAGATCTGGCGCTCGAGCGCGATTTCGTCGAGACGTCTGACGAGACGTGCCTCGAGTCCGTCGGCTCGCTTGCGTGCCTCCCCTGAGTTGAGCCGCGCGTTGGCCTTGCCAGCTTGTTCCTGGGCCTTCAGCTCCTCCGCCCGGTGATCCCAGTAGGTGATCTCCTTGGTAAGTCGGTCCTTTACTGCCGCCTCGGTCTTGGAGAGGAGGGCGAGGCGCGGGTCTCGAACCTCGGCGAGGTGCTCTGGCACGACGTTGGCGATCGCGTGGCCGAGCGCCCAATGCTCGAGCTCGCGCGTGATCCAGGCGCACTCCGGGCGAGCTAGGAAGGCGCCGACGTCGGGCTCGTCTGCGGTGAGCGGGCGGTAGTCGAGGTAGGGCGCGTATGCGATGTGGCAGGCCTCCCCGCCAGCATCGAGTTCGACATAGAGCATCCGCCGCGAAATGACGCGCCGGTCACCCGAGCGGGTGAGGCTTCCGTCCTGAATTGCATGCTCGAGGTAGAAGAGGACCCGCGGGCTCGTGCCGGGGTCGCGCTCATCCACGAGGACGGTGCCGCGCCGCAGGAGATCGCGGTGGCGCTCGAGCGTCAGGTCAATGGTCGCGCCGAGGAGCGGATGGCCCGGGTGAACGAAGGCCGCGAGCGGCTGGCCCTGCGGGTTGACGAGCGGCTTCTCGAAGGCGATTCGCTCGTAACGAGCCATGACTGGCTCGCCGAGCCCGATCAGCCGGTCGCGACTCCGAACCGGCGCCGGGACGTGCGTCACTTCATAACGCCGCGGCTCGCGCTGTTTGACCGAGCCGCCGAGCTTGGCGAACGCCTCGAGGAAAAATGATTCCACGTAGTGGGGCTGGAGCCGGCGAGCGTCCGCCCGCTCCATGTCTTCGCGGATGTGCTGGACACGGCTGGAGTCCATTGCGTCGCGAACGAGGACCTTGTCCTCGAGCAGGTCACGAATCCCATCGAAGTCGAGGGCGTGCTCGACTGCCTGTGTGAGGCGCGCCCGGATGTGCGGTTGGTCGCCGTAGCGGATGGCCTCGATCAGCAGGTCGCGCAGCGGGCGCCCATCGAATTGGACCTTGCCGAGCACGTCGAAGACCTGGCCGCCGAGCGCCGAGCGCGCCTCCTCGAGCTTGTGGAAGAGGGTTTGGTAAACGTCACCCTCGCGCGTCTCTTCGGCGACCAGGTTCCAGAGGTGGCAGACCTCAGTCTGGCCGATGCGGTGAATCCGGCCGAACCGCTGCTCGATCCGGTTCGGGTTCCACGGGAGGTCGTAGTTGACCATCAGGTGGGCGCGCTGAAGGTTGATTCCCTCGCCGGCGGCGTCGGTCGCCAGCAGGACCGCGACCTCCGGATCTGTCTTGAACCGCTCCTGGGAGATCAGCCGGTCTTCGCGACCCATTCCACCGTGGATGACGATGATCGCCTCCGGGCGGCCGAGGAGGGTCGCGATCCTCCCCTGAAGATAGTTCAGCGTGTCGCGGTGCTCCGTGAACAGGACGAGCTTCTGGTGCGGCGACGGGGTCGGTGGGGCGATCGGGCCTGAGCCATAGGGCTTTGTGGTCTCGCCTGACGCTTTGACCGCGTCGGGCGTGAAGAGCTCCCCGAGTAGCCTCGCGAGCTCGGTCCATTTCTTGTCGTTGCCGCCCGTACGAACACGGAGCGCAAGCCCCTCGAGCCGGTGGAGGGTGGCGATCTCCGCTTTCAGCTCGGCGATGCTTCGGGCCGCAGTCGCTTGGTCGAGAATCTCCTCCTCGGCGGCCGCGAGCTCATCGTCGGGGGCGTCGTCGAGGTCCTCGATATCCTCGTCGTCGAGCTCCGGGATGTCCTCGGCCAGGCTTGGCGCGAGCAGCTGACCACCACGCTGGACGATCTCGAGCTCGCGCAGGCGGCGCTCCAGCCGTTCGCGGCGGCGGCGGAGCGATTGGTAGATCGCCTCCGGTGAGGAGGCGAGACGGCGCTGGAGGATCGTTAGAGCGAAGCCGACCGTTCCGGCGCGCTTGTCGTTGGCCAAAGCCTCGGCTCGATTGAACTCCTCGCGGACGTATGCCGTGACATCGGCGTAGAGCGCGGCCTCGTCGTCGGAAAGTTTGTAGTTGACCGTGTAGGCGATGCGTTCAGGAAACAGCGGCGTGCCATCGAACTTGAGCAGGCTCTCCTTGACCATCCGACGCATAAGGTCCGAGACGTCAGCGGTGTGGGCGCCGCCCCGGAACTTGCCCTCGAAGCGGTCGCCGTCAAGAAGCGCCATGAAAAGGTGGAAGTCCTCTTCCTTGCCGTTGTGTGGGGTCGCCGTCATCAGCAGGAAGTGGCGAGTAAGGGTCGAGAGAAGTTGTCCGAGGTGATACCGCTTCGTGTACTTGATCTCGCCACCGAAATATGTCGCTGACATCTTGTGGGCTTCGTCGCAGACGATGAGATCCCAGCGGGCATCAGGCGTGGCGAGCTTTTCCTGTACGTCAGGGTTGCGTGACAGTTTGTCCAGCCTGGCGATTACGAGGCTCGTCTCAAGGAAGTAGTTGCCGGTGCGCGCCGCCTCGAGCTTGTCATTGGTAAGGATGTCGAACGGCAATCCGAACCGGCGATATAGCTCGTCCTGCCACTGCTCGGCGAGGCTTCCGGGGCAGACAACCAAACAGCGTGCCAGGTCGCCGCGGGCGATCAATTCCCGCATCAGCAGTCCCGCCATGATCGTCTTGCCGGCGCCAGGATCGTCGGCCAGAAGGAACCGGAGAGGCTGGCGGGGCAGCATCGTCTCGTAGACCGCGGTGATCTGATGGGGCAACGGGTCGACGTCGGACGTGTGAACCGCAAGGACCGGATCGAACAGGTGGGCGAGCTGGATCCGGTGCGCTTCCGATACGAGGCGGAAGGTCGCTCCATCGCCGTCGAAGCTCCAGGGACGTCCCTGCTCGACGAGCTCGAGGCGCGGCTCGTCGTGGCGGTATAGAAGTTCTTGGGCCACCGTGCCGGCGGCATTCTTGTAGGTCAGTTCGAGCGCTTTGTCGCCGAACCACTGAGACTGGACAACGGTGACGAGCGCGTCGGGCAGGATGCCCCGAATCACGGCGCCCGGGGTGAGGTCTTCAAGCCTGAACACCGAGGCTGGGGACGCATCTCGGGCGAGTGCGACTTCGGCAGCGCCGAACGTTCTATCCCGGATCGCGCGAATACACTCCGTGGCGAGTCGCTTGATCTCGGGGTCATAGAGAGCGTCGCCCATCCGATCCATTCGGGTGATCCAGAAAACGATTGCCCGGAGGTCATCGACCGTGAGGTCACTTTGGAGGCCCCGCCCATCGCGCAACCTAGCGAGGGCAGGGTCGACCAATCGCTCTTGGAGGACCTCCGGACCTCCGCCGACATACTCATACCCGTCGAAGGAGTTCGCATACTCGACGAAGCGGTAATCGAAGAGCCCAGGCTCGGGCAGTTCTGTCGGGATCAAGATTGGCTACCCCACGCGGCATCCGGCCCTGGCCAGATCATGCAGACCTCCGTCGCCATCTTGAGGCTCCGGCGCTCAATCACGGACTCGTCGAATCGATCAGGGTATTGCGCGAGGAGTTCGCCGGTCAGGTAGAGCCTAGAGTTCTCCTGAAGGTACGGCTGCTTGGCCTCCCACGCTGCATTTGAGAGGGAGCTGTTGTCCTCTCCGGTCAAGAGCGTCAGATTGCCAAGTAGATGGAGATGGCGGTCGCGGTTGGCGGCTCGTTCGGCAGCTTCCAACTCGTCGGTAACCTCCCCGAGGCCCCAGTGGAGCCGCCATTTTTGGGGCATGACGTGCTCGATCGTGAGTTTCGAGGCAGGTACAGCCACGTCGGGCCTGTTCCCGGCGCGTAGGTGCTCGATCGCCCGCAGCACCATCGCGACACGGGCGGCTGTGAGCCGCCCATAGATGGCCTGCGTCGTGAGTTGATTCAGAACAGTTTCGTCTGACGGCCAGACGTTCGCGTCCGCGGTGGCTTCCGCCAAGTGGGCTCGAATGACGTGGCCGGCGTCGCTCGGCGTCGCCCGGACGAGTTCCAGTAGGTCCGCGATCTCTCGGTTGTAGTTCTTTGTGGTCAGCCCTAACAACATACGCCGGACGAGCCAACTCTCGATCATTCGTAGCGCTCGACGACGTTCATCTGACCCGATCTCCTGACGCGTGAAAAGCAGCAGCGCGAGAGGCATCACGGTCGTCACGTCGAGGGCTTCGAGCCGCTCGAAAAAGAGTTGCTCCGCACTTCCGGTGGGTTGCGCGTCAAAGCTCCGAAAGGTCCTGGCATCGAGAGTCAATTCTCGAATCAGGCCCGCGGGCTCAGGCCGCGGAGTCCCGTGCAACATGTGTTTGCGAAATGTCGCGAAGAGCTCGGTCGAGGGAATGATCGACCCAAGTTTCATGCCGAGCCAATATGTGAGGAAGAGCTCGCCGCGGGCGCGCTTCAGGCGACCTTGCCGGCGTTCCTTTCGCCAGTAGTCGTCGTCTAGCTGAGGCTTCCAGACCTCGTCGTAGAGGGCGTCAACAGCTGGCAGATGCTTGGTCGCCTCTTGGAATACCGCGTTCTTCACAAGGTCGAGCGCGAGCAACGGCGTGCCACGGGCGTTGAGGGTCTCGAAGATCACTTGAGCGTTATCGCCGGGTTCGAGAGTGATCGCCACGACCTTGAGAAGATCGGAAAGGACGATCCGAAGCCTTTCGGATCGCTCGGCGTTCGTTCCGTCTTCGGTCTCATCCGTCACCCAATCACGTGCTCGGGCGCGGAAGTACGCGTGTGCCTCCTGGATCAGATTCTTCGGGTCGTCAACCTCGTCACCCGCCCCCGGATCCAGTACCGCCTTGAATGCTCGACGATTGACGTTGGTTGGCCAAACCTTGAGGCGCTCGTCACCCTTCGCCTTCTTCGAGTCGTTGACGATGAGCTCGCCGAGAATCCCAGCCTCATCGGATGTGCCGTTCTCTCTCAGCACCTGCTCCGACGCGGAGAGAAGGAGTTGCAGCGTAGTAAGGCGTTGTTGTCCGTCGATTACGACGTACTGAGGGATTCGGCCTGGGGCTTGGTTCTCCTGCTCCAGGACGATCGCTCCGAGGAAGTGCGATTGAACGCCCGCCAACAAAGCCTCGTCACGAAGGAGAACGAGGATGTCCTCCCAGAGCGGCTCCCACTGATCATCCTCGCGCCAGACGTACGGCCGTTGATACAGCGGTACGACGTATCGGACATCTAGTTGAAAGAGCTGATCGACTGTTCTCGTCTCGGGCTTCACGCGAGTCCCCTTCTCACAGAACCGCGGCGCGTCGTGGCGAGGATGCTACGGTGAGCGCCATGAGCGAGACCAGGCTTACGGGCGGCGCCATCGATCGACTTGGAGACCGTCTCCGCGTTTCGACGGACGTGGCCGACGACGATCTGGCGATGCTCCAGGACCTTCGCCGGGAGTTTGATGGCGCCCTCGCTCGGGCGAGGGAAGAGGTGATGCGGGCCATCCCCGGCGTGAGTCCGACATCGCGGCTGAAGACCGTCCAGACTCTCGTCGGCAAGCTTCAGCGTGAGTCGACGATGAACCTTGGTCAAGTCCAAGACGTCGCCGGCATGAGGATCGTCCAAGACGTGTCGATCGAGGATCAGAATCGACTCGCTGCGCGAATCGGCGATCTGTTCCCGGGGGCCAAAATTGTCGACCGCCGCGCGAAGCCTTCCTTCGGATACAGGGCCGTCCACATCATCGCCAAGGTCGACGGCCGCCTCGTCGAGATCCAAATCCGGACGCAATTGCAGGATCGTTGGGCGCAGATCGTCGAACGTCTGGCCGATCATTGGGGCAGGAACATCCGATATGGCGCACTCCCAGATGAGCCGATGGAGGCGGTTGGCCGATACTCCCGGGCAGAGGTCGTCGAAATGGCCCGACGCCTTAGCCCACTGATCGAGAATTGCGAGAAGTCCTTCGGAGTCCAGGGCCGACGCATCCAGCTGTCAAACGACGTGTTCTGCCAATCTGTCGCTGAAACCATGGCGCTGTTCGGCCGGCTCGAGGTCGTCGGAAGGGTCACATGACGCAGTTCGTGATCGTGTATGACCAGACGGCCGGCGAAGTCATCGAGCTGACGGAATTTCCCGATACAGAACGCTCGCGCGCGCTCGACGTGCGCTTCGAACTCGAGCGGCAATATCAGGATCGGCCGAACATCGAAGTCGTCGCGCTGGGTGCCGACAGCCGCGAGGATCTCGAGGCGACACACGGCCGCTATTTCAAGACAATCGCTCAACTTGCCGACGACTCCTGAACAACCGTCTCGTCTTTGGCGATGGCTACGAAGGCCCCCGTCAACATCTCGTGCTGCGCGGCAACCTGGTCGCGCCCAACCAACTCACTGATGCGGCGGAGTCTCTCTGCGGCGAGCCCTTCTGCGACTCGCCTGGCGTTCTCCAGGTTCTTCGCCCACACAGGGATGATCCGTTGCACGCCAGGATCCTGTGACATCGAGATGTTCTCGAACGTCCGCTCGACGCTTGCGAGCTTCTCCGCTGCTGCTCGCTCGCGATAGTCAAAGTACCGCTCCAACTTCGCCCGCTCCATCTCGAGTCGGGTCCGATTGACTGCGTTCAGCTCGGCCCGTCGCTCCATAAGGCGAGTGAGAGCCTCCTCTTCTGCACGCCGGAGAACCTCCGGGGTGATGGCCGGCGGCTCAGGCGCTCCTGGTGCCTTGTCTTCCCGCTTCAACATCGAAGCTCTGTCCAGGAGCCAGGTAGCCAGATCGGCGTCAGGCTCGCCTTCGGGCGAGACGAAGACCGGCAGAAGTTCCTTGGATCGTGTGACCCCTTCGAACTCGAGAACAAAGGTGAAGAACCATCCAGTCCGGCTGGTCTGCTCCCGATCGACGACAAGCCGGTACGCAGTCGTCCCACCGTACGCACGGCTACGGACTCGCTCCGCGATCGCATCGACCAGTGGATGACCGAACGCCAGGAACTCGACTGTCTCGTAATCCAGGGCTACAGACGGATCAAAGGTTACGCGCCGGACCATCCCTTCCTTTGCGAATTCGGGGTACTCCTGAAGGAATTGCCCGCGGAACCTGATGCTATACACCCCTGCCAGGACGTCGTCCGGCCAAACGCTCACTCCGAGCTGCTTGAGTGCCTTAAGGATGCAGCGCTCGAGAGTTTTCGAGTCGAGGGTCCCCTTACGTTCGAGCAGGCGTTTGACCTCATCTTGGCGAAATGACTTCGTGTCCATGATGAGGTCCGCCATGCGCTCCTCGACGCGCCGGGCATCGAATACACGCTGCTCGAGGTCGACTTCGTAGCGTGCGATCTCACGGTCTGGCGTTGGTGCGAGGAACAGGTGCTTGAGATCGGTTTCGACTGTACCCAGGATCGGATCGAGCCCACCGATGGTGTCCTCGAACACCTTGATCCGGCGATCGAGTACCTCGAGAACGCGCTCTTCGATCGTCCCCTGGACGGCCAGGTTGATGATTGTCACGACATGCTTCTGCCCGATGCGATCGAGTCGACCGATCCGCTGTTCGATTCGCATCGGGTTCCACGGAAGGTCGAAGTTCACCATCGTGTGGACGAATTGCAAGTTGCGGCCTTCGCCGCCGGCCTCAGTGGCGATGAGGATTTGGGGACCCGGCTCGTCGCGGAAGCGCGCTACTGCGGCGTCCTTCTCGGCGGGCGACAACTGACCATGGAAGGTCCCAACGGTCCATTCGGCTCCCAGGATGCCGACGAGGTAGCTCTGGGTGTCTCGGAACTGGGTGAAGATCAAGACCTTGATCTCGGGCTCACCCGTTCTCAGGTCGCGAAGACCAGCCCGCAGGACGTCGGCTTTGCTGTCGATTTCGATCGCATCGAGCATTCGAACGAGATCCTGGAGGCGGGCGATCTCCTCGAGGATGTCGAGACGGGATTCGATCGCAAGCAGGTCCTTCAAGGAGACTTCGGACGGTTGTTCTTCTAGATCCTCGTCTTCGATGTCGTCCACCTTGCGGACCAGGACGCCAGACTCGAGCCTCTCGATGCGACGCTTGAATGATCGTGCCAATGTGTGTGAGCTGCTCGCGTTCATCTTCTGAAATGTGGCCATCAAGAAGCCGAGCGCGTTGTTGCGGGTTTCGCGTGACTTCGCGTAGCCGGTCCTGACGTAGTCCACAACCTCGTTGTAAGCGGCGCGCTCTTCGTCGGTGGGCTCCACGGTCCAGATTCGCGCTTCGCGCGGCATGAAGCCGCCGACAACAGATTTTCGATTGCGGATCAGCACCTCGCTCAACCGATGCTTTGAGAGCAATTCCTCCGAGATCTCCGCTCGATGCTCGGGGTCATCTAGCGAAGTTGCCCCGATCGACCTTCCCAGCCAAGCCGATGCTTCTTGGGCAGTCTCATCCCGTTCGGGCAGCGACAATCCCGGCCATGTCGCCACGCGATTGACCGCGAGATTGAGTCCGGCGAGTGAGTCTGCATGTTGATCGAAGTCCTCGAAATCAGGAAACAGCGCTGGGTCGAGCAGCTCAACCAGCGAATAGAGTTCGAACCTGTGGAGTTGCATCGGAGTGGCAGTCAACAGCAAGTAGCCCGTCGTCGCGCTGCGTTCCGGGTCGGCCAGGTCAGCGGCGAGCTTGTAGAGATTGGTTTCCGTGTACCTGGACTGTCCTTCCCAGGTTCGCCGGGCGTGATGCGCCTCGTCGATAACGATGAGGTCCCAGCCCGCGAGTGCGATCTCCCGCCGCCGCTCCTCGTCATGGGCGGCAAATGAGGTGGACACGATGACGTTGTCGTTGACTGTCCAGACATTCTCGCCGGGATGATTCGCCTTCAGGTAGTCGATCGTGGCGCGGTTGTAGTGAGCAAATACCTCGTTGAACTTGGTCTTCAGCTCGAATTGCCACTGCGACACGATGCCCGACGGAGCCAAGACCAGGACCCGGTTCGCGACGCCGCGCGCCTTGAGCTCCTTGATGATCAAGCCGGCTTCGATCGTCTTCCCGAGTCCGACCTCGTCTGCCAGAAGGAAGCGATGCGGGTAGGTCACGGCGACGCGAGCAAGGACCCCGACCTGATGAGGCTTGATTTCGACGCGCGAGTTCGATAGGGACGAGAGCTCATCGAACTGATGCGCAAGGGCCAAGCGAGTTCCCGCGATTCGTAGGTTTTGGGTGAACGCGGAACCAAGTTCACCATTGGTAAGCAGCGTGGTCGGGTTGGTGATCTGAGCCGGCCTCAGGCTGTCCTCGGGAACCGTTTTCTCGGATCCATCTGGTAGCGAGATGCGGTACACAGCCACTCCAGTCGAAAGATTCAACTGGCTTGTGACGACGCCAATACTGCCGTCGTTCTTGACGACGACCGGCGCCCCGTCAGGGAAGAGGACGCGAGCGAGCATGTCCGTGGGGATCACGAAGCTCAGCTCCTCACCGACATCGAGGAGAACCTTGGCGCGGCGGCCTTCCATCCAGGTCTCGACGACGACGCCGAGGTCGCGGCCAAGCTGACCACCGCGCCATCGCACGAGGTTGCCGGTGGTGACGAATGCCGGAGCGCGATCAGACGCCATCTGCTTGGACCCCCGTGGTCGCTTGCTCGTGAGGCTTCCGGTCGGACTCCATGTCCGTCTCGACGTCGGATGACCGGGATCCTGCGGCCCGGGCTTCGTGTGGCGTGCCAACACCCGGATTTCGCGGGTTCTCACGGATTGCAGTCGCGGCCAGGGCACCCATCGCCAGCTCAGCGAATGCGTCGAGGCCGTCCCGGATCACGGGATCGGCAGAGCCGATTTGAACGATCCTCTCCAGGGCACGACCGATCGCCGCGTACGCGGGAGTGCCGGCCCAGGCACTTACGGGCGTCCCGAGTGATGACGTTTCGGGACGTGCACCTCCAGCCGCCGGCTCGCTGGTGGATGCGAATTCGACGTTTGACCCACGACCATCAAGCGCATCGAGAACTTGTCGAGCCGCCTCACGTAGCCGTGAGCTGTCGCCCTCTCGGGCGTCCGTGTACTGGAGATATCGCATGTAGGCCGGCAGATCTGCCGAGAGGGCGTAGACAGGCAAAAGCATCCGTCCACGCTGGTATCCCTCAATCCACGCGATGCTGAACTCCTCTTTGCACACCGTGGATGCAAGGTAATGGGGAGATAGCACAGCCACGACCTTTCGGGAACGGGCAAGGCTCTCGAAGATCCGCATCTGCCACGCCGCTCCGACCTGGAGCTCATTTCGATCCAGGAAGATCTTCACCTGTGGCCGTAGCTCATGGATCTCTGCGACTAAGCGATCGACGACCTCGCGATCCTCGTGGGCGTAGCTTATAAAGACGTCAAATTCCACAGCGGACCCGGTCTCAACAACCGGCTTTGTGTAGGCGGCTTTCTTAGCAGCGAAGATCGCGGCAGCGCGCGCAGCGCCCTCCTCCGTGAAGGCGGCGATAACCAATCTGTCGAGTGGCAGTCCGATCTCGAGCCAGTGGATCGCAGCGTCAAGGAGGGGTACGAGCATCTCTTCGACCGAATAGCCCTGATTGCCCGCAGCAACGATTGGCATTGCAATCGAGCGAATCTCCGGACGGACCTTGAGGACCGGTCCGAGCGCTCGGAAGATGTCGCTGACCACCTCGGGCGGGTTGCCGCGGGTCAACGGCTCAAAGCCAAAAATCCGATCGAATCGAAGGCCGGGATCCACCGTGCGAAACGGGTCCGAGAGCCAACAACCGTAGTTCGGACGAAGGTCGATGTCCTTGCCGCGGGCGATTTCGGCGACAGACAGGCCTCGGGCGTGTAGCGCGCCGATCAACGATTCGGGCGTCGGCACATAGTTGTTCGGGAAGGCAGATACAACTAGGACGTCAACGGCTTCGTCCTCGGCTAGTGCTGTCAGGTCGCCCTGGCGCAGCTCGATCCGCCCGTGCACCCCTCCACGGACGTCGATCGCGTCGATGAGCTTCATGACTTCGTCCAGCAACGTTTCGCCGAAATAGTCACTGCAATCACTGCGCGATCTCTTCCGACTGTTCATCCACCAATTCACTTCCGACCGCACGAAGTTCAACGAGCAGGCGGAACAAGCCAGCCCGATCCAACTCATCGAATCGACTAAGGAACCAAGCCGCCGCCGTATCGAGGGTCGGGTAGTTGACCGTGTGGGCGCCGGCTTGCAGGATCTTCCATCCGTCGAAGACGACTTCCCAGCCTGTCAAGAGCAGATGGGCGTCTTCCGCCAGGGCGTGGGCTCGAGGCCGGATCTCGACGAACCTCGGGTCAGCTTCTAGCCAGACCGTGTACGTAGCCTCGTCGGCACGTCCGGTCTCCAAGCCGAAGAGGAGTCCCATCCTTGACTGATTCCATACGCGCAGCGTGTATCGACCCTTGTCAGGAAATTGCTTCTGGACGAATACCGGGATTCCTTGTTTCCACCATTCCAACTGCGGGAAAACATCGGCCGCGCGAGCGTTGACCTCCGTGACCAACTTCACGTCACGCTCTTCAGGTAGAGGTGATGCGAGTCGCTTAGTGACGTCGATTCCCGTGCCGAGATTGGGAAGGTCGCGTCTTGGGTCATGCCCTTCTCCTTCAGGAACGAGACGAGCTCCAACCACAGCGTATCGGGGTGAAGGACGTCACGAACCGCTTCGAGGATGTCTTGCCACGCCATATGCGTCGGGGCACTTGCGACGATTACGTCCGTGCCTGGCGACCTTGCCGTGAACTTCAGATCAACTTCGGAAAGTAAGACCAATGATGGTCGTATGAGGCCGTCCATTGAGGTCAGATCTATCTGAGCAGCGGCATATCGGTCCAGTTGATCCAAACCACTGAGCGCGGCCCCGGTCTTGACCTCGATCCAAATCTCAAGGGCGAGTCTCGGCCAGAACAACACGAGGTCGAGTCGAATTGCATCAGCATCGAAAACGTGCGCTCGTTGCGTGAAGACGGTCAGCGGCTCGGCAATCAATTGGGATGTGTCGAACGACCCAGAACGGGCCAGGGCAGTCAGCATCGGCCGTTGTCGCGGCGGATTGCACCTGCGAGTGCCTCTGTCGTGAAATCCTCAAGTGAATGTCGGGTGACGTCGGGGTCTGATACCCGGCGGAAAAGCCCGGACAAAACCGACGTTGTCATGGCGGATTTCTCCAGCACGTGTCGAACTCGCCAGATGTCGTCGCGCTCACATCCGCTCCGGACACATCGCCCGCCAATCGCACCACTGACACACTCGCGCCGATGGCCGCGCCCCAAACTCCCCCGCACGCATCCGCGACACCCGCGCCAGCACGTCCGCCCGCGCAAGGTCCAGCTGCTCATCGGTCCGCGTCGTACTCAACCGCAAGGCACTCTCCGTGAAGTACAGCGTGACCCGCTCGGGCGTCCCCAAACCCAGGGCGTCCCGGCAGGCGAGTGCGTAGATCGAGAGCTGAAGGCTCTCGTCGACGGCCTTCTGGCCCCAGGCCTTGCCGGTCTTGTAGTCCAGGATCTCGATGCCGCCCGAGGGCAGGCGGTCGATGCGGTCGATGGTGCCGGTGATGATGACGGGCGCCTCCCCGTCGCCGGCCTCGAGCGTCAGCTCGAAGTCGAGCTCCTCGTGGAGCGCCTCGGACAGGCTAGCCAGCTCGGCGTTCCAGAAGTTGTCCAGGAGGGTCGCGACGCGCCGCTGATAGCCCTCCTCGGTCGCCTTGTCGCCGAACTCGGCGGGGGTCCAGGCCGCCCGGAACGCGGCCTCGAGCTCGGCCCGTGACGGCGGTGGCTCCCCCCTGGCCGCGCGCTCGCGGCGCTCCTTGGTGAACGCCTCGAACGCGGCGTGGGCCGTGGTCCCGAACGCGAACGCGGCCACGGGACGGTCTGGCGGCGGCATTCGGTAGACGTACTCGAACGCGTACTTGAGCGGGCACTCGTCGTACACGCGCAGGGACGAGTACGAGTGCCGGCCGGGCAGCGGCGCGACCTGCAACAGGTTCGCGCCGGCGCCGTCGTCGAGGGCCAGCGTCCTGAACGTCAACGGATCCAAACCCTGGGCGCGAGCCTCGTCCGCGGTGATCGCCGCGGACCGGGCGACCGCCGCGAGCTCGCCTTCGAGCTCCGACCGTGCCGCCGCCGCCTCCGGATCGGCCCCGTCACTCCCCTCCATCAGCCCGACGATCTCGCTCGCCCGCAGCCGCAATGCGAGCCGGCGTTCGCGCGCGCTCGGCAGCGGCATGACCCGCCGAACCGCGGCGACCTGCGCGGCCGCCGCCCGCACCGCCTCGGCCTTCTCCTCGGCCGTCAGCTCCAGCGCGAACACGTTCTCGGGCGTGACTTCCGGCTCCGGCTCGGGCCCCACACGGTCGATCACCCGGACCTCGACGCCCGCCCCCTCCAGCACCTCCCCGACGAACCGCGACGCCTCCTTCCCCGCGGCCACGCCGCCCCACGTCGACAGGATGAGCCGCTCCTGCGCCCGGGTCATCGCCACGTACAGGAGCCGCCGTTCCTCCTCGGTGTGGATGTCGCCCGCGGGCACGGCCTCGCGCAAGAGCTCGCGCGGGAAGACGCCGTCGCCGCCCTCGCGCACGGGCCACTCCCCGTCGAGCAGGCACGGGACGAAGACGATCGGGAACTCGAGCCCCTTCGCCTGGTACAGCGTCATCAACCGGACGCCTTCGACGTCCTCGGACAGCTCGACGCTCGTCGGCAGCTCGCCGCCGGCCGCCAGGTAGGCGTCGAGATACGCGACGAAGTCCATCAGCGTTCCGCGCGGGTTCTCGCCCTGCCAGTCAGCCGCGAAGCGCATGAATGACGCGATGTTGGTCACGGTCCGCTTCGATTCGAGCGTGTCCGCTGCGATCAGGTCGAGCACCGACCCCGTCCGCTCGAGGAACCGCTCGAGGATGGTGTGCGGCCCCTCGCGGAACGTCAGCGGGTTGAGCTCGTCGAGCGCCTCGAGCAGCTGGCGCAACTTCGCCCGAGTCACCGCCGGGGCATCGACCACCTCCCGCGTCTCCCCATCCTGGCGCCGCTCGTTGACGACATCGACCTCGACCTGCCCGGTCGCGACGATCGACTTGATGGTCTCGAGCAGATGCGCCCGATCGACCTTCGCCGTCCGCGTCACGCGCAGGATCTCGAGGGCATCGAGCCGCCACGGACCGGCGGTCATCATCCGCACCAGCGCGGCGTCGTCGTGCGGGTCGGCGATCGCCCGGAGCGACTGCTCGAGGTCGCGGATCTCGGGCGTCTCGAACAGGCTCAACCCGCCGACGACGGTGTACGGGATGTCCTCGTCGCGCAGCCGCGCCACGATCGCGTCGCGGTGCCGGTGCTTCCGGTACAGGACGGCGACATCGGTCCAGCCCGGCTTCTCGCCACTCCCCTGCCCAAGCCCCACCATCAACTTGATGGCGTCGACGATCGCGACCGCCTCGTCCTCGGCGCCGGCGCAGACGACGAGCTCGACGGGGTCGCCGTCGGGTCGGTCGGTCGTCAGTCGCTTGTCGGGCTCGAATCTCGTCCCGTTGTAGGCGATGAGCCGGTTCGCGGCGGTCAGCACGTTCCGTACCGAGCGGAAGTTCTGGTCGATCCGGAGGCGCGGCGGCGGACCGGGCGGCGTCGCGCCCGGGTCGTGCGCAGGCGGCCGCGCGAACCGCGCATCGAACTCTGCGAAGGCCGCGAAGCTGGCGCCCCGGAACCGGTAGATCGACTGGTCGTCGTCACCGACGACCATGACGTTGTCGGACCGATCGGGCGTCCGCCCGAGCATCTCGATGAGCTCGATCTGGGCGACGTTGGCGTCCTGGAACTCGTCGACCAGGATGTGCCGGAACTGCCGCTGCCACTGGCGCAGGATGTTCGGGCGAATCTTGAACAGCGTCGTGACGCCGGCGATCTGCTCGCCGTAGTCGAGGGCGCCGCGCCGCGCGAGCTCGGCCTCGTAGGCATGGAAGACCATCGCCAGCTCGGTCAGCCGCAGGACCTCGAGCGCCGCGCCATCGACGACGTAGCTAGCCGCCAGCGTGTCGATCCGCGGATGCAGCGCCGGGTCGATCTGGTTCCGCCACAGCAGTCCACCGGTCCCAAGAGCGGTTCGGCGGGCCTCTCGGTCGGCTGCCCTGCCGAAGACGGTCGGGTCGTACTCGGGCGCCTCGCCGCGCGCCTCCGCACGCTCGTTCCTCCGCAGGGTCGCGTAGTCAGCGCGGATCGAGCGCAGCGGCGACAGGTTGCCCTGCGCGGCCAGCCGATCGACGGCGGCCTCGAAGCTCCCGCTGCGCGCCTCGAACACGCGCCGCTCATCCGCCACGAAGCGATCGAAGTCGTCGGGCCCGACCAGCTCGTCCTTGGCTCGATTGATGAACCCAACGAACGTGTTGATCGCCATGTTCGAGCGCGTGTAGTAGATGAGCGGCAGGTCGGGCAGGATGTCGCGCAACAGCAGCGCCTGGCCGACGCCATCGAGCACGTCCGGCCGCGCCGGCAGCCCGGCATCGCCCGCGTTCTGGGTCAGGATCCGGTGGCAGAAGCTGTGGAAGTTCGAGACCGCGATCCGGTTGCGGACCGTGGCGCCGACCGTGGCATCCAGCCGGTCACGGAGCTCGCGAGCGGCCTTGACGTTGTAGGTCAGGACCAGGATCTGCTCTGGCAGCAGGTCGTCGCGCGTGTCCAACAAGTGGCGGACGCGCTCGATGATGACGCGCGTCTTGCCGGTGCCGGCGCCCGCGATGACGACGACCGGCCCATCGCCCCACTCGACGATGCGGCGTTGTTCATCGGTCAGGGCGGCCCCCGCGGCCAACTCGATCGCCATCAGTAGCGCAACAGTGTCATGACGGCCCCCACCCGGTTCATCAGGTACAGGCCGATCGGCAGCGTGATCAGGATCACGCACAGGAACCAGGCGACCCCGAGGTAGATCGCGCCGAGCCACCACCCGACGAGGACGAACCAGATCCCCCGGATCCACCACGGGAGCTGCTCGACGGTGCCGTCGATGCCAGTGCCTGGCGAGCGGGGTCGAAGGGTCAGGATCAGCGGCAGCTGGTTGAAGATCACAAATGCGAGCGGCAGCCCGATGATCGTGACGCACAGGAAGTAGGCGAACGAGATCGCGATGGCGCTCAGCCACCAGCCGATGAAGATGAACCAGAGTCCGCGGACGAGCAGGCCTGGCCCACGGTCGACGGGCGGAGGCGCCCAGGCGGCGTTGCTCACTGATCCGAGTCCAGCTGGCCGTCCTCGACGCCGTCGGCGATGTCCATCACGAAGAAATCGCGCTCGCGCGCGCACTCACCGCAGATCGGCCGGCCGGCGTCGCCGGTCGGATCCTCATCGGGGTCGCCGTCGAGCCCGCGATCGCACGTCGCGCAGCGCAGCGTCATCCCATCCACGGGCGGGGCTCCCTCCCAACCGCTCTCGGCGGTCCCGGTCGACCACCGCTCGATACCGACAATCAGACACGCCCGTGTCAACTGTCTGTCACGGCCTCACGCCGGAATCGAAAACGGGGCGCCTGCCGTCATGGCAGGCGCCCCGTGATCTGTCCGTCGGAACGACGGGTTGGACTTTACCGCTTGCGCCTTCGGACCGAGGCCGGAACCGGCGCGAAGGTCAGGACCCCCGCGGTCACTCCGAACAGTCCGAGCAGGACGAGCAGCATGCCGCCCGAGCCGGTCGTGCCCTCGGTCGTGTTCAGGACGTCGGTGGGCGGGCCCGTCGGAGGCGACGTCTCGCCCTTGACCTCCTGGTGGGGGTCAGCGCAGTCGGGTGACGACTCCGGGTACGCCACAACGGTGGAATTCGTCGGGTTGACGGTGAAGCTGACGGTCACGGTCGGGCGGACCCATCCGAAGCCGTCGTCGCCCTCGACCCAGACACCGTTGACGAGGGTCCAGTTCGGCCAGTCCGGACCGCCCGGCTGGTTGGCCGGGATGGCGCCTGGCCACAGGACCTTGCCGCTGAGCGGCTGGTCGAGGTAGGTGACGTCATCGCCGTTCGGGTTGATCCAGGTGATGTCGACCGTGGTCGGATTGCCTTCGACGTTCTGGACAGAGACCACGTACTGGAGGTACGGGATGTTGCCGTCGCAGACCGGCTGGGCGACATCGATGCTGAGGGTAGGCTCGCCCTGCTCTTCGGCGAGCAGGTTGGTCACGGTGACCTCGGCCGTCTTGCCGACCTCGATCGTGACCGGGCCCGTGATGACCTGGCCACCCCACTGCATGCCCTCGGGCGGATCGCTCCGGCTGGTCTCGATGACGATGCACTGGGAACCGACCTCGATGCCGTCGATCGTGACCGACCCCGGATCAGGGAAGGTGATCGTGCGATCGAACTCGACGTCGCCGGTGCAGGTGACGTGGATGCCGAAGCTGCCCTCGAAGCCCTCGGGGACATTCGGGATGTCCTTGATGACCTTGATGCTGCTGGGCTTCGGGACGATGTTGTTGGTGACGTCGATGGTGACGGTCTGACCGCTCACGATGGTCGCCGGATTGCCGACGATGGTCGGCGGGGCCCAGTGGTACCCGAGCGGCGGGTCTTCCTGGATGATGTTCTCATCGACCGTGCACACGGCGCCGGCCGGGATGTCCTCGATCGTCACCTCGCCCGGGTCCGGGAAGGTGATGGTCCGCACGAAGGTGCCGCCGGCGCCGCAGTCGACGGTGACGTCGAAGCTGCCCGTGGTCTCGCCCGGGCCACCGGAGATGTCCTTGGTAATCCGCAGGTCGCCCGGCGGGATCCGGGTCAGTGTGTTCGTGACCGTGACATAGGACTTGCCGTCTTCCTTGATCGTCGCCGGGTTACCGGTGTACGACGGGGCGCCCCAGGTGTACCCGTCGGGCGCGTCGGGAAGTGTCCCTTCCGTCACCGAGCACTCGGCACCGGCCGGCAGGTCGATGAATGTCCGGTAGCCCGTGTTCGGATAGTTGATGTCACCGGTGAAGGTGCCGCCGTCACCGCAGTCGACGGTGACCGGGAAGGTGCCGGTGAAGCCCTCGGGGCCACCCTCGACGACCTTCTTGACCTTCAGCGTGCCGGGCATCTGCGCGTCGTCGTAGCAGAAGTTGATGTGGCTGAAGCCGTTCGGCGCATGCAGGCCGGAGTCGCCCGTGCTGGCCGGCGGGTTGTAGTAATAGACGTTCGCGTTCGGGCCGCCCTTGACGATGACTGCAAGGACCGTGACGCCCGACGACGACCAGGTGAAGGTCGCCGGGTTGACGCTGGTGTCGATGTCCGAGATCGTGACGGTCCCCGAGCCGAGCGCGAAGGTGCCTTCCTTCGGCGGATCGACCTTGATGCCGTAGTCGAAGCCGAGGCTCGGGCCGGATGGCCCGCCGCTGCCACTACAGACTGGGTTGCCGTCGACCAACACGGGGTCGACGCTTGCCGCCAGTGCCGTGCCGCCGAGCATCACGCTCGCGAGCAAGGCAACGCCGATGGCGGCTACCGCTCTCCTTCTCATTCCCCGAATACCTCCTGTGCTCCGTCATGGAGCAGACGAATGCTGCGATGTCACGGGCGCGTGTTCCTGCTCCCCGACCCGATGATTCCGGGCCTGGTAGCCGATAAGTCCTGGGCCCCCGACATCGATAGGTCCGCGCACTGTACGCGGACCCGTAGCCCAATGGTACTAGGTAGAACCTTGCATTCCCATTATCAAGGGCTCCGAACCGCACCGGACCGCACCCGGACTTTTGGAGTTCTGTTGCTCGCAGGCACCGAGGGGCCACGGAACGGCGAACTGGTACGCTCCGCAACGAAATGAAGCTCGGCCTCCAGATCGACAGATTCACCTGGCCGGGCGGCCCCGAGGCCATCGGCCCGACCCTCGCGGCCATCGTCCGCCAGGCCGACGACGTCGGCTTCGATTCGATCTGGGTGATGGACCACTTCTTCCAGATCCGCGGCGTCGGCAACCCGGAAGAGCCGATGCTCGAAGGCTGGACGACGCTCGGGTTCATGGCCGCCCACACGACCCGCGCGCGCCTCGGACTGATGGTCGGTGGGGTCCACTACCGGAACCCGGGCCTGTGGGTGAAGGCCGCGACCACGCTCGATGTCCTGTCCGGCGGCCGCGCCTGGCTCGGCATCGGGGCCGCCTGGAACGAAATGGAGTCGCGCTCACTCGGTTTTCCATTCCCGCCGCTGGGCGAGCGGTTCGAGATGCTCGAGGAGACGCTCCAGATCGCGCACGGGATGTGGCAGGGCGAGCGCGGGTCGGAGGAGGAGTTCCACGGCCGGCATTTCCAGGCTCGGAGACTCCTCAACTCCCCGCAGTCGCTGTCACGCCCCAGGGTGCCGATCATGGTCGGTGGCGGCGGTGAGAAGAAGACCCTGCGCCTCGTGGCGCGCTATGCCGACGCCTGCAACGTCTTCGGCACACCCGAAGGCATCGCCCGCAAGTACGCGATCCTCGCCGAGCATTGCGCGGACATCGGGCGCGACCCGTCCGAGATCGAGCATTCGACCCTCCAGAGGGTCCACATCTCGACCCACGAGGGCGACCGGACGGAACCCCCGGAACATGTCCTCAACCGGTTCGGCGACCTGTCCGACGCCGGCGCCGAGCACGTGATCTTCAGCATGCGCAGCCTCCCGGATCCGGGCGCCCTCGACATCATCGGGCGCGACGTCATCCCGCAGCTTCGGACCCTTCCGTGATACCCCTGGGGAGTATGAATCCCGTGCTACGATTGCCGTCATGAGCTCGAACCCGTTCGGTGGCTTCTCGATCTCGATCGTCGACGACGCCACCGCGACCAAACAACCCGATGGCCCATCGACCGTGCGCAGCGGCGAGGACCGGGTCGACGCGAAGGTCGTCATCGTCGGCTCCGGCCCTGCCGGCCTGACCGCAGCGATCTACGCGGCCCGCGCCAACCTCGAGCCGGTGGTCCTCGCCGGATCGGCGCCGGGCGGCCAGCTGATGCTGACGAGCGACGTCGAGAACTACCCGGGCTTCGAGGAGGGCATCCAGGGCCCCGACCTGATGGCCGCGATGCGCGCGCAGGCCGAGCGGTTCGGTTCACGCCTCATCGACGTCGACATCGATCGCGTGGACTTCTCGTCCAGACCGTTCCGCATCTGGGCGCGCGGCACCGAATACCGAGCCCAGGCCGTGATCGTCGCCACCGGCGCGTCGGCGCTCTGGCTCGGCCTCGACAGCGAGACACGGTTACGTGGCCGCGGCGTGTCGGCCTGCGCGACGTGCGACGGCTTCTTCTTCAAGGACCGCGAGATCGCCGTGGTCGGCGGTGGTGACACGGCCTTCGAGGAGGCGACCTACCTGACCCGCTTCGCGACCAAGGTCCATCTGCTCCATCGGCGCGACACGTTCCGGGCGTCGAAGATCATGGTCGACCGAGCCGCCGACCATCCGAAGATCGAGATCCATCCGAATACCGCCGTCGAGGAGGTCCTCGGCGACTCCAAGGTGAACGGGCTGCTCCTATCCGACACCCGGACCGGCGACGAGCGGCGACTCGACGTCGATGGCGTCTTCATCGCCATCGGCTACCGCCCGAACACCGAGGCCTTCCGCGACTGGCTCGACGTCGACGAGAAGGGCTACCTGGTGGTTCACGACGAGACCGGCTCCAAGATCGACGGCATCTTCATCGCCGGCGACGTCCACGACCACCGTTACCGCCAGGCCGTCACGGCGGCGGGCGACGGCTGCAAGGCCGCCATCGACGCCGAACGCTGGCTCGAAGCCGAAGGCATCACCGAAGCCGCGACCACCACCGCCTGGTAGGTCGCGCTCGCGGGGTTCCGAGCCGCCATCCGGCTTGATGCTTGTTTCCAGGCCCTCGGCACTGCTCGTCCGCCTTGATGACTGTATGCGGCATCAAGTCAAGACCCGGCGCCTCAACCCGTGATGCCTAGCCAGGCATCCGGGCATCGACCAGGCATCCGGGCATCGACCAGGCATCCGGGCATCGACCAGGCATCCGGGCATCGACCAGGCATCCGGGCATCGACCAGGCATCCGGGCATCGACCAGGCATCCGGGCATCGAATCGGCGCGCCTGAGTCCCCGTCGATGCCTTGCTAGGCATCCGGGCACTGGATGGCGCGCCTGAACTCCCACGATGCTTGGTCAGGCATCGGCTTCGTCGGCGTCGTCGTCGTCATCGAGGCCGGTCTCGAGATCGATGCCGGCGGTCAGGTCGATGCGCGGCGAGTAGTTCGAGCCGCGGATGTAGCCGGGCGGATCCGGGGCACCGGGACCGACTTCGAGACCACCAAGAGCGTCGATCAACTCGGCGAGGCGCGACCAGCGCAGACCGTATTGCTTCCCGTTCTCGAGTCGGCTGATCACCGCCTGGTCGATGCCCGAATAGGCCTCGAGTTGCCGCTGGGTCCAGCCGAGCCATGCGCGGCGCTTTCGGAGCGTCTGGCCGAACAGGTCGAAGCCGTGCTGCCGTTGTGGGTCGCGCGAACGTCCCGTGAACCAAGCCATGGAGTGACGCTAGCCGGTGGGACTTACGCGCCGCTTACCCGCTGAGCTTTGATGCCGCATACAGACATCAGATAACGGACGGCCGCTAGGGTGGCCGAATTCAGGCATCGGACCCGCTGAAACGGGTGGGGGGATCAGGCGTCGTTCAGCTGAGCGGTCGCACCAGCGGCCAGATTGTGATCGAGGCGCCCCATGGATCTCCGACCCGCCGTCCGACGGTCGCTCGTCGCCGCACTCACCCTCGTCCTTGCCGTGTCGATCGTCGATGTCGCGGATCCGCCCGCAGCCAGCGCCACACTCCCGGGTGCATCGGGCCGCATCGCCTGGCAGAAGGACACGAACGGCACCAACCATATCTGGACCATGGAGCTCGACGGCTCCGACAAGGTGGACCTGGGCTCCGGGACCTACCCGTCATGGTCCCCGGATGGCTCGAAACTGGTCTTCGCGTCATCGTCCGGGATCGAGGTCATGGACGCGAACGGCTCGAATCGGACGGTCCTCCGTGCCACAGGCACCGCGCCCGCGTGGAGCCCGGACGGCCTACAAGTGGCGTTCGTCGACAGTCACCCGGTCGGCGCGTTGGACATCTATGTCATGAACGCAAACGGGTCGGACGCCGTCGACATCTCAAGTTCGATCACGAACGAGACGGAGCCATCCTGGAGCCCGGACGGCACGAAGATCGTCTATCAGCAAGTGCTCTATCTCGTCGGGACGCCCAGCATCTTCGTCATGGGCTCGGACGGCTCGAATCCGACGAACCTGACCGCGAACGGAGCTCCGGCGTATGCGCCCGACTGGTCGCCCGACGGCTCGAAGATCGCGTACAGCGATTCGGGAATCTGGACGATGAGCCCCGACGGGTCGAACAAGGTCAAGGTCTCCGCCGACGGCTCCGAGCCCGCGTGGTCGCCCGATGCGGCGCGCATCGCCTTCACGAGTACGCGTGACTTCAACGAGGAGTTGTATTCCATCGCGGCGAACGGATCGGATCCGCGCCGCCTCACGAATGACAATGCGGGACTCGACCCCTATCCGAAGGACACGAACGCCACCTGGCAGCCGGCGGCCTTCGGATTCAGCCCCTCGCCGCTCGCGTTCGGGGACTCCCTCGTCGGTTCGCCGACGACCAGGACCGTCACGATGAAAGCTGGCACTGCCCCCGTGAGCGTCACCGCGGTCACCATCGGAGGCGCCGACGCCGCCGACTTCACCAAGACCTCGGATACCTGCTCCGGGTTGGTCATCGCCGCGCTCGGGACCTGTGTGGTCACGCTCTCCCTCCTTGCCACGTCGCCCGGGGCGAAGGTGGCGAGCCTCACGTTCGACGGCCCCGCGCCGCTCGGCAGTCAGTCGGTCGCGATCTCCGCGGTCGGACGAACCTTCCTGTGGGGGCCCCGATCCTCGGCAGGGCCGTCCTATACGTTCAACTTCGGGCGCTCGCTGGCGAGCTCGAAGTCGACGCTCAAGACCTACCTCCACGGCGTGTATACCGGCCTGCGTGTGGGCGGGAAGTTCGTGACCGACTCGGGACCGCGCGCGGGCGCCTACTACATCCGCAGCTCGAACCGTGGGACCACGTGGACCACTCCGAAGCGGCTCAACCCGAGCACCCAGCACGGCACCGAGGTCTCGGTGGCGTCGTCCGGCAAATACATCTACACGGCGTGGATCAGCACGAAGAAGTACGTCCACTACAGCGGAAGTTCTGCCCGAGCGCTCTATTTCCGACGCAACACGAACCATGGCTCGACGACGGCTTGGAGCAGCACCATCCGGCTGACCTCGACGCTCGGGCGGATCGACGCGCCGACGATCGCGGCGAGCGGTGCCTACGTCTACGTCACCTGGACGGACGCGAACAGCGGGTCGATCCGGGTCGCCATCAGCTCGAACCACGGGAAGACGTTCCGGAAGGTCACCATCGGATCGACGACGAACTCGGGCAGCTCGGGCAAGGTCGGCGCGCCGCGGATCGCCGCGGCCGGCTCGGAAGTCGCGGTCGTCTGGCTCGCCGCCGGCGACGGCACGACCAAGGTGCGAACCGCGACCGCATACGGCGGCACGTGGGGCGCGACGACATCGCTCGGCCCGACCGATGCGTTCCCTGACATCTCGATGTCCGGGAACCGGCTCGCCGTGGCGTGGGGCTCAGGCGGCCGGATCCAAGTGCGCGTCCGCACGGCCGGGGTGTGGGGTTCGACTCATGCACTCCCGGACAGCGACGGCCACGCATCCTCAGAGGTCCAGTACGACCCGGCGATCGCGATCTTCGGTGGCAGCGTCGGCGTGGCCTACTCGGCCTGCGTCTCGAGCTGCGATGCAAGCGATGCGGGCGTGACGCGGAGCGATCTGATCTGGCGCCAGACCTCGGACGACGGAGAGACGTGGGCACCGAGCGACACCCTTGGTTCATCGGATGTCGGGGCTCGGCAACGAAATGACTCGTCGTCGGTCGTCTGGACGGTCGAGAAGCGCCCGTCCGTGCTGTGGAACGGCTGGACTCAGGGTTCCGGGTCGTTCAGGCTGTCGATCCGCAGCGGGGTCTGAACTCCGAACCACGCCTCTCGCGCGTTCCGTGGTAGCGTCGAGCGATGGGGTTTCCACGCGGACAGACACGGACGGCGACGGGCGGCGCCGTGGGTGGCGGCGGCACGGGAGCCGGGCGGATGGGCGGGGGCCGCGGCGGCGCCGCCGGTGACTTCACGCCGATCCCGAAGGAGCGGCGGGCGCGGACTGTCCGGCGCATCCTCGTCTTCTTCGAGCCGTACAAGCTCCAGGTCGTCATCGTCCTGTCGGCGATCCTCGCGACCAGCATCATCGGGCTCATCAATCCGCTTCTCCTCGGACTGCTGCTCGACCAGGTCATCATCGGGGGCGACTACGCGAACCTGAACCTCTATGTCGGGCTGATGATCGTCCTGCCCATCATCACGGGCCTGATCGGCGTCGGCCAGAGCTACCTCAACAACGTCATCGGCCAGAACGTCATGCAGGACCTGCGCGGCGCCCTGTATGCCCACCTGCAGTCGATGCCGCTCCGCTTCTTCACCGAGACGCGCACCGGCGAGATCCAGAGCCGGCTGGCGAACGACATCGGCGGCGTCCAGGCGGTCGTCACCGACACTGCCAGCTCGGTCACCTCGAACCTGGCCATCGCCATCAGCACGACGATCGCGATGTTCCTGCTGGACTGGCGGCTGGCGCTGCTGTCCCTCTCGCTGACGCCGTTCTTCCTGTACCTCACCTACCGGGTCGGCAAGGTCCGGCGCGAGGTGTCGACCGAGACCCAGAAGACGCTGGCCGAACTGACCGCCACGACCGAGGAGACGCTCAGCGTCTCGGGCATCCTGCTCTCGAAGACGTTCGGGCAGCAGGCCAACTCGATCGAGAAGTTCCGGGGTCAGAACCGGCGCCTCGCCCGCCTCCAGATCCGGCAGGCGATGGTCGGGCGCTGGTTCTTCATGATCATCGGCTCGATCTTCTCGATCATGCCGGCGTTCGTGTACTGGCTGGCGGGCACGCTCGCCGCGAACGGCTCGCCGGACGCGCCGTCAGCGGGCACGATCGTGGCGTTCACGACGCTCCAGAGCCGGCTGTTCTTCCCGCTCGGCCAGCTGCTCAATATCCAGGTCGAGATCCAGGGATCGCTCGCGCTGTTCGACCGCATCTTCGAGTACATGGAGATGGACCCCGAGATCGTCGACGCGCCCGACGCGGTCGCGATGCACCCGGCGACGACCCGCGGCAAGGTCCGCTTCCGTGACGTGTCGTTCCAGTACCCGACGGCGGCGGTCCCCTCGCAACGGGCGCACGACGCGGTCGCTCGCGGCCTCGAAGGCCAACCAGAACTCGAGCTCGAGTACGAGACGGCGACGGAGCCCGAGATCGAGGCCGAACCGCTCGTCGGGTTCAGTCTCGAGCACATCGACTTCGAGGCCGAACCGGGGCAACTCGTCGCTCTCGTCGGCCCATCGGGGTCGGGCAAGACGACCACGACCTATCTCGTGTCGCGGCTGTATGACGTCGATTCGGGCGCGGTCGAGATCGACGACGTCGACGTCCGCAAGATCAAGCTCGCGTCCCTCGGCGAGATCATCGGGACGGTCACCCAGGAGACATACCTGTTCCATGCCTCGGTCCGCGACAACCTGCGCTACGCCCGGCCGGAGGCGACCGAGGACGAGCTCATCGCCGCGGCGACGGCAGCGTCGATCCACGACCGGGTGATGGAGCTGCCCGAGGGCTACGAGACGATCGTCGGCGAACGCGGCTACAAGCTGTCGGGTGGCGAGAAGCAGCGGCTGGCCATCGCCCGGGTCCTCCTGAAGGATCCGCGCATCCTGATCCTCGACGAGGCCACGTCAGCGCTCGACACGGTCTCGGAGCGTTACATCCAGCGCGCGTTCGAGCGCCTGATGGAGGGGCGGACGACGATCGCCATCGCTCACCGGCTGTCGACGATCCTGCGGGCCGACCAGATCATCGTGTACGAACGAGGTGTGGTCGCGGAACGGGGCACGCACGCCGAGCTGCTCGCGCTCGATGGCCTCTACGCCCGACTCTATCGCGAGCAGTTCCTGCCCGAGGCGACGTCCGAGCGCGAGGGCGACGAACCCGACCTCATCGCGCTGGCCGGCGTTTAGCGTGCCGACCCACAAGGCCGTCAGCCTCGTCCACCAGGGCGGGATGCTGTTCGACGCGAGCCCGAGCTCGGGTCATGCCTATGCGTTCGACGACCGGCAGTCGAACCGTGGCGGCAGCCCGGTCGAGACCATCCTCGCCGCGCTCGCGGCGTGCAGCGCGATGGACGTCATCTCGATCGCGGCGAAGAAGCGGCAGCGGGTCGACGAGTACCGGATCGACGTCCGCGGCAGCCAGCGCGACGAGTACCCGCAGGTCTTCACCGACATCACGGTCACCCACGAGGTGGTCGGGCGCGGCCTGTCCGAGGCTGCCGTGCGGCGCAGCATCGAGCTGTCGGCCACGAAGTACTGCCCGGTCAACGCGATGATCTCGGCCGGTGACACCGTGGTCCACCACCGCTATCGGATCGTGTCGTCCGGGGAGCGACCCTACGAGGCCGAAGGCGAGGTCATCTCGACCGGGCCGTACGCGCGCCCCGACATCCTCCTTACTTGAGCTGGACCCAGACCACCCAGGCACCATTCGTGGTGATGGGGATCTCGTGGCGGCCCGAACCGTCGCCGTTCATGACCTCGAGTCTCCCGACCTCCCACCCACCCCCCGTGCTCGGATCGACATGACTGGCCACCAGGAACCGTCCATCGGGCGACCAGATCGCCCCACTGGCCGCGTCGACCCGGATCGCCTCCGCCCTGTCTGGATCGACGAGATACGTCGTCACGACCGAACCCGTCGAGCTTTCCGAGTAGACCTCGACCGCTAGACGAGCCCCATCGCGAGCCCAGATCGCGTTCCCGATCGACGTCGCCGAATCGAACAGGAGCGCCCGTCGGTCACTGCCATCAGGCCGCATCAACCAGATCCCGTGCGGCATGCCGACTGCCAGCCGCCGGCCGTCCGGGGACCAGGCGACGGTGGATGCGCCACCCAGCGGAAAGCCCGTGGCGTTCCGAAGATCGGTTCCGTCCGCAGCTGCTGTCCAGACGTCGCCGCTTCGCACAAAGGCGAAGCGAGAGCCATCCGACGACATGGCGATGCCTTCAGGGAATGACCCGACCGACCGGAGCCCCGTGCCGTCACCCTGGCCGACGAGCAGGGTCCCATCGGCCTGGATGATCCAGAGACGCCGATCGTCGGGCGACCACGTGGGCTGCCCAGGGAGCTCGCGCTCGTCGGATCCGTCCGGCCGCAGGATGCGATCGCCTGTCCCGGTGACGGTCGGCCTGGTCCCGGAAACGATCGTCGGGGCCCCTGAGACGCTCAGCCAGGTTCCGCCCGGCGACCACGCGAACCCCGAGAGGCCGTACAGGTCGGCGATGTTCGTGCGCTCCACGCCATCGAGATCGGTGACGAACAGGCGGCCGACGCCATCAAGCCTCGCATGCAGAGCGCCCGTCGGCGACCACTGGGACTGGATATCGCTGTTGCCTCCAAAGCACGGCTTGCCGACCGGGGTCTTGGTGCCGTCGGCCGTCGCGATCAGAGCCGGCGGCTCACAGCCGTCGATCGACTCGACCGCGAGCTTCGGCCACGTGACGCTTGGATCGGCGGGCGGCGCGGTCGCGGGGGTCACGATCGCGAACTCGGCGCCCGGCGAGGGTGGCACGACGCTCGGGACGGCCGCCATCTCGACGGCGCGCGCCAGGGACTGCCACGCCACGCCGAAACCCACCCGCGAGTCGGAGTACGGGCTCATCGGATCGATCGCCAGCCCAAGCGATCGGGACACCGGTCTCTCGTCGTCGATCGAGACCTCCCAGACGGTCGACGCGTGTCCGCGCCCCCCGCTTCGCACGTAGCGCAGGCGGTCGCCTTCCGGGCTCCAGGCGAACGCCTGCACATCGGTCGCAACCAACGTGCGGGTCTCGGTCAGGTCCGGTGCGACCAGGACCAGACCCACGTCCGCGTCCGGATCGGACGTCGCATCGAACGACCCGATGTCGCTGCGGGCGATCTGACGCATGGCCACCCATCGGCCGTTGGGGGACCAGGCTGGCTGATCGGCGACGGTCGTCGGGTCGTTGAGCTGCATGACGCGCGTCCCGTCCGGATTGGCGGTGTAGACGTCCGAGTCGCACATCGAAGCGTCGCAGCCGCGCCCGAAGCCGCCCCGGGGGCCTGCGGCGAACGCGATCCGGAACGCACCCGGCGACCAGGTCGGCTGGCGGGGAGCGCCACCGATGCTCGATTGCGTTTCGATCGTCTCGACCTTCCCGCTCGCCAGGTCCAGCTTGATCAGGACGTCCTGTCGCTGGTCGACAAAAGACGCCGACCCGGACGCCACGAGCCAGCGGCCGTCCGGGGACCACGCCAGGTCTCTGGCTGCGCCCACGACGTGTGTCGTCGCCACCCCCGACTCGATGTCCTGGACGCGGACCACGACGCCGTCGTCCTTGTAGTCGACGACGGCGATCTGCTGGCCGTTCGGCGACCAGACGGGGCCGAATCCACCCACGACCGTGGCCGCCCCCGTGGCGGTGTCGAACACGACCACACCCGCGTCGCCGTCGACGGCGAGGCGCCGCCCATCTGGCGACCAGACGACCTTCGAGAATGCGAGACCGTCCTGGTGGACGACGACGGTCGGGTCCGATCCATCCGGTTCGGCAAGGTAGACGTCGCCGTTCCGGATGAACGCGACCAGACCGGTTCGGAAGGGTGGCGGTGCCGGTTGGCGTGACTGCACGACCACGGCGACAAGAGCGACGCCGAGCACGGCGATGGCGAGGATCCCCGCGAGTCTGGCACGGCGGCTCGTCACGATGGGGCTGGGCGCGACTCGAGTGGCGCGAGGGGCAGGTCGCTGGCTCGTCGTGGCGACGCGGCTCAGGATCCTCTGGCGGAGCGTGCCACCCGCCGTCGAAGCGGACGAGCTGTCGCGGACGATCGCGCGGCGGGGGCCGCCGGCCGCCGCTCGGCAGGTGTCCTCGACGATCGCTCGGAACCAGTCGCCGAACCCGGCTGACTCGCGCACGTCGGGCAGGTCCCGCCATGCGCGCACGAAGATCTTTTCCGTCGCGTCGCCCGCGGCGGACTCGTCGCCCACGAGCGCAAGCGCGGTCCGGTGGGTCGTGGCGAGACGAGCGTCGACGAGCGCCGTGTAGGCCTCGAGGTCGCCGGCGCGGGCGCGCTCGACGAGGGCCGCTTCGCCGGCCACGTGGGCGCTTGGAGTGACGGCGTTCTCCACGGGGCCGATGCTACGGCACCGGTGTCATCGCCTGACCCGTGGTGGGTAATTCCCACTAGACCTGTCGGATATCTCTGGTATGCTCGCGCTCCCCACCCAGAGGAGAGCGAGCCAGATGCCATCAGCGATCCCCGCCGACGCCCCCGCCCGGCTGCCCAAGGGGCGGATGATCGACCCGCGCGGGCACCGCTTCGGAGCGGGCGTCTCGGCCGTGCTGCTGATCGTGGCCTTCCTGACCGGGACGCCGTGGCTCGTCGCGCTCGGCCTGCTGTCGATCGCTGTGAGCGCGGCGTTCGGCCTGCGCTACTCGATCTACGGCGTGATCTGGCGGCGCATCGTCCGTGTCGCCCGCCTCGGTCCGACCGAGCCCGAGCACGAGTACCCGCCCAGGTTCGCGCAGGTCCTCGGGAGCGTGGCGCTCACCCTATCCCTCTTCGCGTTCGCGGTCGGGGCGACCACCCTGGCCTGGATCTTCGCCCTCGCTGTCGCCGGTCTTCAGACGCTTCTCGCGACGACCGGCTACTGCCTCGGTTGCCGGCTGTACTTCCTGCGCTGGTGGGTGCCGGACCTCGTGACCCGCATCTGGACCCGCGGCGCCAGCTCGGCCAACCGCCTGGCGGTGGACCCGATCCGGTACCGCTGACCCGTCTCTACCCGGTCGCTTCGGCGGGTACGGGGGTGCCCGCCGACGCGGCTTCCAGCAAGCCGTTCAGTCCCGGCATCCGCAGGCGCTCGATCGAGGCGCGCGCCTCGTCCAGCCGCGGGGCCACCGCCGGATCGGTCGCGCCCAAGGTCCGTCCCATGTCGAGCATGTTCTGGACGACGTCAAGCTCAAGCCCCAGCTCGCGGAACGTCGCGATCGCGGACGTGTAGCCGGCGATCGCCTCGTCGCGGCGTCCGGCCATGGCGGCGAGGCTCGCGTTGAGCGCGGCCAGGCGCGCGTGCGCGCACCGGCCATGGGTCCATTCCTTCGCGAACTCTGCGGTCAATCGTTCGGCTGTCGGCAGATCGCCCGCCCAGATCGACGCTCGCGCCGCGTGTGGCAGGTCGGTGGCCGCGTTGAGCGTGATCAGCCGCGCCGCCCTCTCGAAGAGTGTCGCGGCGTCGGCAAAGTCGCCGGCGAGGAAGCGCCGGAAGGCGACTGCGCCTTCGTGATTCGATACCTCCTGGACGTCGACGTTCTTGACGAGGACCTCGGCGTACTCGGTGAACAGGTCATCGACCGGCTCGCCGCGCAACAGACGGGCCGTCGTGATGCCGCGCATGAGCGAGTGCCGGTCGCTCGGCGCGAATTCGACCGTCAACATCTCATCGCCGATGGCGATCGCCCAGTCGAGCTCGCCCAGGTCGGCGGCGACCTCGAGCGAGTTGCCACAGGCAGTCGCGAGGAACGAGCGGAAGCCGATCCGCCGAGCCAGGGCGATCGCCTCGAGCCCGAGCTCGAACGCGAGTCGCGGGTCGCGGCTCAAGTGGGTGCCGGCCATGTTCAGGAGGGCCCGCGCCACGATCGAGTTGAGCCCCTGGGACTCGGCCAGGGCGCGACCGGCTTGCATCGACCCGAAGCCCTCGTACGGCCGCCCATCCACGGCGATGAGGGCACCCTTCGTGACCAGGATGTCGGCCACCTGGGCGAGGTCGTCGAGCCGCTCCGCGCGCCCGAGAGCGCGGTCGGCGAGGGGTGTGGCTCGGGCACGATCCTCCTCGAACCAGTAAGCGCGAGCCAACTGGTGCTCGATCGTGACGAGGCCGGGATCGTCGCCGAGGTCCTCGAATGCGGCGAGCGCCGGCTCGAGGATGGCGATCGCATCTGGCGCTCGCCACCCATTGACGACGGCTCGACCGAGCATGCCCGTCGCTCGCGCCTCGCGCTGTCGCTGACCCAGCTCGTGCCAGATGGCCGCCGCTTCGGTGAGCCGCGCCTCGGCGATCTCCGAGCGGCCGATGGCGTCGGCCGCCAACCCGGCGCGCTCGAGCAGATCTGCCCGGTCGGCTGGATCGTGCGACACCTCGAGCGCTTCGAGGAAGAAGGCGCCGGCCTGGTCGTGGCTGCCGAGCGCGGAGGCACGTTCCGCGGCCCCGCGTAGGGCGAGGCGGGCCTGGGCCGCAAGCGCCTGGCCCTCGGGATCGTCGCTCGAGGCGCGATACGCGGCGAGGTAGTGAGAGGCGAGCGCACCCGCCAGCTCGTCCTCGCCGAGACCCTCGAAGAAGCGCGCCGCGGCGAGATGCCGGTTTCGCCGGTCTGGCCGCGACAGCGTCCCGTACGCGACCTCGCGGACGAGTGACTGGACGAACGCGAACTGGCCGCGCTCGGGCGAGCGCGGGTCGACGTCGTGGACGAGCAGCTCGCGCCGGACGAGGGCGCGCAGGCTCGCGTCGAGGGTCGTCGCGGGGTCGAGGCCGCTGACGGCGCCGAGGCCGGCCACCGTGAAGCTCTGGCCGAGGACGGCCGCGTCGCAGATCAGGGACCGCTCGGCCGGCTCGAGCGCATCGAGGCGGGCGGCGATGAGAGCCTGGAGCGTGGCCGGCACGGCCAGGTCCGACAGGTCGACCGTCCGGGCGTCCCCGCCATCGGCTGCACTGAGCGTGCCGTCCGCCGCGAGCATCCGGATGGTCTCGACCGCGTACAGGGGGATGCCGTCGGCCCGGGCCACGATCGTCGCCCGGCCCGCACCCTGCAAGCCTGGAGCGAGCGTCTGGAGGATCTCGCCGATCGCCTCGTCGGGCAGCGGCTCGAGGGCCAGCCCGATGAACGTCCGCGGACCGCTCCCCCACCCGGGCCGCCGCTCGACGAGCTCGGGCCTTGCCAGCGTGACGATCGTCAACGGCACGCCAGTGCTCCAGTCGAGCACGTGGTCGATGAAATCGAGCAGGCCGGCGTCGGCCCAGTGAAGGTCTTCGAACAGGAGGACGACGGGTCCATGCGCGGCGATCCGCTCGAAGAACGTGCGCCAGGCGCTGAACAGCTCCTCGCGAGCTGCCCCGTCGCTGCCCTCGAGCCCGAGCAGGACGAGGAGGGCGTGCTCGATCCAACGGCGCTCGCCCTCGTCGGGCACCCAGCGCGCGACCCCGGCGGTCACGGCGGCCCGGGTCGCGGCCTCGTCGTCGCCCTCGACCAGCCCGATCCGGCTGCGGACCATCTCGCCCAGTGCCCAGAAGGTGACGCCTTCGCCGTAGGCGGGCGAACGGCCGGCGTGCCAGTAGATCAGGTCCACCAGACCGTCGATGTATTTGGTCAGCTCCCACGCCATCCGGGTCTTGCCGACACCCGGCACGCCCGTGATCGACACGAGGCGCGGCCGCCGGTCGCGGGCAGCGGACAGGACGACGTCGCGCAGCAGCCGGAACTCGTCGTTGCGACCGACGAACGGCGCCTCGACCTGGTCGGTCCGGCCACGGCCACCGCGCTCGGCGACGATCCGGAGGGCGCGGAACGCGGGGACCGGCGCGACCTTGCCCTTGAGGACCTGGTCGCCGGCGGGCTCGAAGGCGATAGCCGAGCTGGCCGCCCGCTCGGTCTGCTCACCGACGAGGACGGTGCCGGGCGCAGCCACGCTCTGGAGGCGTGACGCCGTGTTGACGATGTCGCCGGCGACAAGGCCCTGATTCGTGGCCCCGACGGTCACGGCCGCCTCTCCGGTCAGGACCCCGGCACGCGCCTGGAGGCCGGGGCCGAGCGCCCTGACGCCGTCGACGAGGTCGAGCGCGGCGCGGACCGCGCGTTCGGCATCGTCGTCGTGTGCGACCGGGGCGCCCCAGACGGCCATCACCGCGTCGCCGATGAACTTCTCGACGGTCCCGCCGTAGCGGCCGATGACCTCCTGGCAGTGCTCGAAGTAGTGAGAGAGCAGCTCGCGCACTGCCTCTGCGTCGCGGCTCTCAGCGAGCGTCGTGAAGCCGACGAGGTCGGCGAACAGGACCGTGACGAGACGCCGTTCCGAAACGGTCACCGGGTTCCGGGGCGGGGTGGGGACAGCCGTGCCCTGCGCCGCGGCCTGGACCGGCGTGCCGCACGTCGCGCAGAACCGCGCCCCGGCGACGAGCGCGGTGCCACAGCTCGTGCACGCCGCGGACATGGACGATCCGCAGTGCGGACAGAACCGCGCGTCGGCCGGGGCGGTCTCGCCACACGTGGGGCAGATCATCGGGCACAGAGTATCAACCGTGCGACTTTGCATCGCGTTGCATGACTATGCAGCGACGTTGTATAGTCATACGTCCAATGACAACGACGGAGATCAGTGCGCAGCGTTCGGAACCGTCTGCCGGTCGACGGCTGATCCGGGTCGGCATCATCGGCGCGACCGGGTATGTCGGCGGGGAGCTGGTCCGCCTGCTGGCGCGGCACCCGAACGTGGACCTGGTCGGGCTCGTCGGACGGGGCCGTGACCATGACCCGATCGGCGCGGTCCACGCCCATCTCGGCACCCTCGACCTCGAGGTCCATTCCGAGCTGCCGCCCGTGGATGCGGTCTTCCTCGCCCTCCCGCACGGCGCCGCGGGCGCGCTCGTCCCCGACCTCATCGATGCAGGGACCACGGTCATCGATCAGGGTCCCGACTTCCGACTGCGCGACCCAGCCGACTACCCACGCTGGTACGGCTTCGAGCACCCGCGCGAAGACCTCCTCGACGTCGCCGTCTACGGGTTGCCGGAGCTGCATCGTGACGAGCTCATCGGGCTCGTCGACGCCCCTGTTCGGATCGTCGGCGCCCCCGGCTGCTACCCGACAGCGACGCTGCTCGCTCTGGCGCCGCTGGCCCGCGCCGGGCTCATCGAGGACCTCGTCGTCGATGCCAAGAGCGGCGTGTCGGGCGCGGGGCGCGAGGCCAAGGCGGACCTGATGTTCGGCCAGGTCAACGAGAGCGTGAAGGCGTACGGCATCGGCGGTCATCGGCACGTCGCCGAGATCGAGCAGGAGCTTGCCTGGATCACGGCCGACGCCGGCCTCGACCCGAGCGCCAACCCGGGCACGGTCGCGGTCGACTTCCTCCCCCACCTCATCCCGATGACCCGCGGCATCCTGTCGGCCTGCCACGTCCGACCGACACGGCCCATCAGCCAGGCCGAGCTGGACGCCCTGTACAACGCAACCTACGCCGACGAGCCGTTCGTGACCGTCGTCGCGACGCCGCCGGCGACCAAGGACGTCACCGGCTCCAACCACGTCCGGATCCACGTCTCGCTCGACGAGCGAACCGGGCGGATCCTGGCGATCGGCGTCGAGGACAACCTCGTCAAGGGCGCCGCTGGCCAGGCGGTCCAGGCGTTCAACCTCGTCCACGGCCTGCCCGAGACGGCCGGCCTCGACCAGCTCCCGCTCGCGCCATGACGACCGTGCGATGACCACCACTTCGGAACGTCCCATCCCGGCATCCTCCCCGGACCTCCCACCGGTGGAACGACGAGCCGCCATCCCACCCGGCTTTCGGGCCGGAGGACTGGCCGCCGGGATCAAGGCCTCGGGCCGGCCGGACCTTGCCGTCGTCGTCACGACGGCGGGTCCGGCCGCCGCGGCCGCCGTCTTCACCCCGAACACGTTCGCCGCGGCGCCCGTCCGGCTGTCGAAGCGCCATCTCGCCGCGACATCGGGCGATCCGCGCGGTGGTTTCGGCTGGGCCCAGGCGATCATCTCGACGAGCGGCTCGGCCAACGCGGCCACCGGCGCCGCCGGCGACGGCGACCAGGCCGAGATCGCGGAGATGCTCGCGGCCGCGACGGGCGCGCCGGTCGAGCGGACTCTCCACCTGTCGACCGGGATCATCGGGACGCGGTTGCCGCTCAAGACCGTCCGCACCGGCCTCGGGACGCTGATGCGGACGCTGGCCGATGGCGACGCTGGACTGCTGGCCGCCGCGGAGGCATTGCGGACCACGGACTCGGTCGTGAAGGTCGCGACGACGTCGGTCGAGCTGCCAGACGATGCCGGGAACGCGGTCCGGGTCACCGTCAGCGGGATCGCCAAGGGCGTCGGGATGATCCATCCCCGGATGGCGACGATGCTGTCCGTGGTCCTGACCGACGCGGCCGCATCGCCCGAAACGTTGTGGGGCCTGCTCCGACCGGCTGCGGCTCGGACATGGGACCAGCTCTCGGTCGACGGCGACACGAGCACGAATGACACCGTCTTCGTCCTGGCGTCCGGGACGTCAGCCGCCGCGCCGGTGGGGGCCGGGTCGGTGGGGAAAG
>JADMIO010690282.1_pt1 | contig 48984 bp, 39 predicted proteins | sample 8958161 | NCBI WGS metagenome assembly JADMIO01 (sample SAMN16585339, study PRJNA669376) | soil metagenome | isolation source: Crop rotation soil | place: USA: Cullars Rotation, Alabama | collected 2011
ACAACTTGTCCACGTGGAATTCTAAGCTTAGGATCCCAATGTGCTGGAAAGCGTTTTCATAATCGGCGGGGTGAGTCCGGTTGGTGCTGCCGACTTCCTTCAGGATGGCGCCACTCTTGGCCATAATCTCGGGAATCCGGAACGAGCCGCCGATTTCAATCAGCTCGCCGCGCGAAACGATCACTTCTTTCCCCTGAGCGAGCGTGTTCAACGCGAGCAGCACCGCTGCGGCGTTGTTGTTGACGACGGTGGCCGCCTCGGACGCCGTAAGATCCGTCAGGAGTTTCTGGATCGTCTCCTCGCGTCTGCCGCGCTTGCCCGCGGCAAGATCGTATTCGAGATTCACCGGGTATCTCGCGACGTGGGTCATCGCATCAATCGCCGGATCGGCGAGCGCCGCGCGTCCGAGGTTGGTGTGAAGAATTGTTCCGCTCGCGTTGACGACGCGAACGTGGCCCGGCTGGCTCTCGATCGAGATTCGGTTCTCGATCGCTGAAAGGATCGCATCCTCGTTCAGTTCACCGGGTTGCAGTTTGCCGTTACGGATTTCTGCGCGCGCAGCATCGACGGCGGCTCGGCAGATTTCCGTCACGTACTCCCGGTTATATCGCGCCAGCAGTATGGCGCAGCGCGGATGATTGAGCAGCCGATCGACGGACGGCAGGCCGCGGAAAATGCTGCTGACAGCTTCTGACATAGGGAATTCAGGTTTGCACACGAGGTTGGCAAATTCAACATGAGAAATTCGCGGTTTTTCTCGCAAAAAAGCTTCCCACCGGCGCCGTTTAGATGCTGTCCTAGCCGATGAACCGTAATGCCCGCAGGTTGATTCGCGCCCGTTGACGACGCTGAATGGCTAAACTACAGTCAAGCGGCGCAGGGTTGGACTTGTTCGATGCGACACAAAGTTTTTCGAATGTTGTTGCTGGCTGCGATCGTTATTTCCGTTGCTTATCGGGCGCATGGCCAGGAGCCGCTCAAAAGAATTCGCGTCGGGTACCCCGACGCGACGATCTGTTGTTTGCCGCTTCTGGCGGCGCTGCAATGGAAGATCTTCGAATCCAATGGATTGCAGGCCGAAATGATTCAAGTCCGCTCGCAAATCGCATATCCCGCGCTGAGCAGCGGCGAGATGCAGTATGTTGCCGGCGTCGGACCGGCGTCAGTCAGCGCAACCTTGCGCGGCATGCCGTCGCGGGCGGTCTGGTTCGCTACCGACGAGCTGATCTACTCGCTCATGGTTCGCCCCGATATTCAGAGCGTCAGAGAACTCAGGAGCAAGAAAATTGCGCTTACCGGCCTCGGTGGAACTTCCCACGTCGCGCTCCAGATCGCGCTTGATTCCGTCGGCGAAAATCCAAAGAATTTCGTCTACCTCGGGATGGGCGGCTCGCAATTACTGCCGGCGCTCGACAGCGGCGCCGTCGATGCGGCGCTCCTCAGCCCTCCCATGCTCTATTTTGCGAAGAAGAAGGGCTTCAGGGACGTTCTGGATGTCGGATCGCGGGCGAAGATGCCGCTGGGCGGATTGACAGTGATGATTACGACCCTCCGGAACCGGCCGGACGAGGTGAAGAGAGTCATTCGCTCGCTGCAGCTCGCGAAGCAGGAGATTCTCAGATCACGAGAGAAGAGCGTCGCACTGACCTCCACGTTTTTGAAGGTTGACCGCGACGTTGCGGAAGATACGTATACGATTTACAGAAAGACAGTCAGCGGCAACGGCGTCCCGACCCACGAGGGAATGGATCAGATCGTCAAGTCGCTTCAGGCTGCCGGTCAATTCACGGATCGAAAGGTGTCGTTCGACGAGATCGCGGACGATCGCATCGCAAAGGACGTGGCGAAAGAGCTCGGCTACAAAATTCAGTAGGCTCGCGGCTCTGTCACGTTGGATTCATCTGTCGCGCTGTCTCTGGCTGAACCTATCCTGCACTGCGAATGTAAGTATCGTGTCGGGGCCGATAATTATCCGCGCCGACACATGATTATGAACCCCATGAGCGAGGCAACAACCAATACATCGACGGATGCGAAGAGCGCAGTCATGGATTTTCTTCGGAGCCGAGGAAAAAAAGCGCGCTTTGTCACCGAGGTATACGCCGGTCTCAAGAAGCTGAACATCGGTCCGGACGATGTCGAGGCCGCGCTCGCGGACCTCGAGGCCGAAGGTCTTGTCATGGTACGTGATCATTTTTGCGCCGATCCGCATCTCGCCGGTGTCAATCTTCGAATTGCCGCGATTCTGGACGAAGCTGAAGGTGTTCAGGCGCCGATGAACGCGATCCGGGAGATCGACAACGCCTGGGATAAATGGCTATCGAGCTATCTCGCGAATCACCGGTGTACCTGACTCGGGCCCGGCGCCGCGCCCGATCGTTCAAGCCGTTCCAGCGGTTGAAGCGGTTAGAACCGTAACAGGCAAAAGCCTGTCGGTTTCTCTTAGCCGTCTCGATCACCAGGGAATTTGTTGCCTCGCCTGTGTTCAGACTCTGGCGCAATTCCATTCATGCTTCGAGAGTCTCCACGAACGGAATTGCTGGCGCGAAATTCGAGTACGTGTTTCGCTCCGGGGCTCTCGAAGGCGCGCTCGCCCGACGACAGCGTCCCGTTACGCGAGAGAGAAGATTCCCGGCGCTCGTTTCAGCGAGAAAAGAAGAGGGGGGCTCGCGCCGAAAGATTTTGAACCGCTGGAACTGGTGATAAGCAAAAGAGGGGGAGGCTTAATTGCGCGTTGCAGTTGACATTGGCGGTACATTTACCGATGTCGTCGTTTTCGACGAATCGAAGAGCTCAGTTGTCCTCGCGAAGGCTTTAACCACACCCGCGGAGCTCGCGAAAGGGGTCCAGGAGGGCCTCGGCAAAACGGCTGTTCCGCTCGAATCGGTTGTCGCGCTGATTCACGGATCGACGGTTGTGGTGAACGCGATCATCGAGCGCACCGGCGCAAAAACGGCGCTCGTCACGACCAAAGGCTTTCGCGACGTCTATGAAATCGGTCGTATCAACCGACCCGAATCTTTCAATCCGCGCTTCCGAAAACATCGTCCTCTGATTCCGCGTGAAAATATTTTCGAGCTCTCCGAGCGGATCCTTGCAGACGGTTCTGTACGTACCCCGTTCGACGAGAGGGAAGCACGGGAGATCGCCGGCATCATTCGCGAGGAAGGATTCGAGGCCGTCGCGGTACTTTTTCTCCATTCCTACCGGTCGCCGGAGCACGAGATCCGCATGTGCGAGATTCTGCGCCAGGTCGACCCGAATCTGTTTATCAGCGCCTCCCATGAGCTTTCGCGCGAATACCGTGAGTATGAGAGGACCTCGACGGTGGCGGCAAATGCTTACGTAGGGCCTAAGGTAAGCCAGTATCTCGGCGATCTCGACGCCCGACTGCGCGGGGATAAATTCGCCGGCAATCTCCTGATCATGCAATCCAACGGCGGCCTGTCGGATGTGGCCCTGGCGCGGCGGCAATGCATTCAGATGATGGAATCGGGACCAGCCGGGGGCGTCGTCGGCGCCATGGCGCTTTGCGAGCTCCTCAATCTTGAGTCGGTGATTGCGTTCGACATGGGCGGCACAACCGCCAAGGCATGCGTCATCCGTCGCGGTGAGCCCAGCCTTTCACCGGATTATTTCATCGGTGGTTATAACGAAGGACTCGCGATCCGAATTCCGGTGCTCGATATTGTCGAAGTCGGAACGGGTGGCGGAAGTCTCGCGTGGCTGGATGAAGGCGGCGGGTTGCATGTCGGCCCGCGGAGCGCGGGCGCGGAACCGGGGCCGGCAAGCTACGGACGGGGTGGAACCGAACCCACGGTAACCGACGCAAATGTAGTCCTGGGCCGGCTCTCACCCGAGCGTTTTCTAGGCGGCGAAATGCGTCTTGATCGCAGGGCGGCGGAAGATGCTTTACGCGAACGCGTCGCTCAGCCGCTTCACGTTAATCTGGAGCGCGCGGCGGCAGGAATGCTGCAGGTCGCGACCGCGGCGATGGCCAATGCCGTGCGTCACGTTACGCTGGAGCGCGGGCTCGATCCGCGGGATTTTACGCTGATTGCTTACGGAGGGGGCGGGCCGCTCCATGCCGCTTCGGTCGCGAAAGAGCTTTCGATCAGCACCGTTATTATTCCAAATGCGCCGGGCCATTTCTCCGCCCTCGGAATGCTCATGGCCGATCTGCGGCGCGATTACGTGCAGACTCTGTTCGTTCGCATGGACGATCTCGAAATGCCGGAGCTCGAGGAGCGGTTTGCCGCGCTCGAGGCCGAGGGCCGCAAAGCACTCGAAGCATCCGGAATCACCACAGACCGGATCGTCTTCGAGCGATCCGCGGATATGCGTTACGTCGGGCAGGAGCATGCCGTCGCCGTGCGAATGCCGTCCAGCGTCAGCGATGAGACTGCGCGAGCTGAAATCAAGCGGCTGTTCGATGAAGCTCACGACCTTCGCTACAGCCATAGCGCCCCGGAAGAATCGGCCGACATCGTGAGCTTGCGGGTATCCGCGATCGGAAGATTGGAAAAGCCTCACTTCCCAAAAATTCCTGACGACTCAGCGATACCCGGCGCCGCAGAACGCGGCACACGTACGGTTGTCTTCGAGGATGTCGGTGCGCTTGAAGCGAAGGTCTTCGATCGTACAAAGCTGCTGGCGGGAAACGTCATCACCGGACCGGCGATCATCGAAGAAGCCGCATCTACGACAATCGTCGAACCCGGCGATACCGTCACGGTGAACCCGTACGGCCATTTGATCATGAGACTGGGACGAATCGCTTGAACAGCACCCGTTGTCGTCTCCGTCATTGCGGCGAAGCGGGAATCCAGCGTTAATGGCCAGGCAGTCAGGGTCGTAGAAGCATAGAAGCCGGTTCCCGCTTTCGCAGAAAACGATGGAACAAGGCAATCGAAAAGTCGGGGAGGATATGAGTTCCAATTTATACAAGTCCGATGGTTCAACGTCGGTTGATCCGTTTACCGCCGAAGTCATCCGCAGCTCCGTCGTCGCGATCACGGGGGAGATGAAAACCAACCTGATGCGGACGGCGTATCACACGATCATCTACGAGGCCGAAGACTTTACCGTTGGGCTTTTCGATGCCGACGGAAATACCATTTCCATCGGGCTCGGGCTGCCGATGTTCATTCGGGGACTTTCGGATGCGATCAAGGCGAAGATCGCACACTGGGGCAGAGAAAATATCGAGCCCGGCGACATCCTGCTGACCAACGACAGCTACATCATGGGCAGCCATCTGAACCACATGATTTTCACGCTGCCGATCTTCAATGACGGCGAGCTCGTGGCTTTTTCGTCATCGATGGCGCATTGGCAGGATATCGGCGGCCAGCTTGGCGGCGTTACGCGGGATATTTTCTCCGAAGGATTGCAGATGCCGTTCGTGAAGATATTCCGGCGCGGCAAAGAAAATCCCGAAATCATCTCGATCATCAAAGCCAACGTGCGTGTCCCGGAGCGCGCGATGGGGGACATGCGCGCGCAGCTCGCGTCCATCCGCACGGGGGAACGCCGGGTGATGCAGTTGCTGACGCGTTACGGCAACGAAGCGTTCAAGCAGAGCATTCTGTCGGTGTATGAACATAGCGAAAAGATTGCCCGGGCTGCGGTGCGCCAGATTCCCGACGGCGTTTACGAAGCCGAATCGTTCATGGATGACGATGGCGTCAACCTGGGGAAGCATATTCCCATCAGAGTGCGGGTCGAAATCCAGAACGATAACATGACGATCGATCTGAGCAACGTCAGCCCTCAGGTCGCCGGCTATTACAACTCCGGTATCACGGCCGGGCGCTCGGCCGCCGAAGTTGTTTTCAAATGCATCACAGCGCCGCTTTTACTCCCGGTCAATGATGGGTCCTTTCGCCCGTTGAAGATCATTCTTCCCCCGGGACGCATCGTAAGCGCGACGAAGCCCGCTCCCGTGCGGGTCTGGATGACCGTGCCGATGACCGTCTGCGATACGATTTTCAAAGCGCTGGCGCCTGCGTGTCCCGAGCGTACGATGGCAGGTCATTACGCCGATCTCTGTACGGTCAATCCGCACGGCTTCGATCCCGAGACCGGACGGTTCTTCTGGTCGCACATCGGACATCCCGGAGGCGGTTGGGGCGCCAAGCACGACGAAGACGGCATGAACGCCACTGTCTGCCTGAACGACGGGGACACGCATAATTCTCCGGTGGAAGCGACGGAAGCTAAAAATCCGATCATCGTCGAACATCGGACGTTGCGGCAGGACTCTGCGGGGGCGGGAAAATTTCGCGGAGGTCTGGGGGTTTCGAATCGCGTGCGGATGCGCCGGCGGGCGACGATCCACGCGCATGTCGAGCGAACGATCTGCGCGCCCTGGGGACTGCACGGCGGAAAGGATGCGATTGCGAATCGCATCACCGTTCCGCGCAAGGACGGCACCGTACAAACGTTTCCCACAGGCAAAATCAAACCGATGGAAATCGAGGAAGGCGATGGTTTTACCGTCGATACTGCCGGTGGCGGTGGATTCTGGAGCCCGATGGAGCGGCCGGCAGAGCGGGTCGTGGCGGACGTGCGAGCCGGATACGTATCACTCGCGGCGGCGGAACGGGATTACGGCGTTGTCATTCAACAGCAGGGACGCCGATACGAGCTCGATCTCGCTGCAACAACGAAACTGCGTAGTGGAATGTCTACCGGTTCTCGAACGGACAAATGACTCATTTCACCAGGAAGGACACGAAGGACACGAGGAAAAGCTATTTATTTTTCAAACCTTCGTGCCCTTCGTGATCTTCGCGGTGAAATTTCTTTGGTATTAAAACTTACCCCTCCCTGAGATGAAGGCCAACGAACAAAGGGTCGACGCGTTTACCGCCGAAGTCATCCGCAGCACTGTTGTGGCGATCACCGATGAGATGAAAACCAATCTCATGCGCACCGCTTACAACATGATCATCTATGAGGCGGAAGACTTCACCGTGGGACTTTTTGACCCTGACGGTAATACGATCTCGATCGGACTCGGGCTCCCGATGTTCATTCGCGGGTTGTCGGACGCCGTGAAGGCGAAGATTGCGCACTGGGGGAAGGAGAACATCGAACCGGGGGACATCCTGCTGACCAACGATCCACAGGTGATGGGCAGCCATTTGAACCATATGATTTTTACGCTGCCGGTTTTCCATGAGGGCGAACTCGTCGCTTTCTCCTCCTCCATGGGGCACTGGCAGGATGTCGGCGGCGTTCTCGGCGCGGTAACGCGTGACGTTTTTTCCGAAGGCCTGCAGATGCCGTTCGTGAAAATCTTCAAAGCGGGGCGGCAGGATACCGAATTGACGTCGATCATTCGTAACAATTGCCGGCTGCCGCACTTTGCCATGGGCGATTTCCGCGCGCAGGTTGCCGCGATCCGAACCGGCGAGGCGCGACTGGTACGGCTGTTGAAACGTTACGGTGTCGAGACGTTCAGGGAGAGCGTGCGGCTCATCTTCGATCAGAGCGAAAGGCTTGCGCGCGCCGCGGTAAGGAATATCCCCGACGGAGTTTACGAGGCCGATTCGTTCATGGACGACGATGGCGTCAGCACGAAACATATTCCCATACGAGTTCGAGTCGAAGTCCGGAATGATCAGATGACCATTGATCTCAGCGGAATCAGCCCGCAGGTCGCCGGCCCGTATAATTCGGGATCCACCGCGGGGCGCTCGGCTTCGGAAGTGGCGTTCAAGTTTTTAACCACGCCACTGCTCCTGCCTATCAACGAAGGCTCTTTTCGGCCGTTGAAAGTCATATTGCCTCCCGGGCGGGTCGTCAGTGCGACGAAACCCGCGCCGGTGCGAACGTGGATGACCGTGCCCATGACGGTGTGCGACACGATCTTCAAAGCACTCGCACCCGCATGCCCCGATAACATTCTCGCCGGCCACCACGCGGATCTCGCCGCGCCCCGAGTCTTCGGTCTGAATCCCGCGACGGGGCAATCGTTTCATTTTCCACCGATGCTTTCCGGCGGTGGCTGGGGCGCGCTCAGCAACGCCGACGGGCAAAATGCGACGTTCTGCATCAACGACGGCGATACGCACAACACGCCGGTGGAAGCGGGAGAAGGCCGAGCGCCGCTGTTCATCGTGCGTCGCGAGCTGCGGCAGGACTCGGGCGGCGCGGGAAAGTTTCGCGGCGGTCTGGGCGTCGCTCAGGAAATCCGGGTGCTGTCGCCGGCGAGCGTCCAGTCGGCGATGGAGAGAACCATCTGCGCGCCCTGGGGACTTTACGGCGGCAAAGATGCTCTGGCAAACCGGTTCAGTGTGGTACGCCGGGACGGAGCCAGGGAAACGTTTGCGACCGGCAAAACCGCCGGGCATGTTCCGCTCCAGGAGGGAGATGGTTTCTGTGTGGAAGTCGGCGGCGGCGGTGGATTCCGGGATCCATTGCAGCGTGATGCCGAGCGCGTCTGCGCCGACGTCCGCGCCGGCTACGTTTCGGTCGAAGCCGCGCGACGGGATTACGCGGTCGTGGTTCATCAGAGCGGGCGCGCGTTTACACTCGACCTCGAGGCGACCATGGAGCTCCGGGGACGCGCTCGAGAGGTTGTCTAGTCCTCCGGAACGAAACCGACGAAGTCAAGATTACTTCCTCTCACCGCAATGCCAGGATGAGTTGCTTTTGCCGCGATGCTGACCCTTTGATCGGATGTCCGTTGAATCATACGCCGTCGGATTGCGGGCTAACTCCCGAGTGAGTTGTCCTCAAGGAAACGGAACAGGAGCACAAAATGAAAGTCGTTGTCTACGGACCGGATGAACGGGTCGGCGCATTGGAAGCGAGCCGGGTGATCGATCTGAACCGGGCCTATGCTCGTTATCTCCGCGACCGCGGTAATTCGAGCAGCCAGCAGGAAGCAGATCTAGCCGTTCCATCGAAGCTCGAGAATTTTATCACCGCCGGGCGTGAAGCCATTGACGCTGCCCAAAGCGCGATCGCTCACGTATCGGCGTCGCCGGACCCTTCCGGAATCGTTCAGGAGGTTTCCGCTGTGAAGATCCATGCTCCCTGGCCGCGTCGACGGATCGCCTGCGTCGGCGGCAACTATGCGGCGCATCTTGCGGGTATGTGGGCGGGCCGGCCCGGCGTCACAGGTGATCTCGGGCAGATTACCAAACTGGCGCGAGAGGAAGGCCAGTGGGGCTTCTGGAAGGTTCCGGATCGAGTTGCCGGTCCGGACGAGGAGATTGCGTATCCGAAACGTACCCGGCGTTTCGACTACGAGGGAGAAGTTGCGATTGTGATCGGCAAACGCGGAAAGGATATCCGGGCGGATCAGATCGATGCATACGTCTGGGGTGTGACGTTATTCCACGATTGGAGCATCCGCGACGGCGGCTCCAGCGGGCCGCAGGGAAGGCCGATCAGTTACAATCTGCCGAAAAACTTCGATGGCTCGGCATCCATGGGTCCGTGCATTGTTGTCGGAGAGGTCGATCATCGAAATGTCACGGTGGAAACACGGATCAACGGCGAGGTGCGCCAGGCCTACAATACAAAAGAAATGATCTGGTCCTTCGGTGAAGTTCTGGAGTATTTATCGCAGGATTTCACTTTCGTCCCGGGCGATGTGATCGCCGGCGGAACCTCAGCGGGAACCGCGGCGGACATGTCGCGCCGGCAAACGGAGGGAGCGCAGGCGCCGAATCTTTTCCTTAAAATCGGCGATGTCGTGGAACTCTCATCGCCGCAGATAGGGAAACTCTCGAACCAGATTGCCGCCAGTTAGCCGGCCAGCCCGGGTTATTCCTGGAACCGAGCCCGAGGAGCAATCCTCTCCGGTCGCGGTCAATGGGCCTCGGCCTTGAGGAGGCCTGCAACTTTCGGTGGCTGAGTGATACACGAGTAAGAAACGCGACCTTAGTGCTGGCACCGTGCACGTCAGCGAACCTTTACGCTCGGATGACCGCTCTCTCCGAGGCTCGCTCCTCGATCTACAGTTGTCTCCGGTTTACGTCATAGCGTGACTAATCCGGCCTACGAGGCCCGGCCATCGCTGCTTACACGTTTGCCCGGAGCATCCAGCTTCTTGATCTCATTTACCAGGACATCATTCGGAACCAGCGACTCGCCGCGCTCGACGAGTTTCTTGTACCGAACAACACCCTGCTTATCGATAATGAAGTAAGAGCGCTGCGCCAGCCGCCGGCTGGGCTCGAGGACTCCGTACGCCTCGATGGTTTTTGCATCGGGATAATCGCTGACGAGAGGAAAATTCAACTTGAGATAATCCACGAACGCCTGCTGCGAGAATATCGCGTTGGCGCTGATCCCGATGACTTCCGCATCCACTTCCTTGAATTTGTCATAGTCGTCCCGACTGGACGACAGTTCCTGAATTCACGTCGCGGTAAAATCCAGGACATAGAATTCGAGCAGGACGTTTTTGGTTCCGCGAAAGCTGCTGAGTTTGAGTTTGCCGCCCTGGGTACTCGGCAACTCGAATTCAGGAGCTTTGTCCCCGACTTCAAGCGCGAGAAGATTGTGCGGCAGGAAAAATGAAAGAAAAACCAGGACAATAAACTTTACGCAATTCAGGTTGCTACGCATCGACTCTCCTTGAATTTCCGGCGGTTTCCCTCGCTTGTGTGAATGGGCGAATGGTACAGTCGGCTTTTGTTATGCGGCGAAGCCGGATCCACTCTCCCGTTCAAGTTATCACCTCCACAGCTTTTCGAAAAATCCGCTCTTCTGCATTTCACTGAGAAAGCGCCGATCGATCAGGTCCTGCGCTTTGATCTGTTTCGCGCGCGGATCGACGCGCGCCACTTCGTCGAGAATCGATTGAATACCCTCGTCGGTGATCTCGAGGTTCCTTTCCAGTGCTTTGACTTCGCCATTATATGCCGCATCGAGAACTTTTCGGTCGCTGAGGCGAAGGTACTTGCCGAGGACTTTATAAGTAAATTCCCGGTCCGTATGAACGATCTTTCCGGCTTCGGCCATTGCGCGCAGAAACTCGCCAAGCACCGGCTGGCGTTTTGCGAGCAGCGACTTTCGCGTAAAGAATACGGTGGCGGCATAAGGGAGTTTCAACTCCGGCCCGTAGATCACGTAGTGAAGACCGCGCGCAATCGCCTGCGCATCCGCCGGCGGATTCAACGACGCTGCGTCCAGATTACCGCTCAGCAATCCGGCGAGGGTTTCCGGCGAGCCGCCCGACTGGATGAAGGTTACTTCTCCCGGGTCGATGCCCGAGCGCCGTAGCGCCTGAATGGCGAAATAATGCGGATTGCTGCCGATCCGGTTGATGCCGATTTTTTTCCCCTTGAGATCCGCCGGCCGCTTGATCTCGGCACGCCCAAGAATACTGTGGGTCAGAACGTTCTTGAATCCGCCGATAAACACGAAATCGTTGGCGCCCTGAACGTAAGCGCGGATCGGTCCTTCGCCTCCCCCCAGACAGACTTCAGCGTCGCCGCCCAGCATGGCTGCCGTTACGGACGGAGAAGACGCGATGAACACCAGATCGAAATCGAGGTTGTGTTTTTTGAACAGCCCGGCTTCAGTTGCGATCCAGGGTAAGGATTGAGAGAGCACCCGGGCCGAGTGGATGCCAATCAACTTGTCCGCCGCTGATAACGGAGACGAAATCGCGAGGATGAGCGCGAGCAAAAGGACTCTGGTCATTTCAACCCTTTCTGGTGTTCCAAGCGATCGGCAGCTTCGGATGTTTCACTATGACCTTGTCCCCCCGGTAGAGTACCCACTCTGGAAGCATTTAACGATCCGGTTCGCGGTCTTTGAATTAACACCAGTTCGAACCTGGCGGAGTCGTCAAGAAAAGAATGTCCAAAGGCCTGCACCGATTGCGGTACTCATGGGTTTAGTCGTGCAGAGATTCAACCTGTCGACTATAGCGCTTCAGCTAATCCACCTGTCAAGCCGTAATTGACATAACCGTCCTTTATCCATTAGCGTTGCCGCGTGACTGCTGAAACTCCCGCGCTGTGCCGCATTGACGTGCACCACCATGTCTTACCGCCGCAGTTCGTCGACGATTCGGTGCCGGTCAAGCTGCCCGACACCGACGGACAATTGCGGTCCATGGATCACTGGAAGATCCGGACGGCGATCACTTCGCTTACCCCCCGCGTGATTCTGAAGAACATGCATCGTCTGCGTGATGTCGCGCGTACGTGCAACGAATTTCAGGCGAGGCTCGTGCTCGAGAATCCGGACCGATTCGGATCATTCGCTCTGCTTCCTCTGCCGGACGTGGATGCCGCGCTCGACGAGATTACCTATGCATTGGACATTCTTCATCTCGACGGAGTCGGCGTTTTCTCCAGCGTCGCCGATTGCTATCTGGGAGACTCGAGGTTCGATCCAGTCTTCGATGAGCTGAATCGGCGGAACTCGATAGTTTTCATTCATCCCACCCATTGCGAAGCGCCGCCGGATACGCATCTCGGCGCGCCGCCATTCGTGGTGGAATATGTTTTCGACACCACCCGCGCGATCGTCAATCTTATTCACAGCGGAACCATTGCCCGTTGCCCGAATATTCGCTTCATCGCAGCCCACGGCGGTGGGGCGGTTCCGTTTCTCGCGCAAAGAATCGAGGCCATGGAAGGGCACCGCAATGCGCGGGGAGTCACTGATGTCATGCCGGCGCTCCGGTCATTTTTTTATGAGACGGCGAGCACGACGTCGGCTACGGCGTTGCGGTCGCTTCAGGAGCTCGTGAGCCCATCGCAAATTCTATGGGGGTCGGATCTTCCGTTCGTGTACGGAGAACGGCTCCAGGCGGAGGTCGAGCACTGGGACAAATATGAAGGATTTTCTGCCGCAGAGCGCCGCTCGATTGAAGAATTAAATGCCGTGAGGCTTTTTCCGCGATTCGGGAAATGAGCGGGTAAAATGGGGAGAAAGGGCGACCCGTGGACGAGGCTACAGCATCAATGAGGAGATCGGATTGAGAATACGGCTAGCAACGATTGCGATACTTTGCCTCATCTGGGCTGCATTAGTTCACATCGCATCTGCACAAGGGACGCGGTTTCTGGTGAGTTATGGCGGCACTGCCGGCTATCAGCTCCCGCTCTGGGTCAATCGAGAGATGGGCTTCAGCAAGAAGTATGGTGTCGACCTTGAGATCATAATGATCCAGGCGGGCTCCCCGAACATCCAGGCGCTTCTCGGCGGGAGTATTCAGCTGACGCAGACTGCGGCATCCTCGGCGCTGCTCGGCGCCGTTCGAGGCGCCCCGATCGTGATCGTCGCGACGATCGAGAACAAGCTTCCGCTGCAACTCATCTCCCGACCCGAAATCAAGGAACCGCAGCAGCTTCGCGGGAAGACGATCGGCATCAACCGTTTCGGTGGATCGAATGATGCGGCGGTCTATATGGCGCTGAAGGCCTGGAAAATGGATCCGAAGGAAATCACGATGCTGCAGACGGGTGGCACGGCCGCCCGCATGGCTGCGCTGATCGGCAAAAAAGTCGATGCGACGGTGCAGTCCTATCCGGAAATTTTTCAGGCGCGCAAACTGGGTATGAACGTTCTGGCCGATATCGCTGATTTCGGCTTTTACACGAACACGTCGAACATTGTCACGCGGTCATACCTCCAGCAGCACCGCGCCGTCATCAAAGGATTCATCAAGGGTCAGATCGAAGGCATGCACTACGTCAAAACAAACAAAGAGGGGAGTATGCGGATCCTGAAAAAGCACCTTCAGGTCGCAGATCCGGAGGCGATCGAGGGCACCTACGAATTCTTTTCCCGCCGGTTGCCGCGCGCGCCCCGGACCGAGGCGGAAGGCATCAGAAATATCCTGGCGTCCATCGATACACCGAAGAAAGATCCGGGAGAATTTCTCGACATGAGCCTCATCGATGAAATCGAGCGCGAGGGATTCGTCCAGAAATTGTACGGGCAGTAAGCTGATCGACTTACGGGCGGACTGCTGTGTGGAGGGAATTTTAACCACGAAGCGTACGAAGGACACGAAGAAAAGCGTTTCTCCCGCCAAGGCCCAAAGACGCCAAGGAAACAATTTGCAAAATCTGAACTTTGCGTCTTTGCCCCTTGGCGGGATATTTTTTCCTTCGTGATCTTCGTCTCCTTCGTGGTGAAATGGATCTTCAGGAGTTTTTGAATGGCAACGAAACTCAGGCTCACGTTCGCCGGTGGTGATTACGAACTCGTCCGGCCGCTGAAAGAGGGGCGAGTCCAGCCGGACGGAATCGAGTTGGTGGTTTTAACGGCCCACGGGCCGCGCGAGCGGCACTGGCGGATGGCGCGGAACCTCGAATACGATGTCTGCGAGTTCAACGTCGGCGCCTATTTTATCGCGCGGATGAAACAGGTGCCGATCACTGCAATCCCGGTTTTTCTGCATCGAAGATTCCGCCATGGATTTGCGTTCGTCAACGTCAATTCCGGGATTAAAACGCCGCAGGATCTGATCGGTAAAAGAATCGGCGGCACGAATTTTCAGCCCGCAGGAAATATCTGGATCCGTGGAATTCTCGAAGAGCATTATGGCGTCCCGCACAAGGACATCATCTGGGTGGTCGATCGCAGCGAAGACGTGCCCTTCACTCCGCCACCAGGGCTTCGCATTGAAATGATTCCATCCGGAAAGCATATGGATACCATGCTTGCCGAGGGTGAAATTCCCGCCATGATCAATCCCTATATTCCCAGGCCGATCGTCAGCGGCGATCCGCGGGTCGCGCGTCTGTTTCCGAACTACAAGGAAGTAGAGGCCGCGTATTTTGAGAAAACCGGGATTTTTCCGATTATGCACGTGACTGCAATCAAGCAGGAGATCGTCGACAAATACCCCTGGGCAGCCGTGAGCCTGGCAAAAGCTTTCGAAGAGGCGAAACAGATTGCCTATCGACGCGTCGTGAATCCCCGAGTCGTTCCGCTCGCCTGGTTTTCCTATGACTGGGACGAAGAACGAAAGCTTCTTGGCTCCGATCCGTGGGCCTTCGGATTGGGCGCGGCGAACCGGAAAAATCTCGAGACGATCATTCGCTACTGCTACCGGCAAGGCTTGATCGACAGAGAGATGACGGTTGATGAATTGTTCCTGGATACGGATCCCGGCGACGCCGGAACCGACGAAGGACATTACTGAATGGCAGATAGTTTATAGCTCAGCTTATGGCTTATGGTTCATGACTGATGGCTTTCGGCTCGGAGAGGTCCTGGTGACACGCGCTTATTCGAAACGAGGTTTGGCGATGAGACGACGATTACGCAGCTGGAGTATGCGTTGGGTGGGGCTTTTCTGCGCCATCACATTTCTCGTCTTCCTGATATCAGAGGCCGGCGCCCAGGAAAGGACGAAAGTCATCATTTCCTATCCGAGTACTTCAATTGCGAATCTTGCTTTGTTTGCCGCGCAGCAGTGGAAAATTTTCGAGCAGAACGGGCTCGACGTCGAGAGCATTCAGATGCGATCGCAGGCGGCAAACGCGGCGTTGGCCAGCGGCGATATTCATTACGTTGCCGGCGTCGGTCCCAACTCGGTTGCCGCGACGCTCCGCGGCCTTCCGTCGAAAGCGGTGTGGTTCGCATCGGAACGGCTGGTGTATTCGATCGTCGCCCGTCCGGAGTTCAAGTCGATCAAAGAACTTCGCGGCAAGCGGATTGCCGTCACCGGGCTCGGTGGAACTTCCGAGGTCGTGTTGCGCATCGGACTGGAAGCCATTGGCGAGAATCCCAAAGATTTCGTTCTCATCGGATTGGGGACGGCACAATTGATGGGCGGTCTCGAGAGCGGCGCCGTCGAGTCGGCCAATATCAATCCGCCGTTTCTGTATTTTGCCAAGAAGAAGGGGTTTCGGGAGTTGCTGGATGTGGGATCCTATGCGCCAATGCCGTTGGGAGGATTGACCGCGTCGACCGCGTCGATTCAGAATCGCTCCGGCGAGTTGAAGCGAATCATTCGTTCGATGCAACTCGCGCGACGCGCATTGCTTCAGTCCAAAGAGAAGGCCGTGGATTTCATCATGCGTGCAATTAAAGTGGACCGGGCGACGGCGGAAGACAGCTTTGTCGATTATCGCAAGACTTCCAGCGGCAGCGGGATTCCAACCCGCGAGGGCATGGACCAGATCGTGAAATCACTCCAGCTTACGGGCCAATTTACCGGCAGGAAAGTTTCATTCGAAGAAATCGCGGACGTAAAGCTCGCGACCGAAGTCGCAAAGGAGCTGGGCTACAAACTGGACTGACGATTGGAACCCGCCGTTTATTTTTCGAACGCGCCGCTCTTTTCCAACTCCACCAGGAATCTCCGATCGATCATTTCCTGCGGCTTGATTGCTTTCGCCCTTGGATCTATCGGAGCAATCTCGTCCAGGGATGCTTGCAGCGCCGCATCGTGAATTTCCAGCCGCCGCTCGAGGGCCGGGATTTCCGCGTTGTAAGCCGCGTCCAGAACTTTGGTGTCGGTGAGCCGGAGGTATTTACCCAATACCTTGTAAACAAAAGGCCGATCGGTATGCAGGATCTTCGCCGCGTCAGCCATCGAGCGCATGAAGCGGCTGATGACCGGGCCGCGTTTCGCAACGAGCGAACGGAGCGTGACGAATTGCGTTGCACCATACGGGATTTTGAGCTCCGCACCGTTGATGACATAGCGAAAGCCGCGAGCGGCCGCGGCTGAATCGCCCGGAGCGACAATCCCCGCCGCATCCACGCTGCCGCCGACGAGGGCTGCTACCGTTTCGGGGCCGCCGCCGGTCTGGATTTGCTGAATGTCTTTGCTCGCATCCATACCGAATCTTCTGAGCGCCTGAATGACAAAGTAATGTGTGTTTCCGCCAAAGCGTCCAACACCCACCTTTTTCCCTCTGAGATCTTCCGGCCGTTTGATCTCGGGCTTGCCAAGCATATTGTGCGTGAGGACGTTTTTGACGCCGCCGATGAAAACGAGATCGGTGAATCCCTGAACATAGGCGCGAACATTGCCGACGGCGCCGGTCACGCCGATTTCTCCGTCGCCGTTCAAGGTCGCTGCAGTCGCAACCGGTGAAGACGGAATAAATACCAGCCGAAAGTCGAGATCGTACTTTTTGAAGAGTCCCGCCTCCTGGGCAATCCATGGCATCGATTGAGAAAGCACCTGGGCGGAATGTAAACCGACCAGCTTGTCGGCGGCGAAAGACTGCTCTCCGCTTACCAGAATGTTGATTGCGGCCAGAAAAGCGGCCGTCAAAACCCGGTTGCCGTATCGGTTCGACATGAGAACCTCCAATTCAGTGCGGCTCAGCTTTCGCCCCAAAGCTTTTTCAAAAACCCGCTTTCCCTGAGCTCGTTGAAGAAACGCGGGTCGTAGAAATCCTCCGGTTTTGCGACGCCTGCCTGGGGAACGGTTTTGCCGATCAGGCCGAGAACGAGTTCGATGCCTTTGGGATCGACTTCGAGCGTTCGCTGAACCGCGTTCGAATCCGTGGCAATGGAGTAATTTACGATTTCACGGTCTTCGACTTTCGTATAGCGCGAGATGATTTGGGCCGTTCCTTCACGGTTTGTAAGAAAATAGTGAACGGCTTCGGCATAGGCGTGCATGAATCTGGTTAACTCAGGCTGTTTTCGCGCCACGGTGTTACGGGACGAGACGAGAACCGTTGCTGCAAATGGAATTTTCATCGCGGTGATATCCAGTATTACTTTGAAGCCGAGTTTCTGGGCGACGAGGTCATCGGGAGGGTTGGTAGTCAGAGCGTCGATCACGCCGGACTTCAGGGCTGGAATCCCTTGCCCGATATTTCCCATCTGGATGTACTGGAGATCGCGAAGCGGATCAATTTGAAAGCGCGACAGGGCGGCCTGCGTAAACATGTCGGGGTTCGAACCGATCCGGTCGATTCCGAGGCGCTTGCCTTTGAGGTCCTGCACCGAGGCAATTTCCTTCTTGCCGACGATCGTAGCCACGATTGAGTTTTTGGTTTGGCCGATCAGGGCAAGATTTCTGGCTCCGCCCAGGATCGCCCGGATTGGAGCAAAGCCGCCGATTACACCCACATCCGCTTCTCCCGCGAGAATTGCAGTGGTCCCGGTCGGGCCAGAGGGAATAAAGACGACCCGAACATCGAGTCCCTGCCTTTTGAAAAAACCGGCCTCTCTGGCGATCCACATCGGAGCCATCGATACGACCGGCGCAGTATAAAACGCCGTCAGGGTCTGCAACTGGGCCCAGCTCTCCGAGCACTTGCCGAAAGCAAAAACGACTGTGAGAAATAAAAGCACCTTGTAGATCATCTCGAACCTCAGAGTTGGATCGGAGCTGGTCCGTAATGCCGAGCCTGGAAAAGCGCGCGATTATAACATGAGGACTGGTCATGACAACTAAATATTTGACACCATCGACAGACGGTGATACGCGTCGGCACCGATGAGGAATGTGAATGGTCATTGACAAACTTTCATCCGGAGTTGCAGCGGTGAACGTGTTGTTTAATCCGAGGAAAGTGGCCGCGCTGCTTGCCGCCTGGATCCTTTTTCTTGCAACAGGATCTGCCCACAGTGCCGAAGGAGTGCAAAAGCTGCGCGTCGCTTATGCGGCGATTACCGCAGCTTTCTCGATTCCTTGGATTGCCAAGGAAGCAGGGATATTTCAGCGCCATGGGTTGGACGTCGAGCTGGTGTATATTCCAAACGGCTCGCGGGCGGTTCAGACGCTGCTCGGGGGAAGCATCGACATTGCGGCGATCGGCGGACCGGCGGGCGTGGATGCGAGACTTGCGGGTGCGGATACGACTTACATCGCGATTCCCGTCAATAAAGTGCTCGTTTTTACGGTTGCCGAGCCAAACATTCAACGGGTAGAGGAACTCCGCGGGAAGATCATCGGTGTCAGCCGCATCGGAACCGTGACCGATTTCTTTACGCGCGTATTTCTTCGGCAGAACGGACTCGTGCCGGATCGCGACGTCATGATTCGTTCGATGGGAGGTCTGCCCGAAATCGTGGTCGGGCTCAAAGCCGGACAGATTCAGGGCGGCACCTTCGGTTTTCCTGCCGTGCTTCATGCCAAAGCGGCCGGCTTTCGGATTCTCGTCGATTATAATCAGCAGGGGTTTCGCTATCCGTTATCATCTGTCGTGGTGACGGAAAAACTGCTGCGAACCAGAGAGCCCGCGGTGCGCGCATTTCTGGAGAGCCAGATCGAAGCAATCCACCGGTTCAAAACGGACCCGACCTTTGCGATGAATGTTGTCGGGACGTATACGAAAACCACTGACCGTACAATGCTTGACGAGACATACCGCGTTTATGCGCCGGCGTTCGAACGGGTTCCCTATCCGACTGTCGACGACATGAAGCTCGGAATCGTGCAAGTTGCCGAAACAAATCCGCGTGCTAAAGGCGCCGATCCGAAAGAGTTCGTCAATCAGCGGCTGCTCCGGGAGATCGAAGCAAGTGGTTTTGTAAAGCGACTGTACGGGGATAAGTGAAGCAGGGACGAAAAAGGCGGCAGCACGGAGGCGAGGAGCCCGGAGCAGGGAGTTTGGAGCAAAGGGCATGGAGCAGGGAGCAAAGGGGAAAGAGCAAAGAATGGCCGGCCCACCCCGAACTCTGCCGGTTCCCCGCAGCTCCTTGCTCCACGCTCCGTGCTCCCGGCAATCAATCGAACCTTGAACCCTGAACAACGAGCGAAGCGAGCGTGCGGATCAACGTCATCGGTGCCGGTCCAGCCGGTCTTTTGTTTTCACTTTTAATCAAGCGCCGCTTCCCGGACTGGCGCATCCGGGTTTTTGAACAGAACCCACCTCAGGCTACCTTTGGCTTTGGCGTGGTCTTCTCGCGCGGTGCGCTGGCCTTCCTCGAACGCGACGTCCCCGATTTTTATCGCCAGTTGATGCCGCGCCTCGAGTCGTGGCCGATGCAGCGGATCGTGCATCGCGACGAACAGGTGGACATCGATGGCAACGGCTTCACCGCCGTTGGCCGCCTCGAACTGAATCAATTCCTCCAGAACCTATGCACTGGTGCAGGCATCGAGATCGAGTACAACAAAACTGTCGACTCTATTGACGCTGTCGATGATTGTGAGCTTCTCGTGGGAGCGGACGGAGCGAATTCGTTCGTCCGGCGCGCGGCCGAATTAGAATTCGCGCCACGCGTCGAACTCCTGAGTAATCGCTTCGCGTGGTACGGAACGACCCGGCTGTTTGACTGCCTGACTTTAACGTTCCGGAGTTTCGCCGGGGGCGCGTTTGTGGCGCACCATTATCGCCACAGCCGATCCATGAGCACTTTCGTTGTCGAGTGTGATGAGGGCACGTGGCGCCGGGCCGGACTCGATCGGATGTCCGATGAAGAAAGTCGGACATTCTGCGAACGCGTCTTTGCCGCCGATCTCGCAAGCCATTCGCTGGTATCGAACAAATCGATCTGGCGTCAGTTCGCGTTAATCGATAACCGGCGCTGGTCGGTTAAAAACCGCGTCTTGGTCGGCGACGCGCTCCGGACGGTTCATTTTTCGATCGGTTCCGGCACCCGGATGGCGTTTGAAGACGCCATCGCTCTGGATCGCGCGTTTGGTGAAACCGGCGGCGATCCCGGCCGGGCGCTGGCGATTTACGAACGGGAGCGCAGACCGATTGTCGAGAAGATTCTCGCGGCCGCCAACGCGAGCTCGTACTGGTATGAACGGTTTCCGGAGAAGATGGCGAAGTTTGAACCATGGGAGCTCGCCTACGATTACATGACACGGAGCGGTCGCATGACGGATGAAAGACTTCGCGAAGTTTCGCCTGAATTCATGAGCCGTGTAAACGCAGAGCGAAACAAACGCCATCGCTGAGAATCGAGACAACTCCAGTGGCACAGCCGTTGCTCATTCCATGCTGCAAACATCGACCGGCGGAGATGAATCCGTCCGATGGCAAACTTTTTCTTCTCTTGTCTAATGGCGGCACCAGCCTCTCAATCCATCGACGTTCAACAGAAAGTCCGTTTGCTGCAGCCGTTGTCCGCGCGCCATCGCAGGACAACAGAGGGAAAGCGGTTTGCGAACCGCGCGGGTTGCCTGCTGATCGCCAGCACGGTGGTTGCGGCATCCATTCTTATCCTGACGCAAGCTGAAAGTTCTGAGCCGCGGCGGCGCTCGCAGCGCGCGATCATACTCCCACTGAAAGAACCGGCATCCCTGAAAGGCGAGAGTGCCGTGGTCGCTGTCGATACTCTGGAGGTGAACGTACGAGGAGACGACAACTCCAGGTCTTTACAAGACAGCTTTGAGCAGGCGGCGATCAAGCAGCTCGCGATGACTCAACAAAGCTACAAGATTCGGGCTCAGCAGCGGCCCGATCTGATGGGAACCCTTACGCTCAAGCTGATCGTCGACAAAAAAGGAACTGTCACGCGGGTTGATGCTCGAGCATCACGAATGAGCGACCATGGCTTCGTCGATACTCTCACTGCGGACGCCGGAATGTGGAAGTTTCCGGAGGGCGCAGAGAGCGTGGAGCTCACGATTCCCCTCGTTTTTGTTCCGAAGGGAATGGACCCGAACAGCGTTGTTCAGTGGGAGCGCAGCGTATTTCCGGCTCAGCAGAAATGCATTGCTGCGCCGGAGCCGGTGAAAGCGGTGGCACAGCGAAAAACGGAGAAGTCAACGAATCCGCGTACAGGGCAGCTGGCGACGATCAGGAACGGCAGCAGCACGCAGGCTGCGGCAGAGACTGCACCACCCGGTTCCATCGCTGCAATCGCGAATCGGCCGATCGCGCTCCGCGACCAACCGCTTTTTTCTGCCAGGAAAATTTACGCAGCCGAAAGCGGTGCTCAGGTAACCATCCTGGAGCGCAAAGGAGACTGGGTCCGCCTCAGAATGAAGGACTCAGGCCTTACAGGTTTTGTCAGAAAAGAATTTCTCTCGCCGGCGAATTAGCGCGCTGTTCTGCTTCAGCTCTCTGGCGGCGCCATCGCTCAAATTCCCCGGGACCTTTCATCACCAGTTTATTTTTCCCCGCTGACGCCATTTCGTTCTGAATCTCACCGGTTTACAGGTTGTGATCCTTTCGCCAGGGACGTGAATGATCCAGGCGAAGGCGAAGAATTTTTCATCGCTCCAGCGTACTCCAGCGCAATCCCTGAGCGGACAGCGCGATCCAAGTTACAGAAGACTTCGCCTGGGTGCGGCCGTAACCAACTTCGGCTTGACAGCCACAGCGAACGTCACGTAACTTACGCCGCAACCAGCAAGACATGATCATTCCAGCCAGCATTATCGCGGCGGCTGAACTTCGCAGGCCAGCGGAAGCTGCCGTCAAGGCACTCGGCGGCAAGGTCCGCGACCGCGCTCTGCTGCCGCCCGATTCGGCTCTGCAGGAGCAGGCAACGCCGTCCGAGCTGGTAAAACGTGCGGTCAATCTCTCGTTTGCAGGCGCAAAACCAAGCACCACGGAGCTCGAGCGGCTGATCGGCAGCAATGATCTCGTCGACGAATTTTATCTGCAGCGGGCGCTCATTGCCGCGCAACCAGTCATGCGCATCACGCTTCGGGATGGCGCAGGCCGGGAGCGCGGCTGGGCGACGGGATTCATGGTCTCACCGCGGCTGCTGCTCACAAACTGGCACGTTTTCCCCAGTTCAGAAGAATCCACGAATGCTGTCATCGACGCCAACTACGTTCTTGATCTCGCCGGCAATCCTGCCGTGTCGTATCGCTTTGCGGTGCGGGGCGATGTTTTTTACATATCCAACCCGGAGCTGGATTTCTGTTTGGTTGCGGTGGATTCACTCGCTCAGGATGGGCGCACGCTGCTTGCTCAGTTTGGCTTTCACCGGCTGATTGCGGAGCCAAATAAGATCCGCGAAGGAGAGTCGATGACTCTCATCCAGCATCCGGGAGGCGAACGGCGCCAGTTTGCTGTCCGTGAAAACCAGCTCAAGAGAATTCTTGACGATTTCCTCTGGTATGCGAGCGACACCGCTCCGGGATCCTCCGGCGCACCTGCATTCAATGATTCGTTCCAGGTCGTCGCACTGCATCATTCGGGCGCGGCGCGCCGCGACGGCGCCGGTAATTTTGTGCTGAAAGACGGAAGCACGGTTCCATCGCTCGACGGAATCGACGACAGCAGGATTGTCTGGGAGGCGAATGAGGGCGTTCGGGTCAGCGTGCTGTGTTCTTTTTTGCGCTCGAATCTCAGGGCGGATGACCCGTATGTGCGGGAACTGTTTGAATCGATGAATGGAGGAGACGTGATGTCGAATGCCATTAAAGGAATCGCAGCGCCACCTTCACCCGTCGACATTGGGGTGCGTCCTTCCGAGATTGCGGCGGGGGGCGCCGTACTCACCATACCACTGCAGATCCAGATTTCGCTGACTTCGGCCGCGCCTGCGAATGCCGGACCCGCTCAGCAGATTCCGATTCATCTCCCGAACGGCGCGGCAACGTCCAGCCCCGGCGCCGAAGCCTTGCGCTATCCCGTTGTCGATCGCGACTACAGCGACCGGAAGACTCCGTATGACCCTGATTTTCTGAAAGTTCCGGCACCGCTTCCAGTGGTCAAGGATCAGACGCTGGTTTCGAAGATGGCCGACGGCGACTATCGCATTCCGTATGAGCACTTTACCGTCGTTTTGAATAAGAAGCGGCGGCTGGCGTTGTTCACCGCCGCGAATATTGATTATTCGGAGAAGCGGCGGCGTCCCGAACCCGGTGATTACAGCCGCGATGGCCTGAGCGGTCTTGGACCCAATGATCAGGAGAAATGGCTGACCGATCCCCGCATTCCGCAGCAGGACCAGCTGCCCGATGTGTTTTATACCGCGGACGGCGGACAATTCGATAAAGGACACATCGTCCGGAGAGAAGACGTGTGCTGGGGAGAGACTCGCGAGCGAATCGTTCGGGCCAACGGCGATACATTCCATGTCACGAATTGCACGCCGCAGATCGCCGGCTTTAATCGGTCGGCGGACGGCACTGACAACTGGGGAGACCTGGAGAACGAAATTCAAAAACAGGCAAAAGCAGAAACCCTCAGCGTTCTGGCGGGTCCGATTCTCGCTGCCGATGACAAGTCTTTTGAAGGAAGGGATGCCTTCGGGCGCATCACTATTCAGATTCCGCGGGAATTCTGGAAAGTCGTTCTGGCCAACGAAGGCGGCAAACTCGCGGCATACGCGTTCGTTCTTCAACAGGACCTGCGTAATCTTCCGGCAGAGTTCCGGGTGACCGCCGTGTGGAAGCCGTATCTGGTGTCTCTGGCCCATCTTCAGAGTCGCGTGGCCGGATTTGTCTTCAGCAAAGAGTTGCTTGCCGCCGATAAATCAGCGCACAAGGGTAAAGTCATTGCAGCGGCCGTTGGTGCGGAGGTTCACGGAAGCGTTGCCGAAGCTGCTCCTGCGTCGGCCAGCCATTAGCGGATCCCCGGATCAGGCTCACGCGGGGTCGGAAGTGCGGGAGGTACGAATCTCGAGCACTGCGCGATCCGATGAATAGTGAATAAGGAGAATCTGTCATGGGATCGAGGCTGAATCTTTCTCAGCAAAAGAAATCCGGAGTCACTCTTTTATTTGTCATGCTGAGCTTTCTGTTTCTCCTGCCGCCGGGAAAAGCGGAGTCGCCGGGAGACTTCAAACGTGTCGCATTCGAATCGGTGGATAAAAACGCCGAAGCCATCGCGACGCTCGGCGATGTCATTTATTACTTCGCCGAACCCGGGATGCAGGAGTACGAAACGTCGAAGCTGCTGAAAGAGACATTCGAGCAGATCGGATTCACGGTGGAGGTCGGCGGCGCCGGACTGCCGACGAATGTCTGGGCAAAATGGGGCTCTGGAAAACCGGTGATCGCCATTGCGACCGAGATGGATTGTCTTCCCGAAGGGTCTCAAACGCCGGGAAGCATCCCGCGAAAGCCGATGGTGGAAGGAGCGCCCGGCCATATGGAAGGTCACAACGTGATGGCGGCCGTGGCCGTTGGCGCGGCGCAAGCCGTCAAGAAGGCGATGGAGGAGTACAAGATTCCCGGGACAATCGTGGTTTCGATCGGGCCTGCCGAAGAACAGCTCATGAGCCGTCCCTATCTCGTGCGCGACGGTTACTTCAAAGACGTCGATGCCGCGATCATCACTCACATTGCCGACAATCTCGCGACCGGTTACGGGCTGCAGAACTATGCGCTGATCGGCGCCAAATTCACCTTCAAAGGACGCACCGCGCATGGTGGCGTGAATCCCTGGGACGGGATCGACGCCGTCGACGCGGTGGAGTTGATGGACATCGGCTTTGACAAATTACGCGAGCATCTGCGGCCGACGTATCGAGGACATCGCGCAATTACGATGGGCGGCGTGCAGCCGAACATCATACCCGACGTGGGGCAAATCTGGTGGTTCGTCCGTGATGCGAACGGGCCCTGGGCTAAAGAGAACTTCGACAAGCTCGTTAATATCGGAAAAGGCGCCGCTCTCATGACGGGTACGACGATGGAGATGGAACCGTTCGGCGCCGCCTGGCCTTCTCTGGCCAATAAAGCGATTGCCGAAGCCGTGCAGAAAAACATCGACACCGTCGGCGTGCCGAAATGGAGCGATGACGAGGTGCGATTCGCCAAAGAGCTGCAAAAGTCGATGGGCATCAAAGAGCAGGGCCTGGCAACCCAACCGGCTCCATTGCGCGCCGGAACCCAGAACACGTCGTCAAACGATATCGGAGACATTACCTGGGTTGTACCGACCGGCTCGGTTCGCTTCCCGTCGGCGGTATTGGGAGTTCAGGCCCATCACTGGACGGCAGGAATCACGCCGACCATGTCCATCGCGCATAAGGGCGCTGTCGTCGGCGCGAAAGTCATCGCGGCGTCCGTGCTCGATCTCATGACATCGGCTGAGCTTCGGACGGCAGCCAAAAAACAGTTTGAGGAAGACACGAAAGAAATGAAGTACTTTTCCCTGTTGCCGCCAGGCGCAAAGCCGCCAGTCGATCTCAACAGGGAAATGATGGAGAAATATCGCCCCGCCCTGAGCAAGTTCTACCTGAGCAAAAGACCCCAGTTCAGATAGCCGAACCGTTCAGTAGCCGCCGACCACCCGCTGCGGGCGCCACTTATGGGCGCGATGCTCTGCGACGTATTCGGCGCGGGCGAACAATTTGACCAGAACCACTCCTGCAACAAAGCCCCCGACGTGCGCCCAGAAGGCGACACCCGCGCCCTCGCCGCCCATCGACCCAACGCCGCTGACAAGCTGTATGACAAACCAGTAACCGAGCATTGCCCAGGCCGGGAGCGCTATCGAAGTGAAAAAGAACCCCAGGAACACGAGTGTGTATACACGAACTCTTGGATAAAGAACGAGGTAGGCCCCCATGACTCCGCTGATTGCGCCCGATGCCCCCACCATGGGAACGACTGAATTGGCTTGAGTGAAAACCTGCCCGGCTGCCGCGGCGAGGCCGCAGAACAAGTAAAACACGATGAACCGGCCATGACCCATGGAATCTTCGATATTGTTGCCGAACAACCAGAGGAACCACATATTTCCCAGCAAGTGCATCCAGGACCCGTGCAGGAACATGTGTGTGAAGACGTGGGAATACTGCGGGCCCGGATCAGTTTCGCACGCGATGCCCTCGCCCATCGCAAAACGCGTCCCGGGAGGAACGGTGCCCGTCAGCTCTCCGGCGATCAATCCGAGATTGCATACGGCTCGAGCTACCGCGAGCGACGAGCCTGCTCCTTCGATAAAGAGCCAGGCGAGCACGTTCAGCGCGATGATGGCGCCGGTAATAATCGCGGCCCGCTGGGTTTCGTTCTCATCCCGATAAGGAAACATCCGCTCCTCGCAGCAACGGCTCTCCGCCGTTGAAAGACAATACCAATTCAGTTTCAGGCAGGGTCAAACTCGCGTCTGGCGTAAAGAGTAGTTCATATTGCCGACTCGATACCACCGATATCCCCGGGCTTCCAGCGCAATCTTATGATTCCCCTTTCCGTCCGGATGGGTTTCGTCATTCACAAGCAGGTTGACGAGCTTCTTACCCGATCCCGAATTCACATTGAACCGGACTTCCTGCGGCCGTTCATCGAAATTGTGCACGATGACGAGTGAATTGCCGCGCCAATCGTAGCGCATGACCAGGACGCTGGGAGAATCCGTCTTCAGGATCTGCCAGTCGCCCCAGCCGATCTCCGGACATTGCTTGCGCAGCCGGATCATCCGGATCATCCAGTTCAAGAGCGAATTGTTGTCGCGCCGCTGCTTTTCGACGTTGACCTGATCGTAGTTGTAGGGCCCTTCTTTGATGACGCCGCGAACCGGCTTCTCCGCGGTGGAAAAGCCCGCCAGATGCTCGTCCGACCACTGCATGGGTGTTCGGATCGGGTAACGCTCGGGCAGGGAAAGATCGTCCCCCATGCCGATTTCATCGCCATAACGAAGCACCGGAGTACCGGGAAGCGAAAACAACAGGCTGTAAGCGAGCTCGAGTTGCTGCTGATCGCCGAGCATGGGACCGAGACGGCGGCGTATCCCGCGGTCGTAGAGTTGCATCGATTTATCGGGACCGAATTTCGCGAACACACTCGCCCTCTGCTTGTCCGTGAGCCGGCCGAGATCCAGTTCGTCATGATTGCGCAGGAAGTGCGCCCACTGGGCGGTGGGCGGAAGGCTCTTGGTTGCCCGCAACGCCTGAATCAGCGGATCAACGTCGGCCGTGGCGAGCGCGTAAAAAAGGTGCTGGTTCACAAAAAAATTGAACATCATGTGAATCCCATCACCTTTTGCGCCGAAGTACTGCTTGTTCATCTCGGGAAGCACGTTGGCTTCGCCGAGCAGGATCGCATCACCGCAGCGCCACTGTAGAAACTGGCGCATTTCAGTCAGATATTCGAACTTGAGGTCTTCTTTCTCCTTGCCGGGAATTTTGTTCTCGATAACAAACGGCACCGCATCGACGCGGAACCCCGCGATCCCAAGCTCCAGCCAGTAACCCATGACGCGGCGGACCTCTGTCCGGACATCGTAGTTCTCCATATTGAGATCGGGCTGAAAATCGTAGAACCGGTGGTAGTAGTATTCCCGCGCCTCTTTGTCATAACTCCAGATTGATTTCTGAACGCCGGGAAACACCATGCCGCGGTTCCAGTCGCGGGGCCGTTTCTTCGACCAGATGTACCAGTCGCGAAATTTCGAATCTTTATTCTTGCGCGCTTCCTGAAACCACGGATGCTGGTCGGATGTGTGGTTGACGACGAGATCGATGATGACTTTGATACCGCGACCTCTCGCTTCGTGCATGAATTCCACGAAGTCGCCGCTCGATCCATAGCGGCTGTCGACGCCGTAGTAATCCGAGATATCGTAGCCGTCGTCGCGGTTGGGCGTGGGCTGAAACGGCGCCAGCCAGATCGCTCCGACGCCGAGAGTATCGAGGTAATCCAGGCGCCGCATCAGGCCTTCAAAATCGCCGATGCCGTCGCCGTTCGTATCCATGAAGGTTTCGAGCGCGAGGCTGTAGATGACCGTGTTCTTATACCAGAGATCTTTGATCATGTGAGTGTCCGGTTCCCAGGCACGTTCCTATGATCATAACAGACGGCGGGGCGACAGAAAGGTACTTTCACCGGCGGTTCGCGTTTTCTAACTCATGGTGTGCACCCACGAGGCCGTGCCGCAGAACGGCGCATTGCTCGACCTGTTGTCAAATCCGCCTGCCCGGCTTAAGAATGAGCATCGTTTGCTGGAAGGTCGATTCATGGAAATCTTCGATATTCATCATCACCTTGGTTCACTGAATGGCGGCAGCCTGCGCGATGAAGCCGGTTGGCAGGACCGCGACTATGAGAACCGCGTGCGGATCATGGACGCGAACGGGATCGCGACCGCGGCGATCCTTGCCGCTACGGGATATATTCAGGCGGAGGGTATTAAAGACACGATGCGGTCCAACGACTCCGTTGCGACGTACCGCAGACGCGATCCGAAGCGGTTTCCGGTTGCATGCGGGATTGTCGAACCGCTGCACGGGACCCGTTCACTGGAAGAGCTCGAACGGATGAAGCACGAGCTGCAACTGGACGGGGTAGTATGGCACAGCCGGTTCCAGGGGCTCGCGGTGGATCATCCACTGATGCGGCCGCTGTTAAAAAAGGTGGAGGAGCTCGGCCTCGTGCCGCTGATCCACACGAACGCCGAGTCCAATCTGGAGGCGGTGTGGCGCCTGGAGCGCCTCGCACGCGAATTTCCCGATCTCACGTTTCTGGCGCTGGATGCGCTGACGACAAACACAAACAGTCAGCTCGCCCTCGACATCGCGAAACGAACGACGAACATTCTTTTCGACACTGCGCATATTCGCGGCGGCGGGTTCATTCGCCAATTCGTCGAACAGGCCGGATCGCACCGGCTTGTCTTCGGAAGCCTGTTTTATTCCTATCCGGCAAGCTATGAACGTTGCGCGACCCTGGAAGAGATCAAGGCAGCGGGGCTGAGCGAAGCAGATCTGGCTAATGTGCTTTCGCTCAATGCGAAGAAACTTTTCAAGTTGGAGTAACAGGCGGGAGACAGAGATCGCATTCGTTACACCCAGAACGATACACGCCGACAATCCACCCGAAACAATGCGGCTGCGTCGGGTGCTTTCAGACGGCCGCCGCTTACATATCAGGGTACGGCTGACATAGTGCCGACTTTATGCGTTATGGTTCAGCGGGAAGCGGCCCAAAAGCCGCCGGCGGCCGGCGGTGTCTGGTTGCCGCTTCGTATGCCGACGCGACTTTCAGAAGCATCGCCTCTTCGCCCGGACCTGCCCAGAAAGCAAGGCTCACAGGCAGCCCCGGCGAATCGAGAAGTGTCTGCTCCGTACCGCTGGCGTTCTGATAATTCTTCGTGTCGCGGCTGAGCACAAATTTCGGCTCGTACACCACACGGTTGAAACCCGCAGGCACCACAACTTCCGGAATACCCGCGTCGGCCGTAAACGGGAATCTGTTACTCGGGCGGCTGTTGATCTCGGGCTCGACAGGTCCGCCAATTTTCGGAATCGGGATGGTGGTGAGCGGATTCACCAGGACATCCAGATGGTTCTCACGCATGACTTTCAGCACAACGCGCTGCATCACTTCGCGCATCTTCACGCGTTCGCTGATCCCTTCCGACCGGATATCCGCTACGTTCTGCCAATTGGTAAAGGCCGCGAGTTTGTCGCCCGAATAAAAGCTTGAGTTTGCATTCAGCGTCGGCCAGTCTCTCACCTTGGAATCGCCTCTGCGGTTGAGATACTGCGCCAGGTGAAATCTGAAGCTCAAGGTCCGGGGGAAATTGCTCAGGCGGCGAATGTTCAAATTAGGCGGCAGCGACTCCATCCCGAGCGCAACTCGCACCATGTACTCCGCCGGACTCAGTGTGCCGGTTCCCGGCGTCGAGCCGACCGGAACGTTCACTTTGGCCGCGAAATCGGGAAATTCAGCCGCTCCAGCCGCGTTCGTTTTGAAGAAATACTCCGGCATGTGAAATGGCAGAATTTCGGCAAGAGCCTGCTGAAAGGTCGGATTCAAATTTGGAATGCCCGGATCGTCGGGATAGAGAATATCCACGGATTCGAAGAGCTCGGCTCCGAGCTGATCGCGAAGGACTTTTTTAATCTCATCATTGAGCTGATCGCTGATCGCCGCGTCATTGGGCGTGTGCTTGACCATAAACTCGCGCACGATGCCGACGCGAATGCCGCGGAGGCTTTTGTTATCGGCGAAGCTCGCATAGGGCTCTTTGGGGATCAGCGACTTGGGGAGCGCGGTATAAATGTCCCGCGGGTCGTAATAACCCTCGGCGGGGTCTTTGAGCGCGTCAAGAACGATGGCAGTATCTTTTATCGTCCGGCACATGATGCCCGCGCGGTCGATAAAAGGGTCGGCTCCGATTCCTCCGCCGAATGGAATGATGGCTTTTGTTGTGGTCAGGCAGGCGAGGCCGTTATACGCTGCCGGGACACGGCAGGAGCCGCCGGTTTCTTCGCAGATCGAGCAGGTCACCAGGTTTGCTCCCACCGATGCCCCGGACCCCGAACTCGAAGCCGCCTGCGCGGCGGCGCGCTCGGTGTCGTAGGGATTGCAGGGATTGCCGCCCCACGTGCTGCGGGAATTCCCCGCTCCCGGAACGATGGCGAGGGGCCTGGCGCTGCCGCCGGGATCTCCGCTCGCCCCGTTGTATTCGCTCAGATTGGCCTTGGCGAGAATGATTGCGCCTTTTGCGCGGAGCTGCGCGACGATCGTCGAATCTGCCGGCGCCGCATCCATCCCGTAAGCGACGTCGGCGCCGCCCGTCGAACGCATGTCCTTCGCGTCAAAGATGTCTTTGATCGAAAATGGCGTACAATAGAGCGGCAGCACGCTCAAGTCGGGATTTGTGCCAAATCGATGGTCGAGTTCTCGCGCCCGTTCCAGAGCATCGGGTTGCTGACGGAAAGCTTCGCAGACGGCGCTGCAACTGGCTGGCAAAGGTCCCGTCGAAGGATGCGCGTCGCATGCGGTTTTGCAGGTGACCGAACGCTCGCCGCGGATATTCACTGTATTCAGCGATCGAATCTGCCCCGCGTTCTTCCTGCCGCGAATGTACCCATACATCTGGAGCATCGAGGGATCCGATTTCGTCGGCTGCATGAGTCCGGGCTGCATCGGGGTACCCGTGTACTGGCTGACGTTCGTGAAGAAATTGCCTGGATCGCCGGGATCGTTCGGATCGGCAAGCTCCACGCAAGCGCCGTCGTAAGCGCGGATGCGATTGATATAGCTCTGGACCACTCCTTCACACGTGACCTGGCCCAGCTTGATGCCGTTTTGAATGTCCTCTATGCGCGCTTCCTGCAGGTGAAAGCGCGACACCGGCTGCACCGGCGCGCAGCCCGCCAGAGTTGAAACGATGATTGCCGCCAAAGAAAATTGCAGTAGTGAATCCGCCTTCATTCAGGCCTCCTCGGATGGACACCCCGCTATGTAGCACGATTCAGCGCCGGGGAGGGAAGTTTTCGAATGCGGATAAGTCAAAATAAGCCGGCGTCCGGGCGGATTTGACATGGGAGTAAACCGTCGGCTACGTTAACAGCATTGGTGCTGGGTTTTGCAGTGCCTGAAAGGGGTCCTCAATGGCGAAACCGGAAAAGAAAGTCGATGCGAACTCTGTTCGCGAGGCGTTCCATCAGAGGATGCATGCGAACCATATGTATGGCCTCTGGGAGCTGGCGAGTCAGATGACGCCTCAGCCGCAGCCGAAGATGATCGCGCATATGTGGCAGTGGTCGACGCTGGAGTCGATTATCGGCGAATCCGCAGAGGCCGTGCCGGTGGGAGACGAGCGGCGCGCTTTGCAGCTCTTCAATCCCGGACTCGGCGGCCGCTGGGCCACGACCAACAATCTGATCGCCGCGGTGCAGGTTCTGCTTCCGGGAGAAGTCGCGCGGGCGCACCGGCACACCCCGACCGCGATTCGTTTCATTATCGAAGGCCGCGGCGCTTATACGGCGGTGGATGGCGAGCGCGTCTACATGGAACCGGGAGACCTGATTCTGACGCCGAGCTGGGCGTGGCACGACCACGGCAACGAGACGAAGGAAAGAATCGTATGGATGGACGGGCTGGACATTCCGCTCATCGCTTCCCTGGAAGCGATGTTCTTCCAGTTTTACAGTGCCGAAAAAGTTCCGGAGAGCCGTCCGGCCCAGACTTCGAAAAAACTCTTCGGCCACGGTCAGCTGACGCCAACGTGGATCACGGAAAAACCGAAAGCTTCTCCGCTGCTGCTATACTCGTGGGATCAAACAGCGGAAGCGTTGAACGGGCTGCGGAACGAGCAGGGGAGCGCGACCGACGGGATTTTGCTCGAGTACCGTCATCCGCAGACGGGCGGACCGGTGATGCCGACGATGGCGTGTTTTGCGCAGCTCCTGAGACCCGGTGAAAAGACGAAAGCGCACCGGCATACCGGCAGCGCCGTATATCACGTGTTCAAGGGGCAGGGATCGACGGTGATCAACGGCCAGCAGTTTAACTGGAGCAAGGGCGACATCATCACGCTGCCGCCCTGGGCCCTGCACGAGCACGCCAACGCGTCAGGCAGCGACGATGCGATTCTGTTTTCGATTCAGGACAAACCCGTCCTCGAAGCGCTGGGTCTCTTTTACGAAGAGGAATTGGCCGCCAACGGCGGGCATCAGGAGATTACGTCGATCTTCCAGGCGCAATAGCGTCGACGGAGACGTTTCCAACCGCCACCGTATTCTTGTCGTATATTCTTGTTCGTAAAAGTGGGGCGAAAAATTTTTCGCTCCACCGTCCGATTGCGAGAGTGCGGGTGAGGCCCGCTGCGATCTGCAATTTCGGCTTCTGCTCCGCTGCACGCAAGTGCGGCGGCGGCCGCGCTTACTTCTCCGCGAATTCCGGCAGGACTTCCTTCGCCATCAATTCCATTGAACGGAGAATTTTTTCCTGCTCCAGCGTCGCATAGTTCATCATGAAGATGATGTAATTGGTTCCGGTCTGCCGGATCTCTTCGATGTGCCGAGCGCAATGCTCGGGCGTCCCGACCAGAATCATCCTGTCTCTGTACAGCTCATCATAGTTTCGCGGTCTCACTGACATCCGGGCCGCGAGATACGGGAGCATGCCGCGCTTTGCATTTTCATGTGCGGCGGCTTCGGTTTCGGCGACGTGGCCGTGGAAGCACTGGACGATTTCGAATTTTTGCGGATCCCGTCCGGCTTGTCTCAAGCTTTCCTTGTACAGCGAATTTTTCTCCGCCACCTCGTCGAGTTTTTTGCAGCTCGCATAGGGGATTCCGAGAATCGGATAGCCTCTTTCGCCGGCCAATCTGAAGGAGGCTTCGCTCAGGGCCGCCAGATAGATGGGCGGCGTGGGCTTTTGAACCGGCTGAACGTTGATAGGCAGCTCGTCGATGCTGTGATATTTCCCGTGAAAGGAAATTCTGCCGTCGCGCCATGCCATGGTTAATACATCGAGGCTTTCGACCAGCAGATCGCGGTTATCTTCCTTCACGCCAAAACCCTTCAGCTCCGGAGGCGTCCCCCGGCCAACTCCGAAATCAAGACGCCCGCCGCTCAGAACATCGACCATCGCATATTCTTCCGCGGTCAGAATCGGATTTCTGTAGGGCAGCAGCGCAACGGCGACGCCGATCCTGATGCGGCTGGTCTGAGCTGCGGCGACGGACATCATCACCGGCGGCGACGGGATAACGCCGCAGAAATCGAAATGGTGCTCGCCGAACCAGAACGATTCGTAGCCGAGCTCTTCGGCCCACCGGACCTGTTCCAGAACGTGGTTGTAGTAGTCGCCCAGGGTTTGATTTGCTTCCCAGTGAAAATCGCCGATCACGAACATTCCGAATTTCATCTGCCGCTCCTGTGGTGTGCCGTTCGTTCGTACCTTGACAGGCCGGACTGCCGAAGGATATTTTCACCGCGAATCGCAGGCAAGCCTCTTTTACGCGATCGGGGGTAGAGTAGTATGAACATCGACTTTCACTGTCATTTTTATCCGGAAGAATATTTGAACAAGCTGGAAGCCTCCAGAGGCGATGTCCGGATCGAGAAGAATGAAAAGGGCGAAAAGATGATTCTCAGCATGGGCGCGAAAGCCGGGCCGGTGACTGAGGACTTCTTCGACATCGAAGTCCGCATCGATAAGATGAAGCAGAACCGCATCGATATGCAAATTCTCACTTCACCGCATCCCGGCGTCGACCGCTTTTCACCCGCTGAAAGCGCTGCGATGAGCCGCAGCATCAACGATGGCCTGGCGCGAGTCGTGAACAAATATCCGAACCATTTTCAGGGACTCGCGATGCTTCCGCTGATCGACACGAAACTTGCCTTGCAGGAGCTCGATCGGGCGATTTTCGATCTCGGACTCAAGGGGATCTGCATGCTCACGAACGTGGCAGGTCAGATGTCGGACTCTGATTTTCTTATGCCGGTATACGAGAGAGCGCAGGAACTGAAGGTCCCGATATTCATCCATCCGACGACTCCCGTCGGCGCGCAAGTCATGAAGGAGTGGCGGCTCGCGATTATCCTCGGTTTCGAATTCGATATCATGCTTTCGGCGGCAAGGCTGGCGTATTCGGGAATACTCGAGCGTTTCCCTGAACTGCGGTTTGTGATCGCACATCTGGGAGCCGGTATTCCTTTCCTCGCTGGTAGAATCGATCGGGGCTACTCCGATCCGACCTGCGGCGTTACAACGAAAAAACCAACCTCTGAACTGTTGAAGGACCTGTATACCGACGCGGTTTCGTTCTATCAGCCTGCCCTTGCCATGGCGTACAATTTCTTCGGGCCGGATCGAATCGTGATGGGCAGCGATTTTCCTCTGCCGATCGGCGATCTCGAAGCCGCGGTCCCGAGTATTGAAGCCATGGATATTTCCCAGGAAGACAAAGAAAAGATTCTGGGGAAAAATGTGCAGCGCCTGCTCAGATTGAACACCTGAGGTTTGCTTGGCAGGATCTCAATCAACTTCGAAACGATTTTTTCTGCTCCGTTCCACTTCCGGATATCTTTAGCGGGATTCCAGTCGGATTGGCGGAGACCAGGTCGGAACGCAGTATTATGAAAACTGAAAAACCCGTCGCTCTCGTGACCGGCGCATCAACGGGGATCGGCCGGAGCGCCGCCATCGCCCTGGCGCGAAACGGCTACGACGTCGTGGTCAACTTCAGCCGCAGCGAAGACGCGGCCAGAGTCACTGCGGGAAAGTGCGAAGCCGCCGGCGCGCGTACGCTGCTGTTTCGCTGCGACGTGAGCGACGATGCCTGCGTGCGCGCAATGCTGAAGGCCGCTGAAAACGAGTTCGGCCGCCTCGACGTGCTGATCAACAACGCAGGGACAACGGTCGATATCGAACCCCGAAACCTCGAGGACATGAAGATCGAGGACTGGAATCGCGTGTTCAATGTGAATGTGCTCGGTCTCTTTCTCGTGACTCGAGCCGCTGCGCCGCTGCTCAAGAAATCTCCTAACGGCTGTATCGTGAATACCTGCAGCATTGCCGGCCTGCGTCCGAGCGCGCAGCCGTTGCCGTATGCAGCAAGCAAAGCTGCCGTCGCAAATCTTACGAAAACTCTTGCGAATGCGCTGGGGCCCGAGATCCGCGTCAACGCCGTGGCGCCGGGCTGGATCGAAGGCGAGTGGATGAAGCGGACCCTTGCAGACAATTACGAAGGTTTGATGGCGAGGCGCGCAAAGTACACGCCCCTCAAACGTGTCTGCACGGAAGATGACGTCGCCGACAGCATGCTGAGCCTGATCCTTCATAATCGGTTCGTGACAGGCGAGATTATTATCGTAGACGGCGGCTTCTCGAGTACAACTTAATCTTCCCTCCCGATGAAGAACCCCGCCGGTTCCAGCTATTCAACCGCTTCGCTCCGCTCAAAGCTTCACCCGCGATCGGGTCGGGAACAAGCTGCCTTTTCATCCCCGCGGCCGCAGCCGAGAACTCAGGACGGGGTTGAACCGGTGGAACGGCTGAACCGGTTCGTGGAAAGCGAGGAGCCCCGATGTTAGCCGGTGCCGTTCGCTTTCCGCCGGAATTTGCCGAGCGTTATCGCGCGAAGGGCTACTGGCAGGACCGTTCGCTCGCGGATACTTTTGCGGATTGCTTCGCACAATATCGGGATCTGACGGCAGTTGTAGATGGCGACCGGCAGGTGACCTATGGCGACCTCGATCGGGGCTCGACCAATCTTGCGCTGAATCTTCTCGATGAAGGGCTGAAGCCGCTCGATCGCGTTGTCGTGCAGCTGCCGAATGTCGTTGAATTCGTATATCTTTATTTCGCGCTGCAAAAAATCGGCTGCATCCCCATCATGGCCCTGCCGGCGCATCGTTTCAGAGAGATGAGCCAGTTCGTCGAGCTCTCGGGTGCGGTTGCTTGTGCTACTGCAGATCGCGCCAAAGACTTCGATTATCGCGATCTCGTCCGAAGAATTCGCGCCGACTCGGCCACATTGCGCGTCGCAATCCTTGTCGGCGAAGCGGCTGACGGCTTCTTATCACTCGCCGAACTGATCGAGCGAGCAGGGAAGCGTTCACGAGACGATCTCAAAAACGTCGTCATCGATCCCGAAGATCCCGCGGTGTTTCAGCTCTCCGGCGGAACAACGGGGATCCCCAAGCTTATCCCTCGCACGCACAATGACTATGTCTACAATTCCAGAATCGCTGCAGCGGTAACGGGGGTTGGACGGGAGTCTATTTTCCTGAACGTGCTGCCGCTTGCGCATAACCTTCCGCTCGCCTGTCCGGGCCTTCAGGGGTATTTCCTGCATGGCGGGCGATTCGTGCTTTCGAATACAACGAGGAACGAAGACGTGTTTTCGGTGATCCAGCGCCACCGGGTGACCCACGTCGCCGTGGTTCCCGCGCTCCTGATTCGGTGGATCAATGATCCGCTGATCATGAAATTCGACTTGTCTTCACTGAGAGTCATCCAGAGCGGCGGCCAGCGGCTTCAGCCGGAAGTGCGCCGGCGCGCGAAGGAGTTGATACCGAGCGCTTTCATTCAGGAGAACTTCGGAATGGCAGAGGGCATGTTGATGTTCATCCGCCCCGACGATTCCGAGGAGGTGAGAATGGAGACCGTGGGCCGGCCGCTCAGTCCGGATGATGAAGTGCGGCTCGTGGACGAAAACGACAAGGAAGTTCCCGATGGTGAAGTCGGCGAGCTTCTCGCGCGCGGCCCCTATACACTCCGCGGTTATTACGGCGTGCCGGACTACAATGCACGGGCGTTTACAACCGATGGGTTTTACCGGTCAGGAGACCTCATGCGGCGCCATCCATCGGGAAATTACCTCGTGGAAGGACGGAAGAAGGATCTCATCAACCGTGGCGGTGAAAAAATCAGCGCCGAAGAAGTCGAAAACCTTATTCTTGCTCATCCAGCGGTGCAAAATGTTGCGTGCGTGCCGATGCCCGATCCGATGCTGGGCGAACGCCTGTGCGCCTGCGTGATTCTGCGCACCGGCGATTCGCTCGATCTGAATGATCTCGTCGCATTTTTAATGAAAGAGGAAATCGCCAAGCACAAACTTCCTGAGCGTCTCGAAGTGATGAACGAATTTCCTCTCTCGCCGTTCGGCAAAGTGTCGAAAAAGGACCTGACCGAGATAATCGCGCGGAATCTGAAATCCGAGGGAAAGGCGTAGCTTGGATTCGTCGACAAACCGGAGCGATTCTATCGATGGAAAAACTGCGCAGTGAGCAGAAAGAGAAGAACCGCCCGAAGGAACGTACCGGTTCTTGGCGGCACGTTGCCGGCTCGTCAACGCGAACCAGCCAACGGGACAGTTCTCTTACTTGAGGACGCGGCTGGTGTCGATAACGTTCAGCAGCCGTGTGTGGATCCGCCTGACTCGTTCCACCTGGCCTTTCGCAGGGAAGCGTTCGTAAAAACCTTCGGCGCGAAACTCGCGGCCGAGCTGCGACCATGGGTCCAGCAGAGTTTCGAATGCTGCGGGCGAGCGTTCGTCATCCCACCGTTGTAAAACTTTCCGGTCGCGCAGGAGGTCTCCGAAAACGCGGATGAGTGCTTTGAGTGTGACGTCGCGGGTAAACATGAATTTGTCGTTTTCTCCCCAGACGGCTTCCATAACCTGCCGGACGGCTTTCAGATAGTCGCGCAGAATCGCGTAGGCGCGATCGCTTCGCATCTGAAACCGTTCCTCGAACAATTTGCGATTACGCTGCACCACCTTGTGGAGTTCATTAAATACTTCGGATTGAAGAATCCACTTTTCCTGCTGGCTGCGCCCGCCCAGGCGATTGATGCGATAGCGCAGCGGCGAATCGGCCTCTTCGTACAGTTGATTTACGAGCTTGGCGGCGAATTTTTTTTCAGGAGTCTCCCACGAAACGCGCTCGTAAAGATCGACCAGGTGCGATTTGTTGATGCGGGTGTGCGTCGAATTGATGATAACGAACATCTCGGTTGCGAAATCAGCGCTTTTGCCGTCGAACAGAACGCACGGGACTTCCACCTGGTCGATCTGATCGGGATGTTTTTCACGAAAGAAATAAAGCGCTGCGAGCCGATGCTGCCCGTCGATGATCAGAAATTTCCCCTCGGGATCGCTCAGAAAGCCGATGGACTCCGAGTTCTCGCTTCGTCTGAACCGGAGCTCTTCGTCGGTGAAAAGCAGGATGGTTCCGGGAATGAGCGGCTGGCTGACGGCAGTTTCGTAAAAATTAACAATCTGCCGGACCTTGCGGCGGTTCAGCAGACGCTGGAAAGACTTTTCGTTTTTCTCAATCCCCGCAATGAAGCGCGCCACTTCGTCATCGCCGGGATTCTCCGCTTCGATCGTCTCGCCTTCGAGATAGTAGCGGCTCGTAAACCGCACCCGTTCGAGCAAATCGTCCGCTTTGTAGGAGATAAAATAAAAAGTTCCGTCTTTTTGCCGAATTCTCGTGGCGAGCATACTAATCTCCTTCCGTCACGAGGAGTGCTCGAGCCGGAGCGGCATCTCCCAACTTTCCGCAGTATATCGCGGGTCTGTTTGCGACCTTGCCGTCCGAATCGAGCGCGTGACTCCAGGTAAGCAATCATAAACGTCGCGACGGCTCGGGGTCATCCCGGCAGTTTCCGGGTGAGCGACGCGTCGGTAATGAGGATGCGCCCGGCTGGTTTTCCTGCAGAGATGCTCACCGAAGCGCCGTGTGATTTCTCGTTCTCACGGGATTTCCCGAGCGTCTCAAATCGAGTCGGAATATCGTATCTTATGAAGACCGCGTCAACCAGGCCGTTTCTGTTCAAGAGCCTCCTTGAGGAAACGCCAGTCCATCAGTTTGTCTTCGGGAATCTCATCCGAGATCTTCAGCTGTTCTTTGGCGAGTCGGATCTCCGCGTCGAGAGTGCTTTTGGCGACAAGGCCGTCGACGTTGAGCGAGCGCAGCGAAAATTCGTAAATCTTTTCCGCGGCGGGAACGCTGACGTTCAGGTAGGCGTGCATGATCGCCAATGTTTCCGATTTGTTGGTTTTCATGAAACGCACGCCTTTCAGCGTCGCTCGAATCATACGTACGATCTGGTTCGGGTTCCTGCGAATCTTCTCCAGCGACACTCCAAAGCCCCCAAGCCGCAGGTTCACAACGTCGCCGAGATACAGAAGCGAAACCAACCCGAGCTTTTCTGCTTTTTCGATATACGCAACGTCGACCGGCGTGGCATCAACCGTTCCCGCGGTCAACGCAGTGAGACGATCGCCGGACCCGCCGACCGCGAGCACGGTCACATCTCTGTCCGGGTTCATGCCGGCCTGCAGGAATGCTTCTCTCAAGACAATGTGCGGCGCGGAGCCCATACCGCTCACTGCCACTTTGCGTCCTTTCAGGTCCGATAATTTCTTGATTTCAGGGCGTGCGATCAGCATGTGCAGCGGCCGGTCGAACCATCCCATGACTCCCTTCACCGGGAGGCCCTGAATGGCGGCGCGGCCGATGATCCCGCTCACCGTGGAATAGTCGAGCTCGCCGGCGATGAGAGCCGGCACGTGCAACGTCGTCCGGACGACAACTTTCCGCGCCTCGAATCCTTCTTCTTTATAGAATCCCTTGCGCTGCGCGATTTCTGTCGGAAGCTCGTAGAGTCCCGGAGTTGAAATGCCGATGTAAACGACTTCGGCATTTGCCGGATTCGTTCCGAACACCCATGACATTATTCCAATCGCAAAACTGAGCCGTATCAGGCGCGACATCTTGAACTCCTCTGCGGACACGGTCCTGAGCGGCGGAGAGAACTGAGTCAACGATCAGTTCCGGCCGTCGCCCTAAATAAAAAAGCGGTAGACCAGTACTGCGGCCGTTATTGCAACAATCAGATGCAGCACGAGATAAACCGACGTGACGGAAAAGCGATTGTGCTGTTCTACTTCGGTCTCCAGCTCTCCGCGTGAAACAATCAGCGCAGTAACAAGCTTGACCAGTCCGACAACCACCGGCGGAAAGACGGCAAGTAAAATGCCGGCGGTGAGTTGGTCGGGTTTAACCAGTAGTTGAGAAAGGAAATGGAAGGGGTCCTGGGGCTGGCTCATAAGAAAAACGCGAGCAGCCCAGAGGAGAACAAAAAGAAACGACAGGAACTGCGACATCCCGACCCCCGAATAGGGATCGGGAAGGCCGTCTCCGCCCAATGCCCATTTCTGGCTCTTTGCCGCCTCAGCAACCAGAAACAGACTGATCGCCCATAAAAATAACGCGAGAAGTAAGAGAATGAAATTCCACATCGCTAGAGTATTCTGAAAGTTCACACGTTCAGGTGTTCAGAACGTGAGAGGGGCGAGTGAACTTTTGCAGACTCGACGGAATCTCTCAATATGGAACATTGTACCTCAGTCCGTTCCGACCCAACCCACGGAAGATACGTCGATGACCTGATCGTCCGGGCCCACACATTTGATTTCATAATAGGACTGCGGACGCGACGGGTCACCCGGTTGCACTTCGGTCCTGTCCGTCAGCGATCTTCCGTTCAGGCCCTTGATAGTTGCGACGGCGCTATCGACGTCATCGACTTGAAATCCCACGTGATCGACGCCCAGTCTTCTTGGATTCCCGTCCGGACCGCGTTCGCACTTGAGGATGGCAATGTTCAAATGACCGTCGGATAAATAGATTCCGTTCTGTCCCAACCCGACCTGCTGAAGACCAAAAGCATCTCTGTAAAAAGCCGCCGTTTCTTCGACGTTGGCAGTCCGGATCGCAATGTGCCTGATTCTAGCCATTTCGTTACCTCCGAAGGAGATTGCTCGCCGACTGTGGAGACGTGCGTTGCGGTTGGGCAAGCGCACTCTGCGCTCAGCCGCGTGCCCGGCGGCCGCGCAACGCCTCGACCGTGGGGTTACTTTTTACTCCAGATGTCAGCAATGTCCGCTGCTGTGGCGACATCGAAGAACGTTTGCTCCATCAGCTTCAGAGCCAGCTCGTGAAGCTCGCGGTTTCGTGATCCGACGCAATCACGGAGCACGACGACGTCATACCCGAAATTGCGCGCGCTTCTCGCGGTCCCTTCGACGCCTCCTTCGGTGGCCACGCCGCCTATGATAATCGTTTTGATGTTGTTGCTGCGAAGCATCAGGTCGAAATCCGTCCCGACAAATCCGTCGGGCCGGCGCTTCTGAAAAACGATGTCCTGGGGCTGCGGTTTTAATTCTTCGATGATCTCGCGATCATGGGAATCTTCCTTCTCTTTCAGCAGTTGGTTGGGATCGGTGGCTTTGGCGCGCTTCATCCGGATCCGCACCCAGACTCCCGCTTCCTCTCTGGCGACATCGAAGGCGGTCTGCACCGAATAAAAAACTTTAGCGCCGACACGGCGTGCGAGACCGGAGAGTTCCTGAAGCTTCGGAAGCATGTCTTTGTAATTGAAAGCATTGGGGCCGATGGCGTATTCCATGTCCCAGATCAGTAAAGCCGTCCGCGACGGCTCGACGATTTCGGGCAGAGTGCTGGCGATTTTCTTTCCGCCGATTTCGTACATGATGGCCTCCGGTGAAAGAGATGCTGCGACGCTAACCGAAAACGCCGAGGCCCGTCAATAGAGGGCGCGCGAGCTATGACAGCGGCTGCGATCGAGGGTGATTGGAATCAGCGGGACGGGGCGTTTCCGCCGGTACTCTGGAACTCGCGCACGATGTGTGCGACATCGAGGGCCCGGAGAGCCCCTACAGCGGCTTCCCACCGGCCCTCCGCGCAGAGTCCCTGCAGGCCGGCGTCCTCATAAGCTTCGAGTAATGTTTTAACGCAATCGTCTTTGATACGGTTTGCGAAATTTTCCAGGTCCATATCGCTCCCGAATCAGAATAAGATCTCCGAGACCGTCGCTCCCGGCTCTTCCCGGAAAATTGTCGTGATGGCTCAGGTGCGGAAAATTTTTCCGCACCGACATCCGATTGGCCTTCGCCGGGTAAAAACGGGTGTTTCTTGAACAGAGCTAATTCAGGGTAGCAAGCGCTTTCTGGTAAAAGCGTTCATCGATATACTTTTCGGGCTTCGGAAGCGGCGGCTTCATCAATCCCGCGGTTTGTCTCAGCTCGATGATCGTTCGAATCCCTTCCGTGTCGATGCGGCTTCGGGGAGTGAAGCCGAACTGGCGGCTTGTCGTCTCTTCGTAATCGTCTTCGGCGCGTGCGCGGATGTTTTTGTTTTCGGGCAGAAGAACGTTGATGACTTCCTCTTTGTTTTTGGGATCCATGACCCAATCGGTGGTGCGGATCATCGCGCGGATGAACCGGACCAGAAGGTCTTCATGGGCGTTTGCCCAATCGCGTCGTGTTGCGCCAAGGCCCCGGGCATAGTGCGCCACGTGATCTTCGGCTCGCGCCAGCACTTTGAATCCGCGCTTCTGGATCTCCTCATCGCCCAGACCCATCATTGCTCCCACAGCCTCGCCGCGCTTGATTGCATCGGCTCTCGCGTTGCTGTTGCCGAATGCTTTAAACGTGTAGTCCCGGTTCAGTTCGAGACCATTTTTCTTGAGAATTGCAATCATAATAATGGCAAAGCCGGTGGTCGGCGCGTCGACGGCCAAAACTTTACCGCGTATGTCTCCATAATCTTTAATCGCGGGATCGACAGCGAGGCGCTGTTTCACTCCCTGACTGCCGCCCAGGAAGATAATGAAATCATTAGGCTGCGGGTCCGCGCCCTGGCCCTCTGCCCAGGCAATCACATTGTCCGCGTTATTGAGGATGACGTCATAACGCCCGCTGATCAGATTGCGCAGCAGCGTCGGCGAGTCCGTGACGGTGTTGATTTCTACGCGGATGTTTTCGTTCTTGAGAAAACCTTTTTCCTGCGCTGCCAGGATCACCGCGTCCTTGTTGAACAGTCCGATTCTGAGTAGGTCTTCAGCCATAACATGTACCGGCAGCAGCAGAAAAACTGCCAGCCATACCTCCTTGAATTTCATTGTGGAATGCTTCGGCGGGATCGTCTCACCGGAGCCTGTCGATTGTCAAACATCATTCAGATCAGGAGGGGACCAGCCGTCCGGCTCTGGAGTTTGACAAGAATTCCGGTTCGCGACGGCCTTTCTTCGCTCGCGACGACCGGCGGTCTCCGTGATCTCAACGCAGCTCGGGCAGGAAATCCTCCAGGCGGATGCGTTTCATGACTTCTTCCGGAACCCGCAGCTCCGGCGCAAAGCCGTCGAGAGGCTTGGTTGCGTCGAGGCCCATTTTCGCATTGATCCCGCCCGGGCCTGCCGACGGATCGAGCTCGCTTCCCTGGGCATTGGGAATGACGACGAGGCCGCGGTCAGCCTGGAAGCGATTCGACACCGCCCAGAGGACCTGCTCTTCGTCGAACACATCGATGTCATCGTCGACAATAATGACGTGCTTCAGCAGCATATCGGCCGCGAATGCGGCGCAGATTGCGTTTTTGGCCTGGCCGGCAGTCCGCTTGCTGATGGCGATGTAGGCGTGAAAGCGGCAATTGCCCGACACCGGCATGCAGACCTCCTTCACCGTGGGGACGGTCTGGCGGACTGCTTTGAGTAGAGCGGCTTCCCGCGGTACGGCGCCCATCAATTTGTGTTCGGTATAACCGGCGTGCACGTCCTGGAAAATGTAATTGGTGCGATGCGTAATCGCCGTGACTTCGATGATCTGACGCTGGTCCTGAGATACGGCGTGACCGGTGAACTCGCCAAACGGTCCTTCGATCTTCCGGACGTGCGGCAGAATTTTACCTTCGATGATCAGCTCCGCATCCGCAGGAACCAGAAGCGGCACTGTCCGGGCTTTAACCACCCGGAGCGGCTCCTGCATCATCCCGCCTATCACTCCATACTCGTCCTGGTCGGACGGAGTGAAAGCCTGCGCTCCGAGGGAGAATAAAGGATGGACTCCAACAACGATCGCAATGGCCAACGGCTCGTTGCGGCGCTCAGCTTTATTGTGCAGCGTCCAGAGATGGCGCCCGACGGCCATGAAAATACGCAATTCGTTTCTGCCTGCGAGCATCAGCCGGTTGTAGCTTGTATTTCGAACGCCGGTATCCGGGTCGATGGCGATAACAATTCCCGCAGTGATGTAGGGGGCGGCATTGACGTCGTAATGCGTAAGAATGGGTAATTGCGTCAGATCAACGGCGGCGCCGACCGTAACGACCTCGTGAACCGGCGCCTGAACGATTTCTACGGGAGCAATGGGATGAGTTTGGCGGCGCGTGAAAGTCGCGACCAGCTCCCGGGGCTCGCAAGCGAGGGCAAGCGCCATCAAACGCCGGCTTGCCTGTGCATTGATGATCACCGGCGCCGTTGCACCCTCGGCAGATTCAAGGAACAGCAACGGAAAACGTTTGGACTTTTCGAGATGCGTGAGAAGCGCAGTCATCTCGTAGCGCGGGGAGATTGTTTTCGTGACCCGGACTATATCGGCGGGTGATGTTGCCTCCAGCGCGGCGACGAAACTACGAAGATCGATTGGCAGAGCTCACCTCCCTGTCGCAATTGTTCGTGGAACGGTGCCCGAGGAGCAATCCTCTCCGGCGGCGGCAATGAGCTGCTACCTTCAGAAGACCTGCAGCTTTGGGTGGTTGAGCGGTACACGAGTAAGCGATCAACCCGTCCGCATCCGGAAACCCTTCTACAGACTGTAAAGGAGTCGCGGATTATCTTCGAGAATTTTCTTCTTTACGGCATCGCTGATCGAATCGTTCCTGCGAAAAACTTCGATGGCGTCAACCTGGCTCGATGCGTCGGTGTGGCCGTAATCCGTGCCGATGACGATGTTGTCTTCACCCGCGTATTTCACAACGTAGGGAAAATCATCATCGGTCTGGGCGGTGATGTAGATTTTGAATTCGGCGCAGGGCTTTTTGGGAAATCCCCGAGCGCCGGAGCGGCGGACCGCTTCATTCACCACCCACGGAACCCATTGCGCCGAGGCCTCTACGAATGCCCAGCGGAGATTCGGGAACAGGCGAGGAACCTCGCTCATCATCAGAGATAGACAGGTGACAACCGTTGGAACGCGGAATTGGGCAAAGCCCCCCATCTTGTCGTAACGGGGTTTGAATTGCTCCATTAACAAGGGGCTGCCGTTCGCGATGTGAACGGCGATGGCCATGCCACGCCGGCTGGCTTCTTCATAGATCGGATAAAAGTACGGCTCGACAAGATGTTTGTCGTTTTCGAAGGGGCGGAGGCTTACAGCGACCGCGCCGTGTTCGCGCGCGAAGCGAATTTGCTGCAATGCTTCCGGAATGGTCATTGCCGGAACCACACAAGACCAGCGCAGTCGGTTCTTCCCCTGCTCCCAGACATCGGCCATCCAGCGGTTCCAGGAGCCGCAAAGCGCAGTTTCGACTTCCGGCTTGTCCGCGACCCGCGCTATCCACATGGTGTTGAACAGGATCTGCACGTCGATTCCCAGCCGGTCCATGTGCTGTAGCCGAAGCTCGACGTCGCGCAACTCGCGGGCATCCGCGGCGGTTTGTAACGTGCGGCCGGTTTCCCGGGATAACTTTGCCAGTTCCATCTCGGTCAATGTCGGATTGCGAAAACCGACATTCTTCCCGTCCAGAAACCAGTATTGGGCCGCGGGGTTATCATCCGAATGGAAGAGCTGTGGACGGTACTTTTTATCCGAGCCCTCGAGATAATCCCAGGTGCGGGGCGTTTCCACGACGTGAGCATCCGCGTCAACGATCATCGATTACTCCTATACGCATGTGCGTCTTACAAATCGGCAACCGGGCAAGCTGGCTCCTTTTTAGGTAAATCGACGTGCCGCGTCAACTGTCTGGATTTCAGGACGTCTAACAGAGACCGAGTGCAACCGGTTGGTTGATTTGCCGCCGTGCGTGGATTGACTTCAGTCGACCGAGTTGTACCGTGAATCAATGACGATGCTGCTTTGGAGTCAGGGCCGCCTCGGCCGCACCACGATCGCAGTTCTCTTTTGTGTGGTGCTGTCGGTGATTTTTGCGGCGTCCACGCACCTTGTTCCGCAGGGTTCAAGGCAGCTTATTACCGTCACTCACCAGCTGCGCCGGGTGCTTTCCCGCGCCGAACGCGAAAGTCTGAAGAGCATTCTAGCCCTTCTGGCTCCATCCGACAGGCGCGATGCAGCTCCCGCTCTTCCTCAGCGCGTTCGGGTTTCCGCCGATTTGCCGGGATACGCTGTTTCCCGTAGCGCGGATCTTCCCGAGCCACTCGAACCTGCAGGGATCTTCCTCAGTCCAGTCCTCAATCTTTGATTGATCCGTCCGTTGTGTCACCCGCTCTTTTACAGAGCGGTGGTGGCTCTGATGTTTCGAAATAAAGAGGTTTTAGTTTTTCAATGGACGGGTGTTTTCAAACAATCAAGGAGAAAACGATGCTTAACAGGAAAAATATCAAAGCCGTACTGGCCGGAGCTCTATTTGCTGCAGCCTTTGGCGCCGGGATTTCAAAAGCGCATGCGCTCGAAAATCAAAGTCCGTGGGTTCAGTCATCGATCGAAGATGGCTCCTATTGCCATCTCAAATTTCCCGCGGTTCGCCAGAGTACGATCAATACCGACCGGCCGCAGCTCAAAGTCGGCAGCGGCGATGTCGTCGACTATTACGGACCGTGCAATCACGACCCGCTAAGCAGCGACGAGCTTACGAGTCAGCGTAACGAGCTGAATCTGCAATGGGAGATGAATTACGAGTCCGAGTAGGAACGACGTATTTACCTCCGTCACCGGGGAGAGCATGAGCTCTCCCCGGTGTTTTTGACGATTCCCGACGATGGATGTTTCTGGCACAATGCTTGCCGCAGTTAGCGCAGACTACGGGAGACGCGAACCACAAATGCCGGCCAGGCGCGGCGATGCCGCCGGGCAAGAGATCAGAACTCTCCGAAATAAAAGAGACTCTTGTCATCGTACCTGTGGCCACCCGTTGTTCTGAAAAATTGGCGAAGACGTTTTGAGTGCCTGACCCGGTACACTTTCGCGTTTAACTGTACCGGAACTGGACTACCGCACCGTGATTGATACATTTGTTTGAAACGACCGTTTGAAGCGGCAGAGGAGATTTCCACGAGTTATTCAGAAACTGAAAGCCGTTTGCTCGACGCCGCCGGTGAAATCTTTGCCGAGTACGGCTACCGCGGTGCGACCGTCCGCCAGATCTGTGAGAAGGCCGGAGCGAATATCGCTGCGGTGAACTACCACTTCGGCGATAAGGACAAGCTGTATATGGCGGTTCTGCGTCTGGCCCATAAGAGCCGCAATAACGGCTCGCGCCGAACCCTTCCTTCCAATACCAAAACCGGCCCGGAGCAAAGGCTCCGCGCCTGTGTCCGCTCCCTGCTGGCGCAGATTTTTGCCGCAGGACGTCCCGGATGGCATTTCAAATTGATTACAAGGGAGCTGATGGAGCCGACCCGGGCTCTCGATACGATCGTCAAAGAGGCGGCTCGTCCGGTTCATCGGGAGCTTGCGGGGATCGTGGAGGAGATTCTCGGTGCGGCCGCAACTGAAAAACTCGTACGCCTCGGCACTTTGAGCATCCTGGGCCAGACCGTCTACTATCTTCACGCGCGACCCATCATCGCGCGGCTCTATCCGGAGGAGAAATTCACCGGCGAGGAAATCGCGGAGATTGCTGAGCACATCAGCGGTTTTTCCATTCTGGCACTCCAGGGCCTTTCGCGAAGCAACACCAACCGGGGAGCTGAAGAGGTGCAGTCATTAAGTGGCAGAGTAACTCTAAAAGCGGAGCCCGAGTTGGATCGTCACTTTCCAAAATACTGGCCCGGCAGAGTCAGGGTTCAAACCGTGAGTGGCCAATTGCGGGCAGAAGAAGTCATCATCCCGAAAGGCGAGAGCGGCAACCCCATGTCCCGCAATGAGATCGAAACAAAATTTATGTCCCTCGCCGCGCCGATTCTGGGCGATGAAAAAAGTCGGCTTTCCAGCACAGTGGGATCCGAAGCTTGGAATTCACGTGACTTGAAGTCGCGGC
>JADMIO011482797.1_pt1 | contig 48984 bp, 60 predicted proteins | sample 8958161 | NCBI WGS metagenome assembly JADMIO01 (sample SAMN16585339, study PRJNA669376) | soil metagenome | isolation source: Crop rotation soil | place: USA: Cullars Rotation, Alabama | collected 2011
AGGTGAGCCAGTGTGATTACATTTGCGGCCTAACTGTGGCCAGTCCAGTTACGCTGGAGTCACTAGTATTTAGGTGACACTATAGAAGCGGCCGCGACAACTTGTCCACGTGGAATTCTAAGCTTAGGATCCCAATGTGCTGGAAAGTTGGCTTAACAAGCCTTATTTGGTGGATGAGTTCGCCGACAAAGTTCGATCTGCTTTGGACGCGGATTGAGATCAGCCTTTAGCTGCCTACCAATGTCCGCTTTTGGCGAAAAGCCGACATGGGGTGGCTCAAGCCAGAATGACCGTTTTGGGTCCAAAGCGGACATTAGTGGGGCAGGGTTTATTGACAGGATTCTGACCAACCCAACTTAGCTAAACGATGTCAATTCATTCGTGCCGTCGCGCTCCGTGGACTTGCCTGTCTCAGAACATCGACTAGCCAGGCTAACCCCACATCCTTCATCGCCACTTTTGGGAGCACTATATTGACCTTGAAGCGCGGGAGTTTGATCGGAGGTTCGATACTGTTGATATTGAATCGGCGCGCATGCACCTCAACAAAATAGCGGGGCAAGGCAGAGATCAAATTGCTATCCGCCAATACTGCCAGTGCAAACATGAAATTGGGGACGGTCAGCGCCACGCGCCGAGACATACGGCGCTGCGCCAGCGCCGTATCTACAAACCCACTCGCATCGCCCGTCTGCGAAACGACAAGATGGGTCGCTGCGCAATAGTTTTTGAGGCTCGGGTCACGGCCGAAAGGATGTCCGGCTCGCATAGCGATGACAAAATCTTCCTCGTATATAGTTTGCGTTACGAAGCGCGGGGGAGCGTGGGTCGAGGGTATGATCGCGACATCCATAGACCCTGTTTCTAGTTCGGCTACAGCATCGCCCCATGCCCGGTCCGGCAAAGTTTCTCCGTGCATGGGAAGAATTTGGCGCAGGCCCAGATCGATGCCGGGGGCCATCTTCTGGATGGTGTCGAACAGCGGCGGCAGCAAAACCGAGGACACGCCATCGGGCGCCCCGATGGTGAAGCGCCGCCGAGACCGAGAGGGATCAAATGGCTCCGAGGTGGCAATCACATCCCGGACTCTACTGAGTACCTCGGCAATCGGTGCCACCAACTCCTCAGCGCGTTGCGTCGGAATGACACCCTTGGGGGTTTTAAGAAACAGCGGATCGCCAAGTAGCTTTCGCAACCGGCCAAGGCCGTGACTGACCGCCGATGGCGAAAGATTCAATCGCTCGGCTGCTTTGCGAACATGGCGTTCCGCCATCACCGTGTCGAACAACACAAGCAAGTTGAGGTCGGCTCGTGAAAGATCAATTCTATGCAGCATATTGCTGAAATTGTATCACTGGATTCATGATGTTTAAAGTGCGATCCGAGTAGCGCAACCAGACATCAGGAAATTAAAAATGTTTCGTTCCATGGAAGGTATATTCGCCCAAGCAAGCGCGGTCCTAATTTCTAGGCGTGGGGCCGTTGGGCTCGGGCTCGCCTTTCCCCATACTGCTGTGGCAGGCGAGACGCCGGAAAATCCTGATGTGACGGGTTTAATCCACCGCGCCGATAGGGCGAACGCAGCCTTCGTTCGGGGGGATATGACCACCTGGTTCGGCATCGTCAGTCCTATCGCCCCGGACTTCACTTTGATGCAACCGTTCGGTGGCCCTCCAAGCCGGGGATTTGACGGGAGCCCCGGCCATCTTGAAGAGCTTGCGCGCTACTTCCGCAATGGCGAAGCAACGCTAGAGGTGGTTCAAACCTATGCCACCGCCAACATGGTCGTCTTAGTTGTTATTGAGCGACAGCATGGTCAGGTCGGCGGTCTGCCGGATCAAGACTGGTCTCTTCGGGTAACCCTGGTCTATCAGCGGCGGGGGAATGATTGGCAGATGGTGCATCGGCACGCTGATCCGCTAGTTCGCAACATCGGACTTGAGCGCGCTGCCGCACTGGCCCGCATCTAGCGGCCCCTCTTAGACAACGTCCGCTTTTGGCGCGAAGGGCACATTTTTCCACCGGCTACGGAGTTGAACTGACAATCCTTACGCCACGCGTGCAGTTCCCCTAGTTGCACGCGCGGCAGGCCGTGTAATCCCAAATACTTCAATCACGCGCCCGTCGTCTAAAATTCTTATCACGCTTTGTTTAATAAATGAACGCGACTCTTTTAAACCTGGGTTTTTGTTAAGCGAGAAGAGTGCTGGTCAAGATGTGTATGACCCAAATCCATTCTCAAACGAATTGTACGCTGCACTAAACGGCGTTAACTCGGAACCTCCGCTATTCCATATTGCCCAGAAAGCGCGCGATGAGCGGCGCTAAAGGTGGTGGACCTGCAATCATCGGTGAGCAATTTTGTTACAACGCCATCGTGCGCCGGGCACCGTGCCGCCTCGATGATAGTCAGCTATGGACCGGTAGTGCTGGTTGTGTTGGAAGAAAATTACAACGCGACCGTAGCGAGGTTGCAATCGCCGACCCGATCAGGGCCACCGCATTGGCTTAAACCCACTCTCACCCGAGAATCTGACTTTTGAATACTTGAAAAACGAGGGAGAGCACCTAAAAATATTCCGCGAGTTGAACGTGGAACGTGGAGGTTTCCATGGAGTTTTACGAAATCCGAATCTTGCGCGAAGACGGCACTCCCGCGATTACGATTCCCGAAATGTATCCCAATGATTCGTCTGCTGTTCGCTCAGGGCGACTAATGGCTCGAGGGCAACCTATGGAAGTTTGGCGGGGAACGGAATGCATTTTGGGACAAGAGTTGCACTCCCCTCTGCCTCCTCATAGGCCCTCGCGTCCCGTAGCATAAGTTAACGTGGGTATCTTTGCCTTTCGCTCAAGCACGCAGCGCCTTCGACCACTCTGGTTTCGCGTAGCGGAAGTTACCGGATAAACACAATGCCACTGATTGAACGAAGCCAACGCGTATCTGGCTGGGAAAAGGGCAAACTTCATCCCATGTGTCGTAATACCGCCTCTCCGTATATTTATTGAACCGCAATGGAACTATCTCCCTACACCGATGCAACCCTTGCAACGAGCAGCCATATCTTTTGTGTCGGCACGTTAGCCCAGTGTCTTCGGCGCTGGGTACGTCTTCCAAACGAAAGCAAGGCAGAGACGTATCTGAAATTTGGCCGCGACGGGGTTGCTCCCACTGTTCTTCGCGGAGAACAAATCTCAGAGCTTGCAAACAATTCCAAACTGCTTCGAGGGTGATATCTTATCCAAAAAGGTATATTACAACGCCAAATTCGACTTGTTTTTATTTGCCCCTACGATCGCAGGCTAACTCATCCTTCTAAATTACGATGGTTGCTGAGTTTGAGATTGACGCCACCTCGCCTAAGGCCCGCAATCTTCAGCCAGGAAACTACGCCGTTTATTTCCTGCACTCTGTGATGCGCGAGTGCGGCTCGTCTTTCTTCGATGCCGGCGGGAAGTCGGTCCGGGTTCGCGTCCCATTCAACAACCTCCTTTTCAGACACCGCGAGCGCCTTAGCCATGGGCTCTGCCCAGCGCGGACCCCATAATTTTTGGCCAATATCTGCCAGCCCCGGTGGTTTCGAAGGTGCGCTCATGCTCTATATTTGCGGATAATCCCTGCCAGACCTAGGATGGTTTGTTATTTCGACATAAAACGCGGAACGCTCCACCTTCGAAACGGTTCCGATCACCAGGCTTTACACACCCTCGCGCGGAGCGATTAACGCCGGCTTCTAGTAGCCTCCAAGCGCAACTGTCTAGCCCGGGTCAGGATAGTATCTTCAAGTTTAAGCTCAACACTAGAATTGGAAGGCGCATATTGCCATTCACCATCATTACGTACTTGACGAAATACCCTGACTTTCACCCCCTCAGCCATTAATCGCCGGTCCATAATGTAGACCGTGATCTTCATGCGCTCACTGGGACTAATAGGAACTGTATACCAGTCCGAAATGATCACACCGCCAAACGGATCTGCTTTTACTAGGGACAAAGATGCAAAGGTGTCCAATGCTGCCTGCCAGAGGTAAGCATTGACTCCGAGGCTCCTGGGAGCAACGGCGCTGACCCCGATTTGGCTCCATTCCATATCCGCCGTGTTCGATTTGGATGAGCTGCAAGCGGAAAGCTGAACAGCAAGTACGACCGCCAGCAAGATTTGGATAACCCACATCCCCATTACCCTGGCAATGGAAGCAGCGCCTGCCTCAGTCCGTCGAAAACGAACTGCACCGCAAGCGCAGCGAGCAATACGCCTGAAATCCGCCCTACAACGTCTGTCCCGGTTTCCCCAAGCCAACGTTGCAGAATCTCCGAGCCAAGTAGGGCCGCGAACGTCAGAGCCAGACAGAAGATCAGTATGCCAATTATGGCCACGCCGCTGATGGCGCCCTCGCTGCGACCCATCAGCAGCACTATTGCTGACAGGCTCCCTGGACCCGCGATAAGTGGAAAGGCGAGGGGAAACACCGCAATATCGCCAGGCTGTTGGGCTTCGCGGTGTTCGCCTTCGCTAATCGACGACAAGCCCGAAATACCGAACGTCAGAGTGAGGGATTGCAGGAACAACAGAATTCCGCCAGCGACCTGAAATGCTGGCATCGAAACGTGCAGCAGGGAAAGGATAAAGGTCCCGCCCACCGCGAACACCAACAGCAAAAATCCTGCGACGACCACCGCCCGAGCCGCGAGGTTTTTGCGATTGGCATGGTGCGTTCCCCTGGTGAGGCTGGCAAACACTGCCGCCGTCTCAATTGGTCCTATGCTGACCAAGAGCGTGACGAAGACCGACCAAAGCTGAAGCGGGATGTGCATGGCGGAAACGAGGTTGAGCTATCGTGCGATGGCGCCCACGTTTTCCGAGGAATGGGCTGTTCCGAACAATCCCGGGGCAGGGGAGGGTGCGCCATAGTCGGCATGCCCAAAGCCACTACCCAGATCGTCAAGCCGGCGCAACGCTGTAAAAATGTGATCTACCAGGATTGGTCCCGGGGTGCCTGGCAGCCACCGAAATCCGGGCCTGGATTCCACGGCACATAGGTCTGAAGCCCACGTGCAAAGCAGCGTCCGCTTTTCCGTCAGGGACAAACTGTTGTCCTGCACTACCTCGTTGGGATGAACGTAGTCCATGAACTTGGGGGCAAAAGGATATTTCCGAGCTACGTTGTCGATTTCCAGCATGACACTCTCCATAACTTTCGCCATTTATTGCGTGTTACTTCGACGGGTCCGGTTCGAAACTCTCGTCACGTACAACGTCGTTCAGGTAGATCTTCGTCATTACCGCTCTGACGGCGTCCGATGGACCCGCCACCACACCCTTGTGCAACACTGTTGCAACCTGGGGGGCTTCTCCACCTTGGCCGATAATCGTCCACGCATAGGCGCGAGACGCGCGCTCGTGGCCAAATAGCTCGAAAACTTGCACGGTGCCGTACCACACGGTACGTCCATGCCGCTTTTCGTGCACGGTGACTTTCTCGACACATTTTGCCCTGCATCCGTATGCCTTTTCGACTGCATTTCGGAGCGTTATCAATGTATCAGGCATGTTTAGACGCCATCCCGCACCAGACGGCCGGAGAAGCGGCTTGGCCCGCCGACAATTGCGGCGGGCCATTTGCCACAGGCGGAATTAAGCCGCCCTGCTGCTTCCGATAGTCTTCAACTCCGGTGCGTTAATCGCGATCCGACGGGGCTTCTTCTCCTCGGGAATGACGCGCTCAAGGTCCACGCTCAGCAGACCATTTTCGAGCCGGGCGCCACGGACCTCCATGTGTTCAGCCAGTTGGAACTGGCGCTGAAAGCCCCGCCCAGCGATGCCTTGGTGCAGGTAGGTCGTCTTATTGTCCTGGTCGCGTTTGCCTTCGACGGTAAGCACTCCGTCCCGCACCTCGATATTCAAGTCCTTTTCGGCAAAGCCGGCGACGGCAACTGTAACGCGATAGTTGCTCTCGTCGCTGCGCTCGATGTTGTAGGGCGGATACCCCTGGGCGCTGTCGGAACTCTGCTCCAACAGGTCCAATAGGTGGTCAAAGCCGACGGTCGTGCGGAAAAAGGGAGCATAGTCAGTACGCATTTCAACCTCCTAGAAGCGTTGAACACTCGCCCCAGGATTACTGGGGCGACTTGGTGCTGGTCGCCACCAAGCGATTTTGAGTTAGGCGCCCCCTGAATGGCTTCAAGGGGCGCGGCTCACTTTTTTTGGGTTCGCATTTGGCCGAGCTTGGGCGGTGCGTGCCGGCCGAACTACGCAACCATGGAAGGGCCGGTGGCGCGCGAGACCTTTCCTGCCGTTGCGGCATTGCTAAGCTTGCCGCACTGCAAAAATTGGTCGTCAGTTCAGACGGAATACGCCATCCACCGCTTTCCATTCCGCTGGCATAACGAGGTGGTTGTGTGCGACCCGCACGGAGTGCAGCGCGCCCTCTAGTTCGTGCTGCCAATATTCAAGGAAGGATTTTAGTCCTGGGAAGAGTGGCGCCACGTCATACTCCTGCCAGACGAAAAGCTGGAGCAATGTGGGGTGGTCAGGGATGCGGTAATGAATCTCCGCCGTGGTGAGGCCATAACCGTTAAGGCGAATCAGCAAGTCTTTGCTAACCAATGCATACCTCCTCGAAGCAGTCATTTCCTCTACAACGCTAAAAGTGCCCTACCGCCTCCGGCAAAGATTTTTTGATGGCAGTCCCTTCAATCGACGGCCTAGGGGCTAAGGCGGCACTCAAAAAATGCAATTTCTTTCAAATATTTAGGCGCCACAAAATTTTTTGGCAGGCCCCTCTTGAAGCTGCCAAAGCAAAATCTACGTCATTTTCGTCCGGCAGGGAGCCGGGCCTTTGGACATTTTGATCTGCATAAGGAGGAGCTGCATGCATTTCCGCCCGTTGCACGACCGCGTGGTTGTGCGCCGCATTGATGCCGACCAGAAGACTGCCGGTGGCATCATCATCCCCGATACTGTTCAGGAAAAGCCGCAGGAAGGTGAAGTCGTGGCGGTAGGCCCCGGCACGCGAAACGAACGCGGTGAGCTGGTTGCACCCGAATTGAGGGCTGGCGACCGAGTGCTATTCGGAAAATGGTCGGGTACTGAGGTCAAAATCGACGGCGAGGACCTTTTGATCATGAAGGAATCCGACGTCATGGGCGTGATCGAGAGTACCAGCACGCTCAAGAAGGCTGCCTAGAAGGCGTCTTCATTATTGCAACAAGCCATTCGAGAGGAGAAACAAATGGCTGCCAAGGAAGTACGTTTTTCGTCCGATGCCCGCGAGAAGATGCTGCGCGGTGTCGATACTCTGGCCAATGCCGTTAAGGTCACACTGGGTCCCAAGGGCCGCAATGTTGTGATCGACAAGTCGTTCGGCGCGCCCCGCATTACCAAGGACGGCGTCACCGTCGCCAAGGAGATCGAACTGGAAGACAAGTTCGAAAACATGGGCGCGCAGATGGTCCGTGAGGTCGCAAGCAAAACCAATGACCTGGCTGGTGACGGGACCACCACCGCCACTGTACTGGCCCAGGCCATCGTCAAGGAAGGCGCCAAAAGTGTCGCCGCCGGCATGAATCCAATGGATCTCAAGCGCGGCATTGACCTGGCGGTCGAAGCCGTAGTCGCAGACCTCAAGAGCCATTCCAAGAAGGTCGCCAATAACGATGAAATCGCCCAGATCGGCACCATCAGTGCCAATGGCGATAAGGAAATAGGCCGCTTCCTGGCCGACGCCATGGCAAAGGTCGGCAATGAAGGTGTTATCACCGTCGAGGAAGCCAAGAGCCTTGATAGTGAACTTGAGGTGGTCGAAGGCATGCAGTTCGACCGCGGCTTTGTCTCGCCCTATTTCGTGACCAATGCCGAAAAGATGCGAGTGGAACTAGAAGACCCCTACATCCTGATCCACGAAAAGAAGCTCTCCAACCTGCAACCCATGCTTCCGGTGCTGGAAGCAGTGGTCCAGTCGGGCAAACCGCTGCTTGTCATTGCCGAGGAAGTCGAAGGCGAGGCGCTGGCAACCCTGGTGGTCAACAAGCTGCGCGGCGGGCTTAAGATCGCAGCCGTCAAGGCTCCCGGCTTCGGCGACCGTCGCAAGGCCATGCTGGAGGATATTGCCATCCTAACGGGCGGCAATGTCATTTCCGAAGAGCTGGGCACCAAGTTGGAGAATGTCACGCTCAACATGCTGGGGCGCGCCAAGAAGGTCTCTATCGACAAGGATAACACGACCATTGTCGATGGCTCGGGCAAGAAATCCGATATTCAGGGCCGTGCGTCCCAGATTCGTCAGCAGATCGAGGAAACGACCAGCGACTACGACAAGGAGAAGTTGCAGGAGCGGCTCGCCAAGCTTTCCGGCGGAGTCGCCGTGATCCGCGTTGGCGGATCTACGGAAGTCGAGGTCAAAGAGCGCAAGGACCGCGTGGATGACGCGCTTCACGCTACGCGGGCAGCCGTGGAGGAAGGCATTTTGCCTGGTGGCGGTATTGCCCTGCTGCGTGCCTTGAAAGCGTTGGAGACAGTACAGCCCGCCAATGCTGACCAGAAGGCCGGCGTAGAGATAGTGCGGCGTGCCATCCAAACGCCTGCGCGCCAGATTGCCCAGAACGCGGGCGACGATGGCTCGGTGGTCGTTGGAAAGCTGTTGGAGAGGTCTGATTACAGCTGGGGCTACAATGCCGCGACCGGCGAATATCAGGACTTGGTCAAGGCGGGTATCATCGATCCCGCCAAGGTAGTGCGCACAGCGCTGCAGGATGCAGCTTCCGTCGCGTCGTTGCTTATCACCACTGAGGCGCTGATCGCCGAGAAGCCCAAGCGGGACAAGGCTCCTGTGCCCCCTGGCGCCGGCGACATGGACTTCTAAGGTCGAGATGGGAGTCCGACTATCCATGTCGGGCTCCCTCATCGAAGGAGGAGAATATGGTCTGGCTGGTTCTCGTTGGGGGCGTTCAGATCCTGGGCTTGGGCTTCACGCTTGCGCAATTGGCCTATTGAGTGGAAGCAACGGCGTTTGTCCAGGGCCGCTCGGGAGGAGGGCCGCCACAATGATGCAGAGTGCCCAACATGGAAGACAGCGACAACGTAATTTCAATCGGTCAGGGGCGCGGACGATCTCAAGTGCCCCCATTGGGGCTTCGCCTATCCTCATCCAGTGGCAAGACACAAAACCCTTGGCATTGTCCAACGCCACCTAGACCCGTTGGATCCCGACATAGGTCCCTAAACGCAGCAGATTGATCGAAAGGAACGACCAATGACTTTCCCAACTTCCTTCTCACGGCGCATGCTTACCGGGGTTTGCATCTCTGCAGCAGTGACCGCCTTCGGCGCGCTACCCTTTTCCCAACCGTCGTTAGCCGCCAGCGGCCCCATCAGCGTTCCAGCCGCGTCGCCGCAGATGAGTTTCGCCCCGTTGGTTTCGAGGGTAAAGCCGGCTGTGGTGCAGATCACGTCTCTATCTGGGGGCCGGATTCAGAGGCAGGAAATTCCGGAGCTGCAAGGGCCGTTCGGTGAAATGCTGCGCCGCTATTTTGAACAGCAAGGCAGGGCATTAACAACGCCTCAGCGGCGTGGCCTAGGCAGTGGTTTCATAATTGATCCCGCCGGATATATTGTTACCAACAATCATGTGATTGATGGTGCGCGAGAAGTGTCGGTCACCTTAACCGATGGGTCTGAGCATCGCGCTCGCGTTATCGGTCGCGACGACAAGACCGATGTGGCACTTATCAAAATTGATGCCGGACGTGATCTTCCCTACGTGGCATTTGGAAATTCTGATGATGCCCGCGAGGGGGATTGGGTGTTGGCAGTCGGCAATCCGTATGGCCTGGGTGGCACGGTCACGGCCGGGATCATCTCTGCCCACCACCGTAACATAAATGAAGGCCCGTACGACGACTTCCTGCAAATAGATGCGCCTATAAACCCGGGTAATTCCGGCGGTCCATTGTTCAATCAGTCCGGCCAAGTCGTTGGCATCGACACTGCCATTTATTCCCCGTCCGGGGGCAGTGTTGGGATTGGCTTTGCGATCCCCGCAAACGTAGCAAAGTCAGTGGTTGAGCAGTTGCGGAAGAACGGTTCTGTTTTACGAGGCTGGCTAGGAGTGTCTATGCAGTCCATGACCCCAGCCTTGGCGAGGGCTGTCGGTTTGATGGACGCCAAAGGTGTCCTGGTAAATGACGTGACGCCACGTTCCCCGGCAGAAGCCGCGGGATTGCGGCAAGGTGATGTCATAACAGCCTTCGATGGCCGCTCGATCGAGAGTGGGCGTCAGTTGGCCCTGGCGGTGGCGGAAGCCCCCGTGGGTCATCGGGCTGCTGTGTCGATCTGGCGGGAGGGGCGGGGAATAACCCTTTCCGTGTTGTTGCGGAGCCAACCGGAAACAAAATTGTCTGCGCTGGAGCGCGGGGCCAATCAGGATGAGTGAAAGGAGTTAGCCTCTTTTGGTCATTCGGCACAGTTGGCTCAATCTAATACTTCGGTGATCTAATGGTTCGGGGCGACACTATGAGACCTAAAATGATCTTTGCTCTGGATCGCAGCGGCTGTCTTCAAATGGCCCGGTGGAGAGATAACCCTGCGAAGCCGACCCCAACGACGATAGTGCGCCAACCATCTCACGCCGTCATCGGTGTCCCTGATCCAGTTGAGGCAAATGCTGGCGCGCGATTATGTGCCTCGGGAGGATCTCACAGCGCATTGCGAGCCTCTCATCGCGAATTGAATAACCTATTGTGATCAATATGTTAGGGAACGTGGAAAATGTTTTCAATATAAACGTCCCTTGATGGAACTTTTCGGCCGCCCACCCGCTTGTGAGTTGGGAGCGTCGAAAAGTCATGTGGGAGAAGTCAAAGGCCGTAGAATACCGGCGCCGAGCCGCTGAGGCCGAGAACCTGGCTTCATCTGGTCAGGATGATTGGGCGCGGGACCAGTGGATTAAAATCGCGCTGGGCTACCGCGAATTGGCGCAGAAGGCGGTTTCTGAGAACGCCCATGCGGCGATTTCAGAGCAGCCAGAGCAGCAGGCCGCTTCACAAGCGGCCCCTGGCACTAGCGTCACTTTTCATACAGTCCCGGTTCTGACCGATGGCGACCGACAGTCCGGTTGGACAATCGAACGGCGTGAGCCGTGTAGCGCCTCAGTTCTCATGGGTCGGATTTATTCCACGCAGCACGGGGCCGAAGAAGAAGCGCAAAGGCTCAACTATGAAATAGGCGGGCTGTAGGTGAAATGCGTCTACGACGATTTAAAGCTGTTGAGTGTCGCCTAATCCAAAGATTTCAATTGAAGAAAAAACCGGCGTTCTTCTGCCAGCCGGCGCCACATCTCTGCGAGCTCGATATACTGAGAACGCAGGCTTGCGCTCAGCGCCTTAGCCGCTCGCTCGGCGCACTCACGCGACGCGCGTTCGTATTCATCAACCTTGTCCATACGCTTCCTCGTAAGTTCCAATAACGGAAACGAAGCGCTAAGGGCGAAATCCGGCCGGCAATGGGGCAAATGTGCGGCGCACGTAAACATCCGCGAGAGGGCAATGGCTTAAGTGTGTCGTTTCATACCTGCGCTAGAACTAGCGGCGAATTTCAGGGCCGCCTCCGTGCGTGAGCGAACGCCCAGTTTGCGAAAGATTGCACTGAGATGCAATTTCACTGTGACCTCGGCAAGTTTTAATTCGCGCGCAATGACCTTGGTGGCTTTGCCAAGTGTTACGGCTTCCAATACAGCAACCTCGCGGGTTCCGTTATCGTGGAACTTTCAATGTGGCAGCGAGTTTTGGCTGCGGCAGGGTTGGCATCTGTCAACCCCTCGAGCCCAGTCATCAGCGATGGAGATACCCATGAAACGTCTTTTTATAACCGCTGGGGCGCTCGCTCTTTTCAGCGCGACGGCTTTTGCCGCCCCCGCGGACAAGCCAGGCCATAAAAGCCCGGCACCCGGCAGCAACTCCGAAACCATGAGTGCCGTCGAGGACACTACCGCACGCGCGGTAGGCGTTGTCTCGGCTGAAATGACCAGCACCACCAAGGGCTTTGCGACGGCCGCGGCCATCTCGGATATGTATGAGGTGACCGCGGGCAAGATCGCTCTGCAGCGTTCAAGCCAAGCCGACATCAAGGCCTTTGCTCAGAAGATGGTGGATGCGCACACGGCAACCACCGAAAAACTCAAGGGCCTTCTCCCCGCCGGCATTACTCCGCCCGCGCACGTCGATAGTCGTCGGCAAGGAATGCTCGATAATCTGAGGGGCGCGAGCGGTGCCGATTTTGACCACCGTTATGCCGTTCAGCAGGTCGCCGCTCATAAGGAAGCCGACATTCTCATGCGTGGTTACGGCAAGGACGGAGATAATGCGGGCATCAAGACCTTTGCCCGCGAGACCGACAAGGATGTGAAGATGCACCTTTCAATGGCGCAGGACCTTGAAAAGAAGTACAAGTAATTCGTAAGGCGGAGCGCCGTACAATAGGACAGAAACCCCGCAGCGCAATCGGCGGGGTTTCTTTTTGCACATTCAGTTTAAACAGCCATTTTCCCAATTAGCAGCCCTATTAGAGCCGCGATCACGACAGCGGCGAAAGGATGTTACCGCCAAGAGCAGCACTTTCAATTAAAAAACTTCCCCCACCACAAGCCTACGCCGCGTTAAATAACCCAAAGCGGGAGGATCAAGAGCATGAATAGTGACAGCAATGCCGAGGAGGAAGCGGTTACGGTAAAAGAGCCGCAACCTGTTCCACGCCGCGCGAAAATGGCCGTGCCGCCCAAAACTCCCCCGGGCATTGAACTCGACAACATGGGAAACCAAATTCCTTTCGAGAAGCGTACGGAAGAGGACCAAGAAAAAGCTAGAAAGAACCGGCGGACGGAATGAATATCGCCACCGTTATTGCAAGCTGCGCCGCCCTTGCTTCAATCGCGAGTTTCACACCGCAAGCGGTCAAGATCATTCGGACACGGAAGACCAAAGACATCTCGTTATGGATGTATATCCTGACGGTGTCTGGCTTCGCGCTTTGGACGACATTTGGTTTTCTAACGCGTCAGTGGCCGCTCCTTGCGGCCAATGTCATCTGTCTTTGTCTATCGGCTTTCATTCTCATGATGAAGGTTCTGCCCGACCGCAAACGGCCGGTTTGAAATCAGGGATCGAAATCCCCATTTAGCCGGGTATGCCAGTCGTTAAAACCTCCGCCACCGATCTCTTTGGGGAAAAATCCGCCCTTCCCTCCGGCTTACGTTATTGGCCCGAGGTGTTTTCAAAGGCCGAGGAGAGCGAATTTGTGAAACGGTTCGCGTCTTTGCCGTTCAAGCGTTTTGAGTTTCACGGCTATCTCGGAAACCGGCAGGTCGTCTCTTACGGCTTTTGCTACGATTACGGCGGCCAAGCGTTACGGGTGGCCAATCCGATCCCCGATTTTCTTTATCCGCTTCGCGAGATTGCAAGCGCAACAAGCGGGTTCGCAGCGAAGGATTTGGAGCAAGCGCTAGTGACGGAATATGTCCCAGGCGCCGGCATTGGCTGGCACCGTGACAAACCCATGTTCGAAAAGGTGGTGGCTCTTTCCTTTCTCGAGCCATGTTTTTTGCGGTTGAGAAAAAAGCACGACAGCGGATGGCAACGGGCAAAGGCGCTGATTGAGCCGCGTTCCTGCTATCTCATGAGTGGCGAAGCGCGCGAAGTATGGGAGCACAGCATCACCCCCATGAACACGCTGCGTTACTCGGTGACGTTTCGCTCGTTCAAAGCTGATTTCAAGCGGCCTATACTCGTCCCGTCAGATATGGCCGAGTGATTTAGGTATTACTTTCTGTGCGTTGCTCGAACGGAATGGGGCTTCTTGCCGCCTTGGGTTCCGCCTTGTTGGCCCTCAGGATCATCGTGGCGCGGCGTCCCGCCTTGTCCCTGCTGGCCTTTTGGCATGGACGCTGGATTTTCCGCTTCGTGTTCGGGATTCTTCGTGCTGCTCATGGATTTAATGCGTGCCCATTGGAATAATGCCAGCCATGTGGAGAACGAAAAACGCCGCTAAAAGGGCGGAGAGGACCAGACCTCCTAAAGTGCTCCGGCTCATTATTTCTGTCCTTGGCGTTGAGAATGGCGGTCTTTAAACAACGCCCAAGTCAGGAAATTGCTGCGGTTTGATCGGTGAGGCTCAGCTTATGCGCTTCGACGCGGCAGAGATCGCAGACAATCTCGATGAGGTATGGCGGCTTATTGCTCATACGCTCGAAGAAACTACCCGCAAGGCCGACAAAGTCTTTTTTCGGGCCGTTAGGGGTTTGGACGAAGTTCCACTTGATAACCCCGCAGTTGCCACACTTTGGGCACTGGATCGTGTCCATTTGGCCGTGCGAGATAGTGCCGATCCTACCCTGCATGGGCGCCTCCCCTTTGAGCGGGAGCGCGGACAGTGTTCTGATAACTGCCCCAGATGTCTCTCAAGCGCCAGCGTGCGGTTGTCTTCTGGCGCCGCTCCAGTAACGCGCGGAAAGGCACGAAAGTCGCAAATCACTACGGAAGCCGGATACATCCGGAAGGGTGCCCAGCTTTGGCTAGGATTGTCCTTGTTCGGATAGATGCCCAGTTAGCAGCTCGATAATCCCAACGCTTTCTCGGACAACCTGGACGCTGACACAGAAGGGCATGGGCTCAGAAGTACTTGCCTCCTTCATCAGTTCCCCCAAACTTATCATCCCTTCGCGCTTGGCGGCTGCGTCGTCATCAAGCGTGAGACCTTCTTCATCCCGGACAGGGTCCCGTGTCGGGTGGATAAGATAGAAAAAATAGCGGGGCATTTCGCGCCTCCCTGCAATGGAGCGGGAGCGCGGACAGCGTTCTAATACCTGTCCCAATGTCTCTCAAACGCCAGCGGCTGTGTTAGTGCCGGCGACATATCTTTAAACGCACTCATCACGACAAAGACATGAGCTTTTGAAATGACTAGTCTGCTTCAGAATGTGTCACAGCCCGTCTAGATCTTCAGGCTAGCGTACTGCCCTATATTCTACCCATCAGCACAAGGACGAGACGATAACCAGCACCAGGCCCAATCCGCCACCCGGGTAGTAGCCCCAATTGGTGCTGTAAGGCCAAAGAGGCAGGGCACCAACGAGCAGCAAAATCAGAACGATTAGCAATACGAGACGCATAGTTCCCCCTTGCGGTGTGGCGGTTGGAGCCAAAGCGCACCAAGGTTTCCTGGGTTCCCAAAACGGCTAGTGGGCCGGGGATGGGGTCTTCTCAGGACGCGATGTGTCATTCGGTGTTTCAGCGCCAGCCGTCTCAGCGGCGGAATTACCGGGCCCTGCCTGATTAGCCGCGGCGCGACGTTTCTTGGCGGCGCTCTTGGCCGTCGAGTGCTGGTCTTTGAGAGCGGCTCCCGAAGTGGCGTAACCTTGCGTCGTGGGATTTGTGTCCGAATTTTTGGACATAGCCTGCGCCTGGGCGCCCGCGATGCTACTTCCCAGGAATATTATCGCGGCGGCCGTTGTTAGAAGTTTGGGCATAGGACTTCCTTCCTGCTTAAGTTTCCCGGCGAACACCTTTGAATTTGGTGTCGTCCTTTTTCTGAGCCATGAACTGGCCGCTTTCCTTGCTACGCTTGGTGTAGTGCTCTTCGCCTTCAATCTCTGTCTTGAACTGCGAGCGCTTGCGCACCGCGCCATTGCGATGCCCATCTCCGGCTGGCGTGTTGCTTGCCATCTCGATCTTCTCCTGTTGGGGGTTGGCCCCGGACCCTTTTAGGCATCCGGGGCCACGCCGATTTATTTCTGGTTTTTGTCCTGCTGGCTGCCTTGTTGGCCGCCCTGGCCGGAGCGACCCGACTGATTGTCCTGGTCTTTGTCTGACTGCTGAGTCCCCTGCTTCTGCTGCTGACCGGCCTGTTGGCCCGAGCGCTGCTGGTCCTGCTGACCCGACTGACCTTGATTGCGATTTTGATCGTTTGTCATGGCGTTCTTCCAATCGTTTTTATACGCCCCTCCAATTATCTAACCTTGGCCAGCGCTCATTGTTCCCAGCAAATGGCTCAAACCCGGAACTGCCGACGCTTGCGGACGTTCAAGCCACACACCCTGAGGAGAGTTCCTATGCCCGCTGTCAAAGACGCCATTGCCCTGCTGAAGGCCGACCATCGGAAGGTCGAAGAGTTATTTGAAAAATATGAGAGCTCGCGCTCGAAGAAGGCCGATATCGCAAAGCAAATCTGCCTGGAACTTACGATTCATACCATGATCGAAGAGGAGATCTTCTATCCGGCCTGCAAGGGCGCGGTGGAAGACGACAATCTCGACGAGGCACAAGTTGAGCATGATGGTGCGAAAGTGCTCATTGCCGAACTTGAGGAAGGTTCGCCGGATGATGACTATTATGACGCCAAGGTCAAAGTGTTGTCCGAAGAGATCAAGCATCACGTAAAGGAAGAAGAGCAGCGCGGCGGCATCTTTTCCCAGATCAAGGAAAGCGATGTCGATCTCAAGGCCCTGGGCGAACAGATGGCTGCACGGAAAGACGAACTATTCGCGCAGTTCACCAAGTCCGGCATTCCGGCTCCGGTCACGCGCAGCATGACCGCGAAGAAGATCGAACAGGGTCAACCTCACGCCGCCTAATGTGGGTAACCACCCGGCGCAAGCCGGGTGGGCTCTCCTATGCCTAAGTATGATCGGCTCCCCACCTTCGATGACTCATTCATCCGCGTGGTGATCGAGACGCCACGAGGCGCCTCGGCGAAATTCTCCTATGACGCCGACGAAGGATTTTTTGCCTATTCGCATCCGCTTCCGGCTGGAATCTCCTATCCATTCGACTGGGGTTTCATTCCCTCGACGCTCGGCGAAGATGGTGATCCACTCGATGGCATGGTTATCCATCAAGCCGCCAGCTCGCCAGGGATCGTCATGCGATGCTCACTGCTGGGAGCTCTGACGGTCGAACAAACGGAAAAAGACGAGACCGTCCGCAATGACCGCTACATTCTCTGTCCACAAAAACAGGATGCCGAAGATGCCCAAGTGGCGAAAAGCGTTCCAAAAGAACTGCGCGACGAGATCGAGCAATTCCTTCAAGCGTCCGTTTTAGGAAACGATAAGCAGCTTCAATTCAAAGGTTGGCAAGCACCCGATCAGGCTCTCAAAGGCATCAGGCGAGGTCGCAAAGCATTTCGTAAGTGAGATTTCTATAAGCTCTTTGATTGGTCCATAACCCGGCCAAACGCTTGGGCCGCAGTTTCCATCGATGTATGAGGTCTTTCGCATATTCCTTGCTTTCGTCGCGTCCGTCGCGAACGCGGACGACCTCCCCGGTGTCATGCAATCGTGCTTCCTCGCGGAGCCAGGTTGCTGCCTGACGGAGACAATCCGCCATCGCTTTCGTCATATTCAGCGGCATGGCCAGCCCTCCAAATAGCTAGTGAAATTTATACGACAAGAAAGATGAATTACTTTTTTGCAAGGTCGAACGGACCCCTAACCAGCCGCGTTCTTCCCTAGCGGGAAAATAAAATTTGCAACAAAAATCAATGGCTACTTCAGCCCCACTTCTCAAATCCTCGACAGGCGCGGCTACCGCAAATGCCCACAATTTATCGGCTTTCGCCCGCCTGGCGAATGCGGTGGCTCGCTTTACCGGAAAGCCTGCCACCTTCGCAATTTGCTGTGTTGTGATCCTGGCTTGGGCCGTCAGCGGACCCATTTTTCATTATTCAGATACCTGGCAGCTCATCATCAATACCGGTACGACCATCGTGACATTCTTGATGGTCTTTCTCATCCAGAACACGCAAAACAGGGAAGGCATGGCGCTGCAAGCCAAGCTGGATGAGCTGATCCGCGTCACGAAGGCGGCTCGCAATGATCTTGTCGCCGCCGAGCAATTACCCGAAGAACGCGTGGCGGAGATAAAAGAAGAAGTTGCTCGCCAGCCTGGCCAGAGCGCGAGCTAACCCTCGAGCTTCACCACACTGATCTTGCCGCTCGGTTCAAGATGAAGGCGTTTCGTTTTCTTCAAATCCTCGAGCCCGCCCAGACATTCAGCTCGCAAGGCTTGGTCCAGATCCGCGTTAGAGACGAGGTGTGACTTGCGTGCTTTCTGGTCAATGAAAGCACCTTTGGTAAGCTCAACCGTGGTTCCCTCGATCAGGCGGGAAAATGTGTCGCTGTGTGCGACCGCCCATGAAAGACCGAGATGCAGTAGAATCATGATTGCAACGGCACTGAAAGTGCCGTCGATAGGTGCTTCGCCGGTTATCACCCGCGCAAGGCTCGAGCCGATAATGATGGAGATGACGAAATCAAGAGCCGACCATTTGCCAAACGCACGACGCCCAGCCATACGGAGAATAAGAAAGCCGTAGATGAAAACCAGGGCAGCGCGGGCGCATTCTTGCGCGTAAGTGACATTGTGAACGGTGCCAAATATCTGCTCCATCATTTCCCTCCCTCATCCAGTAGGTCGAGCGCGGCCATGAGCGTGCGCGCGCAAAGCTCTTCATGGGGTAGGTCGCCAAATTGGTACCGCACGGTTTTTTGCTGGCTTGCCGAACTTAGCGAGAGGTATACGAGCCCTACGGGATTGCCATCTTCGTCGGGCTTAGGTCCTAAAACACCAGTAACGGCTATGGCGGTTGTCGCTGTTGAACATTTCAATGCCCCTCGCGCCATTTCCTCGGCCACTTCGGCAGAGACCGCTGTTTTCTCCTTGAGCGTCGCTGGCGACACATGCAAGGCGACGTTTTTTTGTTCCTTGGAGTAGCAAACGAACCCGCCTTCAAGGACATCGCCGGCTCCCTCGGGTTTCGAGAGTAAGGCAGCGAGCAGGCCAGCCGTGCAGGATTCAGCGGTAATCAGAGCGAGCTTTTTGCGTCGCAGCGCTTTGATGATCTGTTCGGCACGTCCTTTCAATTGCGGACTAAAAATCCCTGTGTACGACATGACACTTTCCCTAGTCACAATTTATCCATCGGTTGAGAGCGGATAACGATTTCCTTTTGGTTCAGATCATGCTCCAGTTGTTTGCGCAGTGTTTTCCACCAAGTCGCGTCAATTTCATCCGTCATAACTTCGAGGATGACGATATCGTCGCGCTCTTCCTTACCCCCTGTCAGCCATTTGCCCTTCGCAGGAGACTGGGTGTAAGCGGTCACGCCGCCGAACTTCACGACGAGAGTTCGGTTGAGAGAAGCGAGCACCGGTTCGGAAACCCCAAAGTTCGTTGTGGGAAGAAGAATTTGAATGAGATACATGCCAACCTCCCATGATGCAAAACGCGTATAAAGAATCCGCTAGGAAATCTGAGCGCGCGTTTGGCGTACTTCCCGGTACAACTCCTCGCCACATGGAAGAATAATTCCAATCAGAAATAATATCCCGGGTGGCAAGAGCTCACGCCAATCTGCGCCTTTCCAATGAAGTGAGAGATCGGCCGGCTCAGGACCTGCACCAAAGAGCGCCAGGACTTGTGGCCAGTGAAGCGCCATGACAAGCAACATCGCGGTCAAGGGCAATATCTCAAGCACGCTATGCACCTGATGTTCGAAAATGGTGACCTTGCGCGTGGCCATGGCGAGGTTGAGATCAAAATTACCGGTAATTGTTCGCCGCCTGTAGCGATCACCCGTCGGCTGGCGGGTCGGGGTTAGCCCGTTTGGGAAAAAACCGCCGCCACAATGGAGGCTTAGGTCCGGCCGGTTGGGAAGTTAGCAGTCCCAGCACCTTCTCGGCTGCCGCTGTGAGCAGCAAAGCGGGTGGAAAACCCATACGAGACGCGCGGCGCTGCAACATAACCATAGCGCCGGTAGCCAAGGCTACGAGCATCCACTTGCGCATTACGCCCGGCGCGCCTTCTTGGTCGATTTACGTCCTGTGACCTTCTGGCGGACCGACTTTCTGGCACTTTTGATTTTGCGCTTGGCGGTGCCGGCGGCCTTCTTGGCCTTACGCTCGGACCCCATGAAGAAATCGGTGATCACCCTCTCGATGTAGGCAATACGCTGTTCGAGTGTTTTGGCCATGAGTCGCTCCAGTGTCTGCTTGATCTAACAGCGTCGGCCGGACCCAAAAGTTCCCAAATTCGGCTCCCTACCGGCCATTAGTGTGTTGGATTGGCCCAATGGGGCGTGTTTTGAAACAACCTAACGTCTGGGCACGATACGGAACGGCCGACCGGCTCCCGCTCTGTGTTGGTAAAGTAATGGCTTTGCATTATGAAATTACCGATGGCCGGGCCGGGCATCGTCCGAGCATCGATTCTTGAAAGCTGGATGCACGGGATGGTCGAGAATTTCCGCCACAGTCAAAGTGGCGACTGTGCGGCCCTGCACGTCGCGGATCTCCACGCAGCTGCTTTCCAGCGGGGTCCGGCTGTCCACATATTGTTGCACTAAGTCGCGGGCACTAGCCTTCGCCTCGTCGAGGGCATCTTCGATGTGAGGATAAATCGCACCTTCTTCGTCTTTGACAAAGCCAGTTCGATCGCGAATATCAATAAAAAACCGCGGCATCATATTGCTCCTAAGCGTATTCGTCTGAGCCTTGGACCCACAGGAATGATTGCAGATCAATCATGTCACGCGGGCGCATCTGACGTATGGCCTTGCGGACTGTACCAGCAAGCGTGAGATAGCTCTCATAGGTCCGCCAATTCGGCCGGGACACATAGTCGAAAGCAAGCCCCATCTTCCGCGCGGCTTCCTTTGTTGTATTGGGCTTGAGAAAGATGTGGTTATCGGGCTGCGCAATGAAGCCAAATACCGTCACCAGCGGCCAAGTCAGAACGCGTGTCTGCTTGCGGGGCAGCCGATCTACCGCAGTCACCCAGTCGGCAAAGCGCTGTTCAGGCGATCCATTGCCATGCAGGTATTGGAACAGCCCTTCAGCAAAGATACGCGCACCGCGTTCTTCCCGCACCGCGTCCCGCAACGCCATCTTTTCGAAGGAGAAAAGAAGGCTGCGCCCTGACTCGATCTTCACCGCACCTGCTGCGATTTCATGATAGGCCCCGGCCTTTAACATCGCCTTCAATTTCGCCGCGCATAATTTATCTTCCCACTCCAGATGAGCTTGCCATTTATAATCTCGCTCCCAGGCCAAATAGGTTTCATCCTTAAATCCTCCCGGAAAATGCCGCAGGAACTTCCGAACGGCCCCTTTTAAGCCGCTTGCCCACTGTGGTAGCGGTTTTAAAGGATAAGGATGGATTTCGTCTCGACGTAACATGGGCGCGTCCTGAGAAGCTTGCAGAAAACGCTTGTAGCGGCGGTACGTTGCGTAAGGCTTCTTACCCAGGGCGAAGTTCGGCTAGCTTGCCGTGCTGGGCGACAAGCCTCATTGGTTTTCCATGGACCCACAGCCGCTCTACCTCTATCGAAGTCCAACCTTTGGGTAGCACCACTTTGCCTTGAGGCCAGTCTTGGGTGCGCCCGGATCCGATTTTGAGGCGGGGAAAGCCAAGAAGCAGGCTCATAAGGAATCCGCCCATATTGGCGAAAAACGGTCCCGCCATGGGCTGTTCGGGAAATTTGTCTGGGCGATACTCCAAGGTCTGGAGGAAGCGTCCAGCGATAAAAAGCCCGTAACCTTCTTCTAATAGCCTGAGGGCCAACGCCCGGTCCCCGTGTCGCGCAGCCCAGACCCCATACAGAGCTGATAACATGGGACTTCCCACATACTCGTCGTTACGCGACAAATAGTAATCCAATGTGGCATTGGTCATCTCGGCGCTCAACACGCTTTCCAACGGGAAGACGCCCATGAGCGGTGAAGGTGTGGCGCCTTTCTCCTCATTGGCGCGATAGGCGTCGTGGGAGATCAGTATGCCGTCGCGCGTTGGTAGTACGAGATTGGCTGCAACGTCCGCCCACTGCATCCCGGGCGATCGACCCAGCTGTTTCGCCGCACCAAGGGCATGTTCCAACACCGCCCGGGCAGAAAGCATCGTGAATGCTTCATTGTCGCTTTCCAATTTACGCTCGGCGATACCCATGGAGCGGCGAATCTCAAAACCATTTCGGCTCTGATGAGAACGGCTAACGATCCAGTCCGCAACGCCGTGCAACACTGGCCAAGCTTTGTCACGTAAAAAATTGGCGTCGCCTGTGACGTGGGCAAAGCCGGCGAACCCCAGCGCCACGTCCAAACTCACATGATCCTCATGCCAGGCCGCAGTACCGGGAGACGGCGCCGCCTCCTGCCCACTCGTTGGCGCGGACTCCCAGGGAAACTGGATGCCGCGGCGTCCCATACATTGTGCGTTGCTACGAGCTCCTCCCAGCGACCGTAGGCGATACTCCAACAGGGCTGCAGCTGCTTCAGGCTGTAGCAAGCTCAGAGGAGGAACCGAGAACGTCTCGATGTCCCACATCACATGACCATAGTAGTAGTGGTAGTCATGCCAAGTCGCGAGTCCGAATATCGAGGTTGATGCAGGGGATGCGGCATGCACGGAACTGTTCATATAGAAAAAAGCGGCGTCCGCCCGCTGTTGCCATTCGCGCCCGGCGCCATGCAACACAATGCGGCCTTTCCAGAGCTCGTGCCACTCGGCGCGGTTCGCCTTGCGCAGTTGTTCAAAGCCCTGGTGAGCCCCTAATGCGACAAGCCTTTCGGCCTGGCGGTCAGGCTGCGTATGCATGGTGCTTGGTACTAGGCTCGCGATTTGGCGCATGCGATAGCTTTTGCCGGCTCGAGCTTTCAGACCGTACTGGGTTGCCAGCGGGCTGTGGTCACGTCCCCCCGGTGTTTCGCCTTTACAACCATCGTCACCCAAAAGTTCGGTGACGATTGCAAGGCCGCAACTGGAGAGGCCGCCTTCGCTCTCCCACCATAGACTTCCGTCAAAATCGGATTTTTCCTCCCCCGGGGTCTTCAGCGTGCGCGTCTTCAACCTGCCCGGAACGGTGGCTGCATCGATCAAGCTTTGCAGCTTCAGCTCACAGGCCTTATCTGTGCGCGCCGTGATTTCTTGCACCAATAGACAAGGTTGGTGCCGGCAGCAAAAGGTTAGAACTTCGATTTCTACCGTAATGCCGCAGGCCGAAAACCTCAGCCGGCTGGTAAGTTCACCATTTGAAAAATCGTAAGCCTGATCCAGCACCGTCACTTGGTGTGGAAGGTCCGAAAGCCAGACCCCGTTCACCGCAACGTTGCCGGCCAGGGGATACGGCGCCACGGCGGCGGCTTCAATTTTCTTGGCAGAGTGCAAGCCGCTATAGCCGCAGAGCAACGTCATGCCCGCAAGCAAAGGGTTGTCCCGCACCCGCAAACCGATGACGCCGTTCGCCAGGTAGGCAGGCAGCTCTTTTCGACCGGACCCTTTTGCGACTGGTGGATTTAGTGGACGTATCATGCCACTGAACAACGCGCTGGGATCGCTAGGTCTCCAACTTCGCGGAGAAGGGCGGCATTTGGCTGGTCATTAGCAGTTTACTAACTCGAGTAGCACATCCGCAGGGCAGGGTGTTCCGGCCGCACCGGCAGACGAGTTTTTCCCTCGCAGGTCGGCCTCCACATTTTCCCTATGCAGCCAACGTTGGGGGCTAGCAATTCATTTCAGGTACAATGCCACACATCGCGCTTGGTCCCCGTCCTGTCCAACAATGAAAGGATTACCCCAGCGTCCCGGCCGCGCTACGCTGACCGCATCCCGTCCGTTCAGCGAGCGGTTTGCAACGCGCAGGCTGAAACCTTTGCGGCGGGATAAACGGAGGCGAACCTGTTTTTGCATTTCAAGGCAACTTTCCAGGCCAACATCCCGCCATGGACCAAACGCGTTATTCCGGATTTTCGCGACTTTCGTCCCGCTTCGGTCCGATGGTCGATTATAAGGCGCCCCCAATTCGTTCGAACGGATAGTAGTCCCGAATGTAACGGTTGAAATACTCTCCTTTGGAAAAGGAAGCTCGCATTCCTTCATAAACAGCGCCGGGGACCTGAAGGTAGCGATAGCGTCGACCGCTCACGAATGTGACATCCAGCGCTTGCTGGTCGGCCCGGTATTGAAAGTTGCGAATTACGCTCGATGGCATGACGCGGACTGTTGGGTGTCTTTCCTTGGAACCCTGGCCAGCGAAGCGGGTTCCATTCGGGTTGTGGTAGAGGCTCCGGGCAACCTCTCCGGCGTCGGCGATCTCAGAGAACTCACCGTCGGCTTCCGGTAACAAATGTTAGCTCAAACAGGGGGCTCCCGGTCGTGCCGTTACCGGAACATCGAGGAGTCGGCGGAGTTACGAGTCTCGGAACTGTTCCCCCTGCACTTAGAGCGCCATGGCCGCACTTCGCGGGATAACGAACAAACCCGGTCCAGGAAGCCCATCGGCCTCCTGGCTGCCCGTACTGGAGTGGAGATGAGTAGAGTATCCGCGCAGAGCAGAAGAAATTCCGGCGGTTTCCTTCTGTCGCCAGGCCTCACTCATCCGATGGAGGCCCGGACAGCCGAAGATCTTCCCAAAGGCGCGTGGCAATTCGAGCCCAAATGGGACGGATTTCGCTGCTTGGCCTTCAAAAGAAACAAGCGCGTCGAGCTAAGGGCGAAGTCCGGCAAGTCACTGACGCCTTATTTCCCGGAGATGGTCGACGGATTGGCAAAGTTGCCTGGCTCGTGGGTGCTGGATGGCGAGTTGGTCATTCCCACTGGCAGGGCATTGTCGTTCGACGCCTTGCAAATGCGGCTGCATCCCGCGGAGAGCCGCCGAAAGAAGCTCTCGGCTGAGACCCCGGCTACGTTGATTCTCTTCGACCTGCTGGCCGAAGGATCGAGGGACTTCACAACCAGGCCTTTGTGGGAGCGTCGCGATGCACTGGACGAGCTATTCGCCCGCTTTGGCGCGCAATCTCGTCTGAGGCTTTCGCCCCTCACCCGCAGACGCGCGACCGCGCTCTCATGGCTACGTAGAGCGGGGCAGGGTTCCTTCGATGGCGTAGTCGCAAAACCGCTAAACGAGCCGTACCTTTGCGGCGAAAGAATTATGGTCAAAGTCAAGAATTTGCAGACCGCGGATTGTGTAGTGGGCGGGTTCCGCTATGCCAGAGGTTCTTCCTACGTCGGCTCGCTGTTGCTTGGTTTGTTCAATCGGGAAGGTAAACTGGATCATGTGGGATTCACTTCGGGGTTCGCCGACCAAAACCGAGCCGCGCTGACAAAGAAGCTACTGGCGCTCAAGGGTGGCCCGGGTTTTTCAGGTAATGCGCCGGGAGGCCCCAGTCGTTGGTCAACAGAGCGCAGCGCAGAATGGGTACCGCTCAAAAACAAGCTGGTCGCTGAAGTGCGTTATGACCATGTCACGGGTGGACGCTTCCGCCATGGCACAAAATTTCTACGTTGGCGTCCGGACAAGGCGGTTCAGTCCTGCACCTTTGATCAGATCCATGCGGAGCATAAAGGTCGGCGACCCGATAGCTGGGCTTCCGTCAGAAAAAGGGCCAGCAACGCTCACGTCAAAAGAAAGGGAAAATAGATGCCCGCAAACGTTCAATCTGAGAGGAGTGTTTCGCTCTGGATGCCGATTCCCGACATACCTGGCACGCCCGTTGAAGATAGCCGCCCAGCCGATTTGGTAGTAGTGGGTGGGGGGATGGCGGGCTTGTCTGTGGCTTATGAGGCGCTGCTAAAGGGGCGCCAAGTGACGGTTATCGACCGGGGCCCTATTGCCAGCGGCATGACGGCCAGAACTACCGCTCGTCTCGCGAGTGTTCTGGACGATCGCTACTATGAGTTCATCAAGCTTCGCGGGGAAACAGAAGCCACTCTTCTTTACGACAGCCTCAAGGCATCCATCGATCGCATCGAACAAGTTATTGAACAAGAGGCGATCAGCTGCGATTTTGCCAGAGTTCCCGGGTATCTATTTCTGGGCGAAGGCGATGAGCTAGCCCTTCTAGAAAAGGAATATGAAGCTTGCCAAAAGATCGGCTTCAAAGGTGTCGATTGGGTAGATAGCGCTCCTTTTCCGACAAAAGATAGCGGTCGCTGTTTGCGTTTCTCCGAACAGGCGCGCTTTCATCCCCTAAAATATCTCGACGGCTTGGCTCGGGCCATCGTCACCAAAGGCGGCGCATTCAAGCCTTTTACAGCAGTCGATTCCATAACCCGATCCGGGACCGACGTCGCAGTAAAGACGCGCAACGGACAGACCATTATGGCGCGTGACGTTGTTTCGGCGACAAACGCGCCTATCGCCGGCCGCCTAACTCTTCAGGCAAAAATGGCGCCTTATCGAACCTATGCAATGGCGTTTGAAATAGAAAAGGGCCAAGTGACGGATGCGCTCTACTGGGACACACTGGACGATTACCACTATGTGCGTCTACAACCGGGCGAAACAACTGACCATTTGATCGTGGGCGGTGCCGATCATAAGACTGGTGAAGCGGATGACGCATCGGCGCGCTTCGCGGGCTTGGCGAAATGGGCCGCAATGCGATTTGGCGCATTGAAGTCGCCCACCCATAGATGGTCAGGTCAGGTACTCGAACCAGTTGACTATGCCGGTTACATTGGTCGCGATCCCGACAACGACCACATCTACTTCGTTACCGGAGATTCCGGGCAAGGTATTACCAACGGAGCGCTAGCAGGCCTGTTGATCCCGGAACTCTTTGACAGCGGCGAGCATCCATGGCGGAAATTGTATGATCCTGCTCGCATCACGCTGAAAGCGGCAGATACTTTCTTGGCAGAGAACGCCACCGCTATCAAAAGCATTGCTGAACATTTGGCTGGTCCATTGCTGGAATCGGTGGATAGGCTTCCACGCGGAGAGGGCAGGCTAGTCCGGGACGGGGTCAATGTCATTGGAGCTTTTCGCGATGAAGAGGGTGTCTTGCATCGGGTTTCTTCTACCTGCTCGCACGTGGGTTGCACGGTGCACTTCAACAACTTTGAACGCTGCTGGGATTGCCCATGCCATGGCTCGCATTTCGATATCGATGGGAATGAACTGAACGCGCCGGCAACAGCACCGTTGAAGCCAATTGAAAAATGAGAAAGTGGAAGTAATAGGCGAATAAGTTAGCCGCAGAAAGCTGCGCAAGGCGTTTGCACGGGGGGTGATAATGAATCCAGGATATTGGATATTGGGATTCGTAGTACTGCCGCTATGGATTGCTGCTGGTTTCGCAGACTACCTCTGTCACCGCGCGTCACAGATTCAAGATAATTCGGGTGCCCCGGAATCGGCGCTGCACTTGCTGCAATACGCGTTGGTGGGTTTGCCGGTGACATTTGCTTTATTTAGCAGACCCAACGCCGGCTTCTTTGTGTTAGCGGTCTTCTGCATAATACTGCATCACGCAGTCGCGTATATTGACGTGCGTTACGCTGCTAGTACACGGGAGGTAGCGCCTGTGGAGCAGATGATTCATAGCTTCTTGGAGCTACTTCCCATAACCGCGTTCCTGCTTCTCGGGATGGTGGAATGGACACGATTTCAGGCGCTATTTTTCGCCAGCGAAGTGGGGCGTTTCTCATGGGAACCACGTGTCATTTCGGCAAGCTTTAACGTCATCGTTCTAGGTGCTGCCTGTCTATTTAATCTCATTCCATATGTTGAGGAGTTGATGCGATGCCTACGCGCGCCGAGAAAAGGATAGGCGAGAACGAGGAGGGCCGCGGAGGCAGAAAGGTCAGGATCTAGTGGCCCGGAATAGCCTTCCGGCTTACGCTTGATGCCCGCGCCGCTTTATGTGCACGGGCCTACTATGCCGCGGCGTGAGATTCTCCAATTGCTTTGGCTTGTTTCAGGTCGGCCACAAACTCTGTCCGCGCCGCAGCCCGGCCTTCCTCTGGCATACGCAAAAGAAAGGAGGGATGGATGGTGATAAAAGCAGGCTTGCCATTCAAAATGATAGGTCCGCGGTTTGCCGATACGGGAGGACGTCACCGAACTCGTCAAATTGAGGGAGGCGTCGTTGGGCAGATCGACACTTGCCACCAGTTAGCCCAGCAATTAAGCAACAGGTTGGGCTCAGTGGGATCAATCATTGGGGCCTGGGAGTGGGTCTCAATAAAGGCTGCAGGACAAAAGAAGTTCCGCGTCTTTGGCGAAGCTCTTTCGACGTAAAAATCTCAGCCCTATAATTTGCCTTGCGGCTACGTTCGCTGCATTTGAGAAAGCATGGCACGGGAGTGGGAATTGGCTCGTCTGGCGAGGACCAAAGGAAAGGGCAAGCGGCTTGGCCGGCGTCCCTCCGTAGCTGCCCGGGGCCAAGAATGACGTCCCGACCGACTGCAATCGAACGGGCATTTGCTCTGGCTAAGAGCGGGCGCGTAACCAGCATAAGTCACATCCGCCACATTCTGAGGTCTGAGGGCTATCCGGAGGATGGACAGTTTAGCGGGCTGGTTATTCGCAAGCAGCTTATTGAAGCCATAAAGAAAGCGAAAGGCGGGGAACGCTAAATGGCCCTCGAGGCCTGTACAGCCCGCTTTTGCCAGGTGACTTCGCTACTTTTCTAACTGGGGGCTGGTGCGGCAAGACCGTTTTTGTCTCGCCATGCTTGGGCCCGGGTCGTGTCCCATCCAGGGGGCCACGCCACATTGGTCCCGCCGGGGAGTACACGAGGCACTTCCCATTTGTGGCAGTCGCAGAACAGATCGCCATAGCCGCTGTCTTCGCTGGCCAATGGCTGCTCGCCAAAATGTCCGCAGCCCGGCACATGCCCCCGACTATCTGGTGGTGGGTGGCTTGATGACATCTATCTCCTTCCAACTTTTGTTAGACTGCTGGACTTCGATCACCACCTTGCACCCTTGACGGCTCACCAGTGTGGCTTCGCGGGTGGCAGTACCAATTGCCTGTGCCAAGCTGTAATCGACGCCCAGCGGGCTATCTCCGGGATGCCCGCTGAGGCTGACGTAGCGGCCGTCCTGCCGCTGGTGGATGCGGAACTTGCGGGTTGGGATCGTTTTCCGCGGCATATGAATTTTACGACCGAGATAGGCACGCGTTCCTCCCGGGGGCGAAAAATTGTGCGTCCGCTCCGGTGGGAGGGGCTTGAAAAGCGGAAAGGCCTGAATAAAAAATATTACGTTCGAGTTTGAACTGTGGAACTTGGAGGTTTCCATGGAAGCTTATGAAATTCGTATTTTGCGCGATGACGGCACTCCCGCGATAACTATTCCCGAAATGCACATCAGCGACATGGCCGCGATCCGGTCAGCACGATTTATGGCGCGGGGAAAGCCCGTAGAGGTCTGGCGGGGAACAGAATGTATTTTGGGAAACGACCTGCAGCCGCCCAGACCTTCTCCTAGACCGGATAGGCCGGCGGCTTAGTGCCCCGACTATCGGCCATACCCACACCTAAAGGGACACGCCTGAGCGCGCGAGATCGGCGAGTTCCCGGTAGGCTTCAGCTATTTTGAGCCATATCTCCCGAACACGGAGCTCATGGACCTTGTCTGCTCTTTCCGGGCCGCCTTAGCCTGGCCGAGCAAGACTGCAATACGCGCTTCTAGGATCATCTCGACCTTCAACCATCGCATCTTCGTGCGAACGCGGACTGCCCGACTTTTTTCCTTTTTTGTGAAGCCGGAAAGTCCAAACGCAATCAATTAGGCGTCAGAGGGGGCGACAATGGCAAATATGGATATGGCTTTCTTCCCAACGGTGGAAGGTTCAATGACTAGTCCAGACGGACAGACCTTCATGCTGCACGTCAAGCGGCCTACCGGTGGCGATCTGCTGCTGGGCTTCCCGCATACGGAAATCCCAAACATCGTGGAGAACGCGGCCGTCCAGGCGGCACATGGGCGCGATGCTGAGGGCCATCAGACCGTCGCGGCAGTCAAGACGGCATCGTTTCGCTTCGGCCGAGGCCCCGGTGGCGAGCCGGTATTGACGATGGTGGTGGGTCGGGCTGGGACGATCAGCTTCCTTCTTCCCTACGACATGCCAGGACCGCTCAGCGAGACCCTGCAGAAGCTGGCGAACTGACGGGGCAAAAAGGCCCGGCGTTTCGAAGCCACCGGGCCCCCTCGCAACAACAGGAACGGCCGAACCCTAGCGCGGGGTCGATTATCATCAAAAACACTTAGGTTGATTAACGCGCCAATTTTCAGCGTTAAAATTTAACGAACCCTTGCAGAAGCTGGAGAGCTAACGGGTCGAGAGGGCCCGACGCCTTCGAACCACCGGGCCCTCTCTGAAGGATCGCAACTTCCCCAACCCCAAAGGGGATTACCTCGCGCTCACTCTGAGCGAACAAAAGCTGAGCTGACAGCAGTAACTCAACTAAGGAGTTTCACTTACGAGGCGAAACTACCGAACTGAGGGGCGATGTTGGTTCCCGATGCTCAAAAGCGACCCCTGATGTCTGCGTAACATGAAAATGCCCGCTTCAATCGCAAGGGCGGCAAGGAAAGGAGACAGCGCGATCACGGCGCCGTCTTCCTCCTCCTCGAATTTCCAGATGGCGCCCAAGGCGCACAGCGCCAGTCCAAAAACCATCAATCTGCGCATGGCGGCCCCTAGCTAACCTTGACCTTCTTCTTGGCCGCCAAGAAATCGCGATTCATTTGGATGCGCCGCTCGTCGGAAAAATTCTCCTTCACACGAGGCCAGATATTTCTCTCCTCTTCCTGAATGTGATGATCGAGTAGTTCCTTGAGTACTTTCGCGGCCGCCTTGAACTCAGGGGTGTTGGCGGTAAGGGCGCTCAGTTTCGTCAACGTCTGGCTGGCCAAGCCGTGCTCGATATATCCCTCATTGCCATCCACTTTTGCGGGCACGCCTTTGAGCGCGAGAACGGCGTCATAGACCACCTTCTCTTCTGCTTTGGAGTGGGGGACCAGGGCAGCCTTAATCTTCTTGACCAGGGCCTTCTGATCCCGCCCGCTGTCGCTTTGAACCAGTTTGCCCAGCAGGTCCTGGACCTCATCATGCTCGGTTTCGAGGGTGCTGAGGATGTCGGGCGCCGAATCACCCTGGAGCGAAAGAGCGTTCAGGACTGTCTCGGTGGCTTTTTGTAGGGACGTGCGGGCGGTCATGGTTAAGTTTCCGTTGGGGTTCCGCTTGCTGGAACGGGTTGAGCGCAAACTAAGTTCCCGCACCGGCACCCAATCCCGATTAGCAGGCTGAAAACATCAACGGACTTCAGGGGGAAACGCGATGGCCTCCGAGACCGTTGTCTTGGGAGGAAATTCCAAGGGAGACGGATTATGCACAAAATACTCACTTTCTCGGCCTCCCTCCTATGCGCAAGCACGGGTGCTTTGTTTGCTCAGGCGATGTCAAACGACAAGACGGCCAATCCGACAACACAGGGCTATGCGACGTCGGGAGCTGCGCTGAAGGATCAGCACTCTACCGGGCCGAAGCCTGCAACACGTCACTCGCGCACTGCTAAGGTTGGTGTGCCCACCGGCACCACGCCGGCCGAGACGGCAGGCGCGAGTTCGCCGAATCCGCCAGTAACCACAGCTGGAACGGATGCCTCCAAACAGAAGCATTAGGGTCGATGATGGAGGATGCCTGTCCATAGACTCAGGACGCTGCCAAGGACGCAATCGATGTCCAGTCCGGTGTATGGCCCGGGTTTTGCCGCGAGTCTGTACGGCCTTCGTAGGGCGTCTGGAGGTGTGCCTCACTGGAATGATAGGGCGATCAGCCGTTAGATCGTCCCAGGGCAGCCGATTTTTGATTGCCGATCAAGTTTGCTGACCGTTGTGCCGGAACCTCGTCAACATGAGCATGCAACTTCGATCTATGGACCCGGATCAACACCGCGTTGAAGCAATTGCAGCTAAAGCCAGGAGCCCTTCCAAGCTAACGGCTATCGCCACGCCTTGTTCAACTCATTAGCTGCGCGTGCAAGTTTCTCATGGGGGAGAAAGCGGCCGTAGCGCTTCATAACTTCCTTCACAGTATCCTGGATGGCATAGCTGGCGAGTTCGTAGGAGCCGGTCTTTTTGAGTATGTGTGTTGCAAGAACTGAACGCACCGCGTGGGGTCCGTGCCCAAGCAGGCCCTTAATAGCGCCTCTGTTGGTATAAGGGTTGTAGATGCCATACCGCAAAATATACGTGATCCACATTTTACTGAATGAATGCTCATCGTAATCAGGAGGGACGCCGTCTCGCTGGGCTCTGACAAAGAAAGTGCCTGGATCAGGACGCCCTTCTAGTAGGCGCGGCCTGTCTACATCAATGTAACGTTTTATCCAGGCATAAAGGCCTTGCAGGTCTGGCAGCGCCATCTGAAAGGGGCGTCCCCTGAAAAAGGAGCTGTGTCCGTTCTTGAAGGCCGCCGCAGGAATAATTACTTCCCAAGAACGTTCGTCAGCATTCCATCTAAGCTCTCCTCGCCGCACGCGCTCTAGGGCGCGCAAGCTGCGACCTTGCTTTCCAGGGGGGCATAGAAGCAGTTCTCGCAAGTTGCGGGACCGAATCCCCAGGTGAAGCGCGAATCGAAAAACCAGGTACGTGCGAATGTGGGAGGAGGCTTGAAGCGGCAAATTGGCTTCGTCCGGTATCCAGCGCAGTATTTCATCTCCGATCTTTCTATACTCTCTCAACGGGTCGTTGCTGGAAAGGACTGGCAAGATGGGTGAGGATGGGTCGCAATGACCGCGAATTAAAGTATTCAATTCGAGTTTGCGTCCACGAGCGTATTCAAACACTGTGTCACAAGCGGCACCCCAATCTGAACTAGCATTGTGTATGTCGTCTGGGGTGATCAATTCACCTATCGGCTTCAATTTGGCGGCAAACTCCGGATGCTGGCGCAACCAACCGGTTTTAGGTCGAGTTAGAATTTTGGCGGTGTGAAGCGCCAATTGCTCAGAATTGGTAAAAAAACCGCGACGTTCCAAATGCCAATTCAGGTACCAATCCCACAAGGCGGGAAAGACAAGCAGGCCGACGGTCAGCTTATCCGGTGAGGCACCAAATCCGCCGATCTCGCCCTCCGGCGGCGCGGCAAGAAGGCCGAAGACCGAGCCGCAGCGTCGAACAGCCGAACGCATCGTTGGATGTCTCCACATTCTGCGTCTGAGATAGCCAATCGGAGGAAGGAGAGCGGTATTGAAATTGGCCAGATCTGTAATCTCCTTTAACAGCTGCTCGGGAGCGCGAGGGTTTCTAGCTGTCATGGCCATTTGAACCGCCCGGCTCCGTCCGCTTGGTGTGCTCTTAAGTTTGTGGCCGCCAAGTGAATGGGCGAGCGTGGGAAATACGAGTGCATACTTCAAGTGCGCGGCTTGGCGCACATATTGTCCAAATTCGGAATTGCCAGGCAGGATGTTGGCCCGCAGCCAATCTATTATCAGTTGCCGCTCTGCGTCTGATCTTTGATCAAAATCAGGAGGTATATGCCACTTGATGACATAGTGCATCGACCTATAGCGGGCTCTTACCTCTTGAAAGAGCGCGGTACTGTTGCGTCGCAGCAGGTTCGAGAGTCGCCCGGCTGGAATGTCGAAATGCCTCTCAATCGTTTCCAGCAGGCTAAGCGATTTACCCCTTTGCGGGGAGCTAAGACCTGACCTCCAAAAATTGATTACGGAACACAAATTGAAGGTGGGCTCCAGGTCGCACGCTTGCAGGAGTGACTTGGCCGTATAGTCGCGGGAACCCATAAGCAGATCGAACAGAACTGCAAACTTCCTCAGTCTTCGACCCGCTTTCCGCCCCCTTGTTCTAGGATGTCCACAGGTCTTCAAATGCATGGCGCACCAATAGGCTTGCGGTCAGTGCCAAGTGACTGACCGATGCTGGCCCGCGATACCCGCTATAACTTTGAGTGCCTCGACCCGGTTTCATCGAGACGAAATTTGATTTTCCTGGGGGGGGCTACGTAACCAGGAAAGCAGGTTGAGGAAGCGTAACCGCTACTTCTTTACAGGCGCATTGAAGCTATAGGTATAACTCCACCGCTTTTCAGCCCCAGGCGCCAAATCGATTGCAATGTAGGGTTCCACTGACTGCACGCGATCAACCGAAAAGATATTCAGCCGGGTGATAGGCTGATCCGCTTGAACACGCACCCCGCCGCCGTTCGCCGTATCTTCAATTGTAAAATCATAGTCGGTAGCAGCCTTTCCGAACCCGGTAAGCAGAAAGGAGATCCGCTCTTTGTTCGCCATGGGCCGCAGGTAGCTGAGAGTCTTGTCCTGGATGCGCAGCAAGTCAACGGGTGGTGGGTTGGCGGTAGACAGGCCAAAGGGAAAAGTGATCCTTGTGCCGCTGTTCCCATGCGTCAGGCGAAGGAAATTATGATTATAAACACTGGTGTTGATCGCTCTTGCGCCGGTGTTGCGCAGCCGATGGGTGATCAAGAGCTGCGGCTTGCCCGGCACCAGCATCAGACTCTTCTCATAGATATAGCCAAAACCCAGTCCGCTTAGTGTCTGGGTGAATGTCACCCCGGTTTTGGTGGCTCTGGTCGTGCGTTGTCCTGCATCCAAAACTCGGTAATGCCTGTAGTGATCATACGGCTGGGTATCGGGCTGAAAGAGGATGCCCACGCCAGGCTTGATGAACAGGCCTGGTTTGGCCTCAAGATCCAGTGGCGCAAATTCCTCGACCGGACCGCTGATGGCGCTGTCGGGACCTGCAACGATATCTTCGCCAACATAGGTGTAGTCCAAGACGCCGGGGGCTGTCCGTTCAAACCAAGGGCCGTAGAACTCCCGTCCGTTCAGGGTCAGGCTGGTGACCACACCGGCTTGGTCAAACCGAGTGCCATTGTAGAAGCCCTGCGCGGCATCGATCCGAGCCACTTTGGCGGTGATCTGGCCGTTGGAAATGACGACAACAGGCGAGGACGCCAGCAAGGCACTGACGGGCGCGCTCGCTGCCGGCGGGGGCTGCGCCGGCTGGGCCCAAGCCGACTGAACCAGGAAAATTACAATTGCTCCCGCAGCTATGCCTATTCCGTGCATTCAAGCTCCCCAAGCAAGTCTTCTTGATATTTGTTCTGTAGCGGCCTCAGCGTATTGCGCGCTTTTATAGGCTCTAGCACAATATCCTCATGGTGAGGGAGTCAACCTCCGGAGCTGGCCGCACAGCGGCGCAATCCCCAACCAACGCGTGACGCACGGAAACTCCTGCAAGGGAAGGCACCTTTGCGTCTAATATTTAAGGCGAGACAAAAATGAAATGGCAGCAGATCCTGCTTGCGCTGATCCGGTGCGAGCTGAAAGCAAGATATAGCTCGTGGGATGGTTGGCGAGTTTCTGCTAAAGGTGCGTTGTCCCTAGTGATGCTTGGGCTGGCGCTACTCGCCTTTCATGGAAAATAGCCAAGAGCGTCTACAGCGCAGAATCGCTCCAGTTGAGCGAGACGCATCAGACGCCGGCGAAACTTTCAGATGCCAGATATGGATGGCCTGGCTGTCCTGAGATACCTTAATCAACGGAATATCCGCATTCCCACCATCCTTATCACGGGGAGTAGCGAGGCGGACTGCCTTTCAGATTGTCTCAACGCAGGCGCGATTACCTGTTTAATTAAGCCGCTCGACGCGGACCAATTGATCGATACGATCAAGACAATTGCCGTGCCGTCACCGACCCGCTTCTGTCTTTCGGTTAGTGACCATTGGACCGTTTATGGAATTTCCTAATCGCGGTTTGGGGCCGGGAGTGGACAGTTGAGGGATCGTCATCCCGCCCAGCGTGTTTGGCTGGTTCGGCGAATGTCCGCTTTTGGCCCAAAGCGGACATTGACTGACAGGCGGTCAGTTTCTCATCCCTGCCGGCAGCCGCTGGATGGACGGGTGGGCAGCAGCTATCCTCCCGCGAACCAGTCTCGAGCGTAGAGCTCATTGGGGGGATTTTATACAATGCGGGTTATCTTGGCGGGCGCTTGCGCCATTCTTTGTCTGGCGCATCCGGCCTGCGCGGAAGAAGCAGACGGTCAATCAAGGACAAAGGAAAGTATCAAGTGCCTCGCCATTGCCATGGCGGGCTCCGGCACGGAGCCCGCGGACGTCAAACAGACTGAGTTGCGTTCCATGTATTGGTTGGGGCGCATTGGTCCCGATGTTGACGACGCCTTTCTGAAGAGGTGGATGGATGCCGCGAGGGTGACCATGCTGGTGCCTGCAGCGGTCAGTGAGGCGCGGGAAAAATGCAACGCGGAAGTATCCGCCCGCGCGCATGCTCTCACGCAGGTTTTCAAATGAATGCGACGGGCCGGGATGAACGAGCAGGAGGAAGAGCGGGGGCCGTGACTATCGCAAAAAGTTTGGCGTCAATCATGCTTTGCGTTCAGCTGGGTATCGCGTTTCCTCCCGCCCAGGCCAAGGATAAAGACCCGAATTCCGGCACCTTGATTATGGCGATGGGTGAGCAGCCCGGCCTGTTCTACCTTTGGTACCGATGGAAACTGCGCCCGGTCGGTGGCATCGAAGCGCAGTTGGTGGAGATCATGGGTGTGCACAATGATTTTTCGACCAAACGCGATTTCAAGGGAGACGAACTCGGACGGATACTGACACAGGCATTGCCCGAGGGCGACTATGAGTTCGTTGGCTTTGAGGTAGAGGAGCAGGTGGGATGGACGATTGTCACTAGCAAGTATGACAATTTCTCGATGCCGTTCCATATCGATGCCGGCAAGGCGACCTATGTGGGAGATTTCATGGCCGAAATCGACAGGTACCGATTGGATTTTTTCGGAAGGAAGATTCCGGAGTCGTTCTATTTTGTTATCTCGGACAAGAATGCTCGCGATCTGCCGCTCGCCAGGAAGCTGTATCCCGACCTGAGCGAGCCGACCGTATCGGTCGTCGATGCGGATGCAGCCCGGCATCCGCTGCTTTTCTCAAAGGTGAAGGATTAGCCGGCGGCACGCGGAATCTGGCGACCGAGTAATGTCCGCTTTTGGCGCAAAGCGGACATTGACGTGCCAACTGGCTTTCTTCAGTCTTTCCCCGCCGAATTCCCCCATAGTTTCCCTGTTATTCGCCCGGCCGTTCCCTGATCCGGGCGAAGATCTTCCCTGATAATGTGACCGGAATTCCGAGGTCGTTTCGCCCTATAAAGTCCGTAGATTCTGGCTCAAATGGCCGGCCGGCTCCGCTTTTCCGGCTCTTTTGGTAATTTTTCCCTGTATTTGGGCCGAAAATGGACGGAGACTGGTGAGCGCCGGACTGCCTCCACCACCATTCTTTCAAGCACTTAGCTGAAAGCGACGATGTCATAGCGGCATCGCGTCGTCGGCTGTGCCGACAACCTCCTTCTTTGGTTTTCGCGTTCACCAATTTCGGTGCGCCAGCACGATGCTGTCTCAAGGGCTGTTCGGTGTACGCAACGTCAGGGAACTTGGACTTTGACGGGGCTCTGTGACGGACGGGGCGGCGTGTTGCCAGCCTTGCCCGGATGTGTCTGAATTAAAAAAAAGACTCCGGGGGACATCATGGCCAGTTTCACGCGCCGCACATCGCTTCTGATGATGGGGGTGGCATCGGCCATGACAACGCTGGCCAGGCTTCCGGCCATGGCGCTGACCAGCCTGACGACCCGGCCTCGCCGCGCAGTGACCGATGCCGACAAGGGCCACGCCCTGACCCTGGCAAAATCCAACAAAACCGTGGTGGGCTATAGCGACCAGATCACGGTCAGGCCCGGCGAAAAGATCACCTTCCATGTCAGCACCTATGCGCCGGGCGATTACAAAGCCTCGCTGGTCCGCGTCATCAACGGGGACAGCCTGTCGGGTGCCGGCCGTTTCCGGGTGGACCCGGTGGCCGCCGACTTTGCGCGCAGCTATCCGGGCGGCGAGCAGAAGACCTGGCCCGGTTCCTATGTGACCTTCGATACGGCTTCGCCGTCAGCGATCACCAGCAGCAAACAGGATTTTTCGGTGGTGGCGCTGATCAAGCCCACTTTGCCCGGCAAGGGGCCGCAATTCGTAGCCTCGCAATGGGACCAGACCAGCAAGGCCGGCTGGGCTATCGGCATCGACGAACGCGGCGAGGGCGCGCTGTGGGTGGGTCAGGGCGGCGGCAAATTCTTCAAGCTGCGCACCTCCCGCTTCATCCAGCCCAACCATTGGACCATGCTGGGCGCCTCCTTCGACGCGGATTCCGGCGAGTGGCGCGTCTATGACGTGCTGCTGACCGATCCCAACTTCACGCTCGAATCCACCAGCGACCCTTGGCATTACATCTTCGGCACCCGCCGCCTGGAGCGAGAGTGGACGGTGGCGGCCGGCACACCGATGCGGTTTGCCGCCGGCAGCGGCGAGGCCATGGCGAATGGCCAGCCGGCGCCGTTCGCGCTTTTCAACGGCCGCATCGATGGCGTGCGCATTGCCGGCAAGGTGCTGCATCCCACCGACATGATCCGACTGACCACGGCCACCAGGCCGGACGAAGTGTCCGGCAGCGATGTGCGCGGCTTCTGGAATTTCGGGCGCGGCATCGGCACCCTGACCGTGCATGACGCCACCGCGGCGGCCTGGAATGGGCGTGGCGTGAATTGGCCGCAGCGCGCCATGAAAGGCTATCACTGGAAGACCAGCACCGACTGGCGCAAGCAGCCGGACGAGTTCTCGGCCATCTATTTCCGCGAAGACGATTTGCTGGACGCGGAATGGAAGCCCGGTTTCAGCTATACGGTTCCCAAGGGGCTGCGCAGCGGCATCTATGCGGTGCATTTGCAGCATGGCAAGTCCGAGCATTATGTGCCGTTCTTTGTGGCGCCGCCCAAGGGTATAGTGACCGCGCCCACCGCTTTCCTGATCCCGACCACCACCTACCTTGCCTATACCAACTGGACGCGCAATTTCGCGCAGCTGGAGCGCTATCCGGCCTTCCATTTCAATGCCGACGATATCGACTTTTTGATGCAGCATCCCGAATTCGGTCGCGGCCTCTACGATCAGCATATCGACGGCACATTGGTCACCCGCTCTTCCTGGCGGCGCCCGCTGCTGACGGTCACGCTCAAGACCTGGCTGCATCTGATCAATTCCGACACCCAGATCGTGGACTGGCTGGAACACGAAAAGCTGCCCTATGACATCATCACAGACGACCTGGTGCACAAGGAAGGCAAGGCGCTGCTGTCCCGCTACCGCACGGTGATCACTGGCCAGCATCCGGAATACCAATCGCCGGAAATCTTCACGGCGGTGAAGGATTATATGAGCAGCGGCGGCCGCTTCATGTATCTGGGCGGCAATGGCTTCCAGAATCCGGCGGCCTGGCGCGACGATGGCATTCCCGCCGTCGAACTGCGGCGGCTGAACGAAACTTACTGGACGCCGCAGAATTTCGAAGGCGAGCGGCGGTTCGAGCTCAATGGCGTGGACAATCTGGAATGGGACCATTCCTGGCTGACCCGCAATCTGGGCCTGAAATATGCGGGCACGACCTTTGGTTCCGGCAATACCTATTACAAGGTGCTGCCGGACTCGAAGAACCCGCGCGCCGCCTTCATTTTCGCCGGCGTGAAGTCCGAGATCATCGGCGATTACGGTACCCATTTCGGCGGGGCCGCGGGCGATGAGTTCGACAAGCTCGACTTTGAAGCCGGCACACCGCGTCATGCCCTGCATCTTGCCAAATCCGAAGGCACGCCCTTGCCGACCTGGGCGACCGGCCAGCTGGCGGCGCAAATGCGCGACGATTATGACAACAAGAACTATGCCTCGATCATCTTCTTCGAGACGCCCTCGGGCGGCGCGGTCTTTTCCGTGGGCTCCATGGCCTATATCGGCGCGCTGAACCATAACGGCTTCGACAATGATATCGCCAGGCTGACCACCAATGTCCTGAAGCGCTTTTCGCAGCCCCAGTCCTTCAAGACACCGATCTAGCGGTGGACACAAGGTCCGCCGCACCGGCACTTCAGGGCAATATCGGCCGCTTCCAGCTTTTCGCTTTTGGCTTCGGCTCGATTATCGGATCTGCCTGGTGCGTGCTGGTGGGAAGCTGGCTGGCATCGGCAGGCCCAGGCGGTGCGGTGATCGGCTTTGTCGCGGGCGGCATCGTGGTTGCCTGCATTGGCGCCTGTTATGCCGAACTGACGGCTCGCATTCCCGTCACGGGCGGAGAGTTCAGTTTCGTCCTGCATGTCTTCGGCCGCCCGCTGGCCTTTTACGTCGGCTGGTTCATCGCACTGGCCTGGATATGCGTCGCCATCTTTGAAGGACTGGCCATCGCGTGGCTGTTCGAGCGGCTGCAGACGGGCATCAGCGATCGCGTGCTTTACAATGCCTTCGGAACCGGCGTGACCCGTAACCAGTTGATCATCGGCTGCATCGGCGCGCCGCTGATCGCGCTGCTGAACTATACCGGCGGACAGATGCTGGCGCGGTTTCACAGCCTTTTGACCTATAGTTTTATCTTTGTGGCGCTGGCGATGGTGGCCCTGATGCTGTTTCAGGGACATGCCGCCAACCTGTCGCCTGTGCTGCCGGCCCGCGAGCCTGTCTGGTGGCAAGGTGCGGCGGGCATTTTCGCCAATTGCGCCTTTCTTCTGTGCGGCTTTCAGGCCATCAGCCAGGTGGTGGAGGAGAAATCCGCACATCTGCCCTTCGCCACGCTGTTCCGCATCCTGGTGCTGACAATCGCCGCCGCTGCCGGCTTCTATTGCCTGGTGGTGATCGGTACGGCCATCACGGTGTCGTGGCCGACGCTGCCGCCGCAATCGCTGGCCTTTGTTGAGGCGACCAGATTGCTGCCCGGGGGACGGCTGCTGGTGCCGCTGGTGCTGGCCATCGCCATGCTGTCGCTGGTGAAGACCTGGAATGGCGTCTTCCTGATGGCGTCGCGTACCCTGATCGCGCTGGCGCGTGAGGGTTTCCTGCCGGCCTGGATGAACAAATGGCACGGACGCTCCGGCGTGCCTGCGCCGGTCGTGCTGGTGATCTTTGTCCTCAATGTCGCGGGGCTCAGTCTGGGCCGGGGCGCGGTTGGCCTTTTGGTGGACACCATTACCATCTCCCTGGTGTTGGGCTATGCGATCTGTTGCATCGGTTTGCCGATCTTGCGGCGGCGCGATGGCATGCGCGCCAGCGCGGTGACGGCGCCGCCTGCCGTGGTGGCGGTGGGCGTGGCCGGATCGGTGATCATGGCCTGTGTGGCGGTGGTGATGCCGCCGATCCAGGCGGGCGGCTTTCCGCCCGTCTATCTCATTTTTCCGGTTTGGGCGCTGATGGGCGCCTGTCTGACCATGGTGATGCGCGGCAGGCGGGGCCTGCAAAGGAAGGGATAAATCTGATGCTGACAGTTCTGGCATTTGCTGCGGCGGCAGCTTCCCATGCGGGCATCCCTTACAATCCGGCCACCACGCCGATCGACAATGCAGTGGTCCGGGTGCAGCTCAGCGCAGGTGTGCCCGATGAGGGTACCAAGCCCCATGTCCATCTCACCAACCGGGTGATGATCTATTTCCAGCCGGGGACCAATACCATCCGCTATCCCGACGGCAAGGTCAGCCCCGAACATTTCAAGGCGGGCGAGGTGCAATGGAACAACGTCATGGGAACGCATACCGCGACCATCACCGCCACGGGCCCGGTCGATATCGCGCATGTCGAACTGAAATCGCCGCCGGGCATGGTGCCCAGCGTGAAATATGCGGCGCGGGATCCGCGCGCGGTGGACCCGGCGCATTTCAAGCTCGAGATCGACAACAACCAGGTGCGCGTGCTGCGGCTGCATCTGGGCGCCGGCGAGAAAACGCGCCTGTATGAAGAGCGGCTGGAGCGGCTGCTGGTGCCCCTGACACCCGCGCGGCTGAAGATGACCGGCGCCGACGGGGCCGTGAAGTCCGCCGACTATCGGCCGGGCGAGGTGCAGTGGCTGATGCCGGGCACGCAGAGCGACGAAAATACCGGCGATGCGCCCTATGAGGCGATACTGGTGGAATTCAAGAAATAGCACGCTTGACCGCGACGGGACATTCGAGAGGCAAGCCTATGATCAGATATCCGTTGCTCGCGGGGATTTTGCTGCCGCTGATCGCCGCAGAAGCCTGGGCGCAAAGCGAGCAATCCGTCCAAACCAAAATTCTGGTGAAAAGCACGTCTGCCTGGAACGGCAGGGAATATGAAAACTATGGCGAAGGCCGTCCGGAACTGACGGTCACCAGGGTGACGATACCGGCGCATACGCGTCTTCCCTGGCATAGCCATCCGATGCTCAGTGTCGGCTATATTCTGTCGGGGCATATCACGGTCGAAGACCGGGCTACGGGGCGAAAAAAGCTCTACAAGACAGGCGAGGCCATCCCAGAACAGGTCGATGCCGCACATCGCGGCACGACCGATGACGAGCCTGTGGTGATCATCGTGACGTATGCCGGTACGGCCGGACAGCCCAGATCGGTGCCGACAGGTCCTTAAGCAGGCCAGCCGCCTGTGCCGATCAGCTTGATAAAGCGCACCGTCTCCAGATCGGCCTGCGCGAAAACCGTTTCTGCTGTTCGGGTCAGGCGCACCAGCCGCTGTCTGTCCGCCGGCCCGACCGGGATCACCAACCGGCCGCCAATAGAAAGTTGTGTTTTCAGGACTTCCGGAATTTTGGGGCACCCGGCCGACACCAGGATAGCATCGAAGGGTGCCTGCTCAGCCCAGCCGGCGCTGCCGTCGCCGGTCTTGAGCTCGATATTGTTGTAGCCCAGCGCGGCTAACCGTTCTCGCGCCGCATCCGTCAGTGCGGCGATGCGCTCGACGGCAAAAACCCGGGCGGCAATCCGGCTCATGGCCGCGGCGGCATAACCGGAGCCTGCGCCGATCTCCAGCACCGTGTCGGTCTGTTTCAGAGCCGCAGCCGCCAGCATCGCGGCGACAATATAGGGCTGGGAAATGGTTTGGCCTTCCGCGATGGGAAGGGCGCTGTCCTCATAGGCGAACTGTTCGCAGCCCGCGGCGATAAAAGCGTCGCGCGGAACCGTTCGCATCGCTTCCAGCACGGCGGGATCGCTTACGCCGCGCCGGGCGATCTGTATGTCCACCATCCGGTGACGGGCTTTAGCGCAATCCATATCGGGCTCCCGGTCAGGAAATAACGCCCTGACGGGACTTTGGTTTGGGATGCGAACGCGTCAGTCGCCGCCGACGCCCGGCTGATTATAATGCAAGCTGGGCGGCCGCGGTGTGATGGCAAGGCGTGTGCCATGGCCTGTGCCTGCCGCTGTGGCGCGATGCCAGCGTTCTTCCGGCGCAAAAAGGATGTCGCCGAATTCGGCGGTGATCAGCGGCACACCTTCGATCAGGAAATCTTCCTTGCCTTCCATGATCAGCCAAAACTCGGCGAAATTCTCATGAAAGTGGCCGAAATTGCTGGCGGGCGGGGGATGCCCGGCTGGCGAATGATATTGGCCCAGGTGTGATCGTCCTTCACCGCGCCGCCGCCCTTGCCGTTCTTGGCGACAATGTCGCCTTCGAAATCGACATAAGGCTTGTTGATGTCGTCATACTTGCCCCGGCCGTCATAGGTCGCCTTGATGAACTTCATGCCTTTTGCGGGCGCGGGGGTTTCGGTTGTGGGATAGCTGGGCGTTTCGCCGGCGGGCAGGACTTCGAACCGCAACGCAGGCTGATCGCCCACCGTTTCCATGCTGTAGGGTATGCGATACGGCACCTGCACCAGAAAGCCCTTGGAGGCGACGAACGGCTCGACACCGTCGATGGTCACCTTCATCTGGCCGGACACCACCACCCAATAGACACGGTCATCGGCCCAGAACAGGGTCTTGGTTTTCTTGCCGGGCGCCATCGAAACATATTGGCCCAGAAAATCGCGAGTCAGGACTTCGGTTTCGGCCCAGTCGCTCTTGCCCTTGTGACGGGCGAGAATATCGACAAACTTTTTGTGCGGCTTGTTGGGGCCGGTAAAGGGCGCGGGCTTGACCGGCACCGGCGCCCAGGCCTCCAGAGGCGCGGTGTTCGCCACCGGTGCGCCTGCCGTGGTGAGGAGGGCGGCGCCCGCCGACGCGATCAGGAATTTCCGCAACATGACTGGGCTCCCGTTATTTTCTGCCATTTTCAGGCCTGGAGACTTGCGCCCCGGTGTCCACTCTAGAGTCGTTGGGACCGGCCTGCACCTGCAGATGGGAGCGGCAAAGTGTGCCAAACGGCCCAAGATTGCTAAAGATTGCTGCTGGCGCGAAGGCGGGTTGTCAGGCTTTCCCCGTCAAGGCAGCGGTCTTAAGGTGACGCCGCCCAAAAGAGACTGGAGCGATCAATGTCATCTCCTTCCAGACTGAAGCATGCCGAATTTCGTGGCCGTATCGGTACGGCGAGGACGGCGGTCACGCCTCCTGTCGGCATCTATTCGCGGACCTGGGGCAGCGCCCAGCATGATGTGGCGGAAGGTGTGCACCGGCCTGCCTTGGCGAGCTGCCTGGTGTTTCAGACCCTGGCGGGCGACAGCGAGCTTGTCTTCATCACCATGGACTCCTGCTGCGCCGACGATGGCGAAGTCGCCGCCATCCGCGCGGCGGTCCTCAAACGCTTTGGGCTGAGGCCCGAGCAGCTGATGCTGCACCCCTCTCATTCGCATAGCCTGCCGGTCCTGACCCGGCGCACCGCCGACCGCGCCGGGGGAGAGTTGCTCACCGCCTATCTGGATGGGCTGGCGCCCATCTGCATCGAGCTGGTCGAGCAGGCGCGCAAGTCGCTGGCGGAAGCCACGGTGAGCTGGGCTTATGGGCGCTGCGGCCTTGCCTTTAATCGCGATGCGGTGGATCCGGCCAGCGGCCGGGACATCTGCGGCCTGAACCTGGCGGAGACGGCGGACGATACGGTGCTGGTCGGGCGGGTTGCCGACAGCAGCGGCAAGATCCGGGCGACCATTGTCAATTATGCCTGCCATCCGGTTTCGCTGGGCGGCCGTAACCGCTTGCTCTCACCCGACTATATCGGCGCGATGCGCGAAGTGGTGGAACGCGATACCGGCGGGGCGATGTGCGTCTTCATGCATGGCGCATCCGGTGACCTGACGCCGCGGCGCAGCTATGAAGCCAAGGCCGAAGTCGCCGACCAGAATGGCCGCGAGCTGGGCTATGCCGCGCTGTCGGTCTTGAGCGGCATGTTTCCGCCCGGCCAGCAATTGCAATATCATGGCGTCGAGGAATCCGGCACGCCCTTGGGAATCTGGCGGCTGGTGCCTCGCGCCGATGTCAGCACGCAATTGTCGGGCCGCTTCCTGACCACGCAATTTCCGCTTTTGCCTTTTCCTTCGCGCGAGGAACTGCAGACACAGCTTGCCGCCGCGACCGAACGTTTTGCGATCGAGCGGCTGGAGCGCAGTCTGGCCCGCCGCGCCCAGGTCGGAGATGGGCCTGACAGCGATTTTCACTTCACCGTATGGCGGATCGGGGAAGCGTTTTTGGTTTCAACCCCGGCAGAGTGTTACAGCAAGTTTCAGATCGACCTGCGGGGAGACTTTCCCGACACCACGGTCGCAGTGCTGAATCTGTCCGACGGCACCACCACCTATCTGCCGGAACCGGAAAGCTTTGGGCGCGACGTCTATCAGGCGCGGATCGCCTTCTACAAACCTGATGCTCTGGCACGCGTCACCGCAATGACGCGCGAAGCGATCCTGGAAATGCGGTAAAGGGTCAGGCGGCGGTTTGCCGGGCTCTTTTCATGGCCCGTCCGGCAGACATGACGATCAGCGCCGCCAGCAATTGCGCGCCGGCCAATGCGGCCATCGCCGCGCCATAACCGCCGGTCCAGCCTTTCAATGTGCCGACAATCACCGGTCCGAAAAACCCGCCAAAGGTGCCGATGGTATTGACCAATGCCAACCCGCTGGCCGCCGCCGCGCCGCGCGTATAAGAGGACAGCAGACTCTGGAAAGGGCCTATTCCAGAAAGGCCGCCTGCCATCGCCAGAGACAGGGCCGCAAGAACGATAAAGGGATTTTTGGCGATGCTGGCGACACCTAAGGCGGCTGCCGCCAAAAGCATGGTGAGGGCGGTGTCCAGGATACGCTTGTTGCGGGCATCGCTGATGCGTCCCCAGGCGATCATAGCGACCATGCTGACCGCATAAGGCAGCGCGGCGACAAAGCCGGTGGCACGGTTGGAAAAGCCCATCGCCTGGATGATCTGCGGCAGCCACAAATTGATCCCATAAAGCGCAATGCCAGAGCCCAGGCCCGCAAAGCCAAGCAGTATCAGCCGCGGATCATAAAGCGTCTGGGTCACGCTGCGGTCGGGCGGGGGTGCTGCGTTCAGGCTTGTGGCGATGGTGGATTTTTCCGCGCTGCTGAGCCAGCGGGCATGGATTGGGCCATCCGGCAGAATGGCGAGAACCACAAAGGCCAGCAGCACAGCGGGCAGGCCCTGGATCAGGAACAGCCATTGCCAGCCATGCAGACCTCCTATCCCGTCCATGCCCAGGATCAGGCCGGAAAGTGGCCCGCTGATGATTCCGGCGATGGGAATGGCGCTGCAAAAGATCGCGATAAAACGGCCGCGATAATTTTCGGGAAACCACAGGGTCAAATAGAAGATCATGCTGGGGGTGAAGCCGCCTTCGGCGACACCCAGCGCAAAGCGCAGCAGATAGAAACTGTGCGCATCCCGCATGAAGGCGTTACAGGCCGAAACCAGTCCCCAGACCAGCATCACGCAAAAGATCACCCGCCTTGCGCCCACCCGCGCCAGAAGGACGGCGGTAGGGATCTGGAAGGTGACATAACCCAGGAAGAATATGCCCGCGCCCAGGCCGTAAATGGCAGGCGAGAATCCCAGGTCGCGATTCATGGTCAACGCCGCGAAGCCGACATTCGAGCGGTCGATAAAGCCCACGACATAGAGCAGGGTTATGAAGGGGATCAGCCGCCAGGCGCATTTTGCGAAGATGGGATCGCCCACTGTCAGATTGTCCACCCTCAGATCGCAAGCGCGCAGGATGGAAATACCTCCGATTTTGTCCCGCGCGGGTCGCAGCCGGCTTCCAGTACCCCAAGGTCCGGGTGCCGCTCGGTGGCGCAAAGAAACCCTTCGCTCCAGGCCGGCCCCACGTCCAGATCGTGACCGCGATCCTTGAGGCCCTCCAGCACACTGGTTCCGACGGCGGGTTCTATGCGGACGCGATTGGCGTAAAAGTCGTGCGGCGCGAAAAATCCGGGGAAATGCTCGCTGCTGAATTTCGGCGCCTCGATCGCTTCCTGCAAAGGCATTCCGAAGACGATGCGATTCAGGAAAAATTGCAGCTGCCACTGATCCTGCTGATCGCCGCCCATGCTGCCGAAGGCCATCCATGCCTTCCCGTCTTTCATCACCAGTGACGGGCTGATGGTGGTGCGCGGGCGCTTGAAAGGCGCGACGATATTGGGGTGGCGTGACGGTTCCAGATAGCAATTGGACAGCCGCATGGACAACGGAAAGCCCAAAGACGGGATCACTTCGGACGAGCGTATCCAGCCGCCGCTGGGCGTGAAGGCGGCGGTAAAGCCTTCCGCATCCATGGCATCGACATGGACGGTGCCGGGCCCCCATGCCGCGCCACCCAGGCGCTCGCTGGCCGCAAGCAAGGCCGCCATCGCGGACGGATCGCCGGGGCGGATTTCGGCATTCGCGGTTGGTTCAATCAGTGCCGCACGCAAGACGCCATATTCATCGGAGAGCAGAGCTTGCAGAGGAACCGGCACCTGATCGGGATCGCCGTAATATTGCTCCCGGTCCGCGAAGGCCAGTTTCATGGCCTCGAGCACGATATGGATATACTCGGCCGAATTATGCCCCAGCGTGCTGAGGTCGAAATTCTTGAGAATGGTCAGGGATTGCAGCAAGGCCGGGCCCTGATTCCAGGGGCCGCATTTGTGGATTTGCGCGCCGCCAAATTCGATATGCGCGCTGGCTTCGACGGGAATCTGGAACCGGTCGAAATCCGACTGTTCCAGCAAGCCGCCCTTTTCCTGAACAAAGCGCGTGATTTCGGCGGCGATGTCGCCGCGATAGAAGGCATGGAAAACGGCAGCCAGGCCTTGTCTGCGGTCGCCGCGCACGGCGCGCTCCGCCTGGACCAGATGCAGATACATGTCCGCCAGCGCGGGGTTGCGGATCAGCTGCCCTTCTTTGGGGATTTGTCCGTTCGGAAGATAGACGCCGGCAGTTCCCGGCCAGCCTGAGAATTTCTCGAAATTGTCCGTAATGCCCGAACGATGCTGGCGGATCAGCCCGGAATGGGCGGGAAATCCATCCTTGGCCAATTCAATGGCGCGGGCGGAAATGTCTTCGAAACGCAAGCGTCCGAAGCGGGACAGCGCCTCGACAATGGCGCCCAAGGCGCCCGGCACGCCAGCGGCCAACACGCCTTCGGATGGGATCTCGCTATGGCCCAGATCGCGGAAAGCCTGCGGCGTCGCCTTGCCGGGCGCCATCATGTTTCCGTTGATGCAGACCACTTCGCCGGAGCCGGGTGTGGAGATCAGGATCGGAAGCTCACCGCCGATGGTGTGCATCTGCGGGTTGACCACGCCTTCCACCAGGGTGGCGGCGCAGGCGGCGTCCACGGCATTGCCGCCTTGCCGCAGAATTTCGATTCCGGCCAGGGTGGCGCTGTAATGTTCTGCGGCCACGGCACCGCGCTTGCCGAACATGCGGGGATAGAAAGTCGTCTTCTCGGTAGGTTTGGCCCGGAAGGCCCGGGTGCTGGCTGTCGGCGTAACGATTGTCATGGGGTACCTGGCTTGTAACCGGGGCCGCGCAGAATGCGGCCGGGCAGGGCGTTGGTCGGGCTGCCATTGGCGACCACGGCAGTTCCATTGATCAACACCCAGTCGATGCCTTGTGAATACTGATCCGGCTTTTCATAGGTGGACGTGTCGCGCACCGTCTTGGGATCGAACACCACGACATCGGCTTTCATGCCTTGCCGCAGGATGCCGCGATCCGCCAGGCCCAGCCGGTTTGCGGGCTGGGAAGACATCTTGCGGATGGCTTCTTCCAGGCTGAACACATGCCGTTCGCGCACATAGTCCCCCAGGATATGGGTGTGGGTGCCGAAGGAGCGCGGATGCGGCCTGCCGAAAGCGGTATGAACGCCGGCGGGAAGTGCGATGCCGTC
>JADMIO011121663.1_pt1 | contig 48983 bp, 38 predicted proteins | sample 8958161 | NCBI WGS metagenome assembly JADMIO01 (sample SAMN16585339, study PRJNA669376) | soil metagenome | isolation source: Crop rotation soil | place: USA: Cullars Rotation, Alabama | collected 2011
CCGCGACTTCAAGTCACGTGAATTCCAAGCTTCGGATCCCACTGTGCTGGAAAGCGGCCGCTGCGAAGACGCCGGCTGCGGCGTCGCAATTCCTGCTCGGCTACTATCACGGCTTCTTGGGCGATCCGGCCCGCGCCGAGACCGATCTGGAGCAAGGACTTCGCCTCGCGCCACAGGATCACGTGATGCAACGGCTCCGCGACCTGATGCAAGCGAAGCTCGCCGCCGCCGCCGCGCCGAAGACGGAGATCTAATCGCCGAGTTTCTGTTGCAACTTATCGACGGCGCGACTGAGTAGCACTCGGATCGCGCCGTCGGTTTTTCCCAGCTTCGCGGCGATTTCCTTCGTCGGCAAACCGTCGACGTACCGCAGTCGCAGGGCTTCGCGATCGCTTTCGGCTAACTCCGCCAGGGCGTCGAACATGCGGATCTCGCGCTCGTTGCGCGAGAAGGCCCGGCTCGGCGTCGTGATGCTGGCGCACAGCAGGTTAATCATCCCGCCGCCCCCTTCGGACGACGTCGGCGAGCCGCCGAGCGGCACCTCGCGACCGGCGGCCCGTTTTTGGGCTTCGATCAACTTGCGATGGGCGTCGACGATCGCTTCGTGCGCCAAGTGACAAAGCGTGGAAAACGGATCGCGGTCCGTGCCGACGAACAATTGCGGACTCTTCACGGCCCGAATGACCGCCTCTTGCACGAGGTCGTCGACTTCGACTTTCGCGCGCAGCGCGATACCGAGTTGATGGTCGACGTAGGCCGAGAGTTGCCGCCGCCGCAATTCGGCGAACTCGGCGACGGCGTCGACGTCGCCGCCGCGCAAGCGTTTCACAATCGCTTCTTCGTCGCTCATCACGGCTCCCTTGGCATGCCCGAACGTGATGCTACCGCGCGACGTCGAGGTAAGAAAGGTTGCGAGTTCTTCAGGATGACGTAGAACAACGGTTGGAGCATTGGAAAAAACCTTCATGTCGCCCGGCACCGACGTTCTACCGCTCGACGACGCTTCGTCGGTTTGGAGACAGCTCTCCGACCGCATCGAGCGCTTCGTGGCGGCGTGGGAAAGCGAAAATGCCGACCCGCCGACCGTCGCCCAATTCCTCGACGGTACCGCCCCGGCATCGCGTCGGCTCACGGCCGTCGAACTGATCAAGGTCGATCTGGAATATCGTTGGTTGCGGCGCAAGCAACCGCGGCCCCTGGAAGCCTATCTGGCCGAGTTTCCGTTTCTCGCCGACGACACGCCCGTCGATCTGATCTACGAGGAATGTCACGTTCGCCGCAAGGCCGGCGAGACGTTCGATCCCGACGAGCCGTACCGCCGGTTTCCCGCGCAGGCCGACGCTTTGCGGCGACTCCTCGGCGCCGGGCCCGCGCTGCAGACGACGATGCTGAAGAAGCCGGAGCCGAACAAGACTTCGAAGCTCCAGCCGGGCGAACGGATCGACGACTTCGAACTCCTCACGCGGTTGGGTGAAGGGGCCTTCGGCGCGGTCTTTTTAGCGCGGCAAGTGAGCATGCAGCGGATTGTGGCATTAAAGGCGACGGCCGATCGCGGCAGCGAGCCGCAGACGCTGGCGCAGTTGGATCACGAGCACATCGTCCGCGTATACGATCAACGACTCGTCGCCGATCGCGGCTTGCGGCTGATGTATATGCAGTACGCCGCCGGGGGGACGCTCGAAGACGCCATGCGGCGGATGAAGTCGATCCCAATCGACGAACGAACCGGCCGCGATTTTTTGGCCGCCGTCGATGCGATGCTCGCCGATCGGGGCGAGTCGCCGCCGTCGGAGTCGTTGGTTCGTTCGCGGCTGGCGGGCATGCAGTGGCCGGAAGTCGTTTGTTGGCTCGGCTCGCGGCTCGCGCGGGCGCTCGACTACGCCCACCGCGCGGGCGTCCTGCATCGCGATCTCAAGCCGGCCAACATCCTGCTTACGTCCGAAGGTTCGCCGAAACTCGCCGACTTCAACATCAGCTACAGCAACAAGGTCGAAGGGGCCACACCCGCCGCGTACTTCGGCGGCAGCCTGGCCTACATGTCGCCCGAACAACTCGAGGCCTGCAGCCCGGCGCACGACCGCACGCCGAGCGACCTCGATGCCCGGAGCGATCTTTACTCGCTCGGCGTCGTGCTATGGGAACTACTGACCGGCCTGCGTCCGTTTGAAGACGAGAGTATGCAGCGGTCGTGGGGCCAAACACTCGAACTGATGGTGAATCGTCGCCGCGCGGGTCCGCCGCAGGGTTCGATCGCGATGCTCGTCCGCAATGCGGCGACCGGCCTCGACGAAGTCCTGACGACCTGCCTCTCGTCTGACGTCGACGACCGTTACGGCAGCGGCGAAGGCCTGGCGCGGCAACTCGACTTTTGCCTCATGCCGGAGACGCGGCGATTACTGTCGCCGCGCACCGGCCGATGGTCGTTCGCCTTGTCGCATCCGGTGTGGTCGGTCGTAGGCCTCACGATCTTGCCGAACGCCTTGGCCGGGGCGTTCAACTATCAATACAACCACGAAGAAATCATCAAGCACCTGCCCGACGCCGAGGGCGTGTTCCACCGCACGCAACTGGCGATCAACTTGATCTTGTTTCCGCTCGGCGGCATCTACGGCGTCGTGCGAGCGCGGACGATCGGGCAGTACATCGTCGATCCGCCGCTGCGGGCCACGCTCGACGAAGCCGGCTACGCCGAGATGCGCAAGCGGTGCCTCGAAACGGGCCGCGAGGCGGCGACGATCAGCATCTCGCTGTGGGCCCTGGCCGGCGCGGTGTATCCGACGTCCATGCATTGGGGACTCGGCGCCGCCGTGATGTCGACGTACCTCCACTTTTTCACGTCGCTCGTGCTCTGCGGTCTCGCGGCGGCGGCGTACCCGTTCTTCCTCGTGACCCTGCTGGGCGTGCGGCGTTACTATCCGCTGTTCGTGCGGTTCGATGCGATGACCGCCGACGACCGGACCGAGTTGGAAAAGCTACGACGCTGGGCGTGGTTCTACCTGGGCCTCGCGGCGCTCGTGCCGATGTCGGCCGTGGCGATCCTGGCCCTGACCGGCTCGACGGCCCGCTATGCCTTGGCCACGTCGGCCGTCGTCGGTATCGTGGGCTTCGCCGCGTCGCTGACCGCGCTGCGGATGCTGCTGACCGACATCGAAGCCTTGCTCCCGCTGATGCGCAACGCCCGACAACGTCCGTCGCAGAGTTTCGGGTAGCTTTTCGGCTCCGCGTCCTCCGTGCCTCCGTGGTGAATCTTGGACCACCTACTCGAAAACATCCATCTCGGCGCGACGGCATACTTCGTTTCGGAATGGGTGATCCGGATCGCGATGTTGTTTTGGGTGCCGAACCGCCGCTCGCCCGAGGCGGCGAAAGGGTGGCTGCTGTTCATCTTTTTTCTGCCTTGGCCGGGCCTGCTGCTGTACGGCCTCATCGGCCGGCCGTACACGCCGAAGTGGCGGCATGCCCGACTGAAGCAATTGCACGATCTCTTTCGCCCGACGCGAGAGAAACTCGCGCGGCATCCGCAGTTATTTCGTCCTTCGGTCGGTCCGCATCTGGAAGCGGCCGTGGCGTTGGCGGAGAAGCTCGGCAGCTTGCCGATCCTCGGCGGCAACGCCTTGGAAGTGCTGCCGAAATACGACGAGAGCATCGCCCGGTTGGTCGCCGACATTGATGCGGCGGAGCATCACGTCCACCTGCTCTATTACATCTTCCGCGCCGACGCGTCGACCGAACCGGTGATTGCGGCGCTGGAGCGCGCCGTACGCCGCGGCGTCCAGTGCCGGGTGCTCGTCGACGCGATGGGTTCCAAGCGTTGGGTCGGTGAGTTGTTTGCCCGGTTGAAAGCGGCCGGCGTTCACTGTCACTTGTTGATGCAGTACGGCTTACTTCGCCGACCGCTCGAGCGGTCCGATCTGCGCAACCATCGCAAGATCGCCGTCATCGACGGCCGCGTCGGCTACACCGGGTCGCAGAACCTGATCGCCGCCGGCTTCAAAACCGGACTGACCTACGAAGAGATGGTCGTTCGCGTCACCGGCCCCGTCGCGCTCGAACTGCAGTTCGTCTTCGTCGGCGATTGGTATGTCGAAACCGAAGAGGTCCTCGACGACGACGAGTATTTCCCGGCGCCCGCGACGCCGGGCGCCGTCGGCGCGCAGGTCTTGCCGAGCGGTCCGACCTTCGCGCCGGAAAGCAATCAGCGGATGCTGCTGGCCTTGATCTACGGCGCTCGCGAGAGCATCACCATCGTCACGCCGTATTTCATTCCGGACGAGCCGCTGTTAGCGGCGCTGGAGATCGCCGTGCTGCGCGGCGTTCGCGTCGACCTGATCGCTTGCGAGCAGGAAGATCAATGGCTCGTCGGTCATGCTCAGAAATCGTACTACGAGGAGTTGCTCGAGGCGGGCATCGGCATCCATCTCTTTGCCAAGAGCTTCTTGCACGCCAAGTTCGTGACGATCGACGGCCGTGCGGCGTTCGTCGGGTCGAGCAATCTCGACGTCCGGTCGTTTGTGTTGAACGCCGAAGTGACGCTCTTGGTCTACGACGACGCGATCACGGAACAATTGGCCGCCGAGCAGCGTCGATACATGACTACGGCCCTGGCGCTGAACGCCGCCCAATGGTCGCAACGAACGGCCCTCACGCGGCTCGGTCAAAACATCGCTCGATTGGTGAGCCCGCTGCTTTGACGGCTTCCCGCTATTGGCGGCCGGTGTATACCCGCGGCGTAATGGGCGGGCTACGATGTCGGTCTTGGCTCTTGTCTCGGCCCGTCGTTGAGGTGCGTCATGCATCGCCTGTTCGTGTTACTGCTGTCGGCCGTCGTGAGCGTGCCGGCCGTTGCGGCCGAAAGCCGGCCGAACATCGTCTTGATCGTTGCCGATGACCTCGGCGCGCACGATCTCGGCTGCTACGGCGCCGATTTACATGAGACGCCCCATCTCGATCGGCTCGCGGAGTCGGGAGTCCGCTTCACGCAGGCGTATGCTCCCGCGCCGGTTTGCACGCCGATGCGGGCGTCGATCCTGACGGGCAAGCATCCGGCCCGACTGCGCATGACGATCTGGTCGGAAGGGGCCCTGGAGCCGCCGAAGAACAAGCAGCTGATCCCCGGCGAATCGCGGGCCGAGTTGCCGCTCGCAGAGGTGACGCTCGCCGAGCGATTGCACGAGGCCGGCTATGCCACGGCGGCGATCGGCAAGTGGCATCTCGGCGGCCAGGAACATGCGCCGGAGCAACAAGGGTTCGACGTCGCCGTCGGCGGCACGCACTGGGGTGCGCCGCAGACGTTCTTTTGGCCGTATCGCGGCACCGGGCGTTTCGGCGACGAATTCCGCTACGTCCCCGGATTGCCGCTCGGTCGCGAAGGGGACTACCTCACCGACCAGCTCACCGACGCGGCGATTCGCTTCGTCGACGCCGCCGGCGATCGGCCGTTCTTCTTGTACCTCGCGCATTACGCACCGCACACGCCGATCGAAGCCCCGGCGGCCGACGTCGCTTACTTCCGCAACCGCGTGAAGTCGACGATGAAACACCGGAACCCGACCTACGCGGCGATGGTGAAGAACCTCGACGACAACGTCGGCCGATTGCTCGAACATTTGGAGAATCGCGGAGTCGCCGACCAGACGCTCGTCGTCTTCACCAGTGACAACGGCGGTTACATCGGCCGCGATCGGAAAAGCGGTTACGACGGTCCGGTAACAACGAACGCCCCGCTCCGGTCAGGCAAGGGCTCGCTCTACGAAGGCGGCATCCGCGTGCCGCTAATTGTTAAAAGCAACTCATTTCGTGACATCGTCCCGGTTGGTCTCCGGGAACTCCCGGTGGTATTGACCGATTTGTATCCAACGTTGCTTGCCGCCGCCGGGGCGCCGGTATCTGAATCTTCCGTCGACGGCACCAATCTGGGACAAGTGGCGCTAACGTCGGCGAGTATTGAGCAGCACCGTGATTTCTTCTGGCACTATCCGCACTACTACGAGACGACGACGCCCGTGAGCGCCGTTCGGGCCGGAGATTGGAAACTTTTGGAGTACTATGAAGACGGCCGCCGCGAACTGTACGATTTAGCGAGCGATCCGAACGAAGAACGCGATTTGACGTCGGCCGAACCGGAGCGAGTCGCGGACCTAATGAAGCTGCTCGACGAACGGCGTCGCACGATGAACGTTGCTCTGCCGACGCCGAACCCCGCTTGGAAGCCAAAACCCGCCGCCGAGAAGACACCCGGAGAGAAAGTGAAATGACCGTCGCCCTGAATCGTCGCACGTTTTGCCGGGCCGCGTCGGCCGCCGCCGCCGGATCGTTGTTGCCGCTGAAGGCCGCGAACGCCGTCGACAAAAAGCCGCCGCACATCTTGGTTCGTTCGGCCTGGCAGACCGTGAACATCGGCGACATTGCCCACACGCCGGGAATTCTGAAACTGTTGGAGCAGCACATTCCCGAGGCGAAGGTCTCGCTCTGGCCGTCGAGCGTCGACTTCGGCGTCGACGAATTGCTGATGCAGCGGTTCCCGAAGTTGACGATCGTCAAACCCGAAGACCGCACGGCGGCGTTCGAGGAGTGCGACTTCCTGTTGCACGGCTCCGGCTCGGGGTTCGTCGCCGAGAACGACGTGGCTCGCTGGCACGAGAAGACCGGCAAGCCGTACGGCGTCTACGGGATCTCGATGACGTCCGACAAGGAAGACACGATCCGGATTCTGAACGGCGCACGGTTCGCCTTCTTTCGCGATTCGGTGTCGCTCGGCCATGCGAAGAAACTCGGCGTTCAATCGCCGGTGATGGAATACGGCCCCGACGCCGCGTTCGCTTGCGATTTTCACAACGACGCCGCAGCCGAGAAGTTCCTGGCGTCGAGCGGCCTGGAACACGGCAAGTTCCTCTGCTGTATCCCGCGGCTTCGCTACACGCCGTACTGGCTCATCAAGAAGGGCCGCGCGTTCGACGAAGCGAAGCATGCCCGCAACGAAGAGATGAAGGAGCACGACCACAAGCCGCTCCGCGAGGCGATCGAGGCGATCGTCCGCAACACCGACATGAAGATTCTCTTGTGCCCCGAGGACCGCACGCAAATGGCGGTCGGCAAGGAGAACGTCCTCGACAAGCTGCCGGACGACGTGAAAAAACGCGTCGTGTGGCGCGAAGAATATTGGAACACCGACGAGGCCGTGAGCACGTACGTCCGCTCGGCGGGCCTGTTCGGCAACGAGATGCACAGCCCGATCCTGTGCATCGGCCACGGCATTCCGGCAATCGTCTGCCGGTTCGACGAACAAACGAACAAGGGCTTCATGTGGCGCGACATCGGTCTCGGCGATTGGCTGTTCACGCTGGACGACGCCGCCGACCTGTCGCGCGTCGCTCCGACGGCGCTGGCGATCGCCAAGGATCCGCAAGCCGCCAAGGATAAGGCCGCCGTTGCTCGCGCGTTCGTCGAAAAACGCCAACGCGAAACGATGGCGGTGGTCCGGAAAGCGGTGGGGTTGAGCTAACCGCTAACTAGCCGCGAGCGCAAGCGAGCGGATTGTCGAAAATTCCGCTCGCTTGCGCTCGCGGCTAGTCATTCAAACTACTAAACTCGCCGGCGCGCCGCGGGTTTGCGGGTCTTAGCCTTCGCAACGAGTTCGGCGTCGTGCGGTACTGCGGCGACCGACTCCGTCCGTTCCTTGAACGCGCGGGCAATGCCTGCCGCGTCGAGGCCGAGTTCCGCCAGCAGTTCGCCCCGCTCGCCGTGTTCGACGAATCGATCGGGCAAGCCGAGGCGATGGACGTTCGTCGTCGGCAGACCGGCTTCGTTCGCTGCTTCGAGCACGGCGGAACCGAAACCGGTCATCAGTTGGCCTTCCTCAACCGTCAGCACGACGGGCGACTCGGCGACCGCCTTGAGAATCGTTTCCGTGTCGAGCGGTTTGACGAAGCGCGCGTTGACGACGCCGACGTCGAGGCCTTCCTCGCGCAGCAAGGCCGCCGCCTTCACGCAGTTCGAGAGCAACGTGCCGCAGCAGACGATCATGCCGTCGGAACCCCATTCGAGCACTTCCGATTTGCCGAGTTCGATCGGCGCGAAGGCTCGTTCGATCGTTTCAGCCGGGGCCTTCGGGTAGCGAATCGACGTCGGACCGTCATGTGATAAGGCGAAGTCGAGCATCGCGGGCAGGTCGCGTTCGTCGCCCGGCGCCATGACCGTCATGTGCGGGAAGAGCCGCATGTAGCCGAGATCGAACACGCCGTGATGCGTCGGGCCGTCGGGGCCCGTAAGGCCGCCGCGATCGAGCAAGAACGTCACCGGCAAATTCTGCAGCGACACTTCCTGGAAGATTTGATCGAAGCTGCGTTGCAGGAACGTGCTGTAGATATCGACGATCGGCCGCATGCCGGCCTTGGCCTGACCGGCGGCGAAGGCGACGGCGTGCGACTCACAGATGCCGACGTCGAAGAACCGCGTCGGGAAGTCGTCGCGAACCTTCTCGAGGTTCGTCCCTTGGCACATCGCGGCGGTCATCACCGTGACGCGCGGATTCTTCGCGAGTTGGTCGTGGATCGCGGCGCTGGCGACGTTCGTGTAGGCGCGGCTCGAACTCTTCTTGATTGAGATGACGGTTTGACAGTCGCGCTGAAACGGCGCCGGCGTGTGGAACGTCACCGGATCCTCTTCGGCCGGGCCGAAGCCGTGACCCTTCTGCGTCACGATGTGCAGCAGCACCGGCCCTTCCGACGCCTTGGCCATCTCCAGGTAGTGCTTGAGTTGGCCGATGTTGTGGCCGTCGATCGGGCCGACGTAGCGAATGCCGAGTTCCTCGAACAACATGCCGCCGTGGAAGCCGGCCTTCACGGCATTCTTTGTGTTCTGCAACATCCCGGCGACGCTCTCGCCGACGAGCGGAACCTTGTTCAATGCCTTGGCGACTTCGGTCTTCAGGCCGACGTAGAGCGAGCTCATCCGCAGCCGATCGAAGTAATCGGCCATGCCGCCGACGCGCGGGCAGATCGACATCTTGTTGTCGTTCAGCACCACGATCATCCGCTTTTTCAGCCCTGCGGCGTTGTTCAGAGCCTCGAAGACGATGCCCGAGGGGAACGCGCCGTCGCCGATCACGGCGACCGAATAGCGGTTCTCTTGGCCGGGAATCAAGTCGTCGCCGCTCTTCAGGCCGAGCACCGTGCTCACGCTGCAACCGGCGTGGCCCGTCATGAACAAGTCGTAATCGCTTTCGGCCGGGTTGGGGTAGCCCATCAGACCGCCGCGCGTCCGAATCGATCGAAACTCGCGATAGCGGCCCGTGATCAGCTTGTGCGGATAGATCTGGTGGCCCGTGTCCCAGATCAAGCGGTCTTCTTTGAAGTCGAAGGTCGTGTGCAGCGCGAGGCAAAGTTCGACGACGCCCAGGTTCGAAGCGAAGTGGGCCGTGCGATCGGCGACGACGTTGCAGAGCGCGTCGCGCATTTCGCCGGCAAGTTGCTCCAGTTGCGCCAGCGACAACGGACGCAGGTCGTCGGGAGATTCGATTTGCGCCAACAGCGATACCGGTACGGGAACGGACTCGGCCATGTCAGTGATTCCTTTCGACAACATACCGGGCGAGGTCTTCCAGCACCTCGACGTCGGATCCCAACGGAGCCAGGGCGGCGATCGCTTCGTCGGTCAGCGATCGGGCGCGGCGCAGGCTTTCGTCGACTCCGAGTAATCCGGGGAACGTTAATTTGCCGCGGGCAGCGTCTTTGCCCACGCGCTTACCCATGTTCTGTTCCGACCCGCCCACGTCGAGCAGGTCGTCCATGATTTGAAACGTGAGACCCAAGCGTTCGCCGTAGGCGTCGAGCGCGGCGGTTTGTTCGGCGTCGGCCCGCGCGACGATCGCGCCCAAGCGGAGCGACACGAGCAGCATCGCGCCGGTCTTGCGGCGGTGAATCGATTCCAAGTGAGCAAGCCCTTCTTCGACCGTGCGTCGCTCGATCCGTTCGACGCCCGGCAGCTTGCCTTCTTCGGCGAGATCGTCGGCCTGTCCGCCGACGAGCTGACTCGCCCCGGCGGCGACGGCCAACTCCGCGCAACAGCGGGCGGCCGTTTCCGGCGAGTTCGTGCGGCACGCCAACGTTTCGAAGGCCAACGTCAGCAGCGCGTCGCCGGCGAGAATGGCCATCCCTTCGCCGAAAACTTTATGACTCGTCGGCCGGCCGCGGCGTAGGTCGTCGTCGTCCATGGCCGGCAGGTCGTCATGAACGAGTGAATAGCTGTGGATCATCTCGACGGCGCAGGCCGCCGGGAGGGCCGCTTCGATCGAACCCCCGCAGGCTTCGGCCGCCGCCAAGGTGAGCAGGGGCCGCAACCGCTTGCCGGGGGCCAACAGGCTATAGCGGATCGCCTCGGCGAGAACGGGGGGGCAGCCGGGGCCGGGGTTCGCATACTCGGCGAGCGCCGAATCGATCCGCGGTTTCATCGCGGCCGCGAAGTCGGCGAAGGTCGTCGTCGGAGTTTGAACCATGCGGGCGAATGCCAAAAGACCGTCGGCCGAAACACTTTGCGGACGAAAACTCCGCCGGCGATTCCGCCGACCGCGAGCCTCGGGGCCACCCCATTCGACGCATCCCCGAATCCACATGGGCCCCTCACATTCTAAAACAGCGTCCCCCCGTCGTCTATCTCTTCGCCGGCATCTGCCGGAGGCGTTGCGGTCTCATCACCCGCCGAACTACGAGCCTTTTTGGCACTTCGCCGCTTCGAACGGGCCGAACCTTCGTCGGCCAGCGACAGCGACGAACGGTCGTCAAACGGCTCGGTCACCGGCTTGCCGTCGGCGTCGACCCCGCTGAGAACCTCGATCCGCCGCTCGGCCCGTTCCAGCAAGGTATGGCACTGCCGGAGCAGGCGCACGCCCTCTTCGTACCGCGCCAGCGAGTCGGCCAGATCGACGCGGCCGTCCTCCAGCTGCGCAACGATCTGCTCCAAGCGAGCTAGCGACTGCTCGAAGGTAGCGGGACTAGGCGAAGTTTGCGGGCCGGCTTCGTCGGTCATGTCGATCTTTAAGTGGTTAGCCGCGGGGCTTGCCCCGCGCGTTCTCATGGTCCACGCGCGTCGCAAGCAACGCGGCTAACCAGCGGTTTGAGTAAATCGTAACTGTCGCTCGACGTATTTCGCCAACAGGTCGGTTTCGAGGTTTACGTCGTCGCCCGCCTGCAACGCACCGATCGTCGTCATGGCGAGCGTGTGCGGAATCAACTGCACGCTGAACCGGTCGCGGTCGGCGGCGACGACGGTCAAGCTGACGCCGTCGACGGCGATCGAACCCTTCGAAGCGATCTGGCCCGCATAGGCCTCGGGAAAGCGAAACCACATTTCGCTCCAGGTCCCGAGGTCGTTGCGCGAGGCGAGGGCGCCGACGCAGTCGACGTGCCCCGTCACCAAATGGCCCCCCAGCTTATCGTTTAACCGCAGCGACCGTTCGAGATTAACGAACCCGCCGCTTTGCAATTTACCGAGGGTCGTGCGGGCCAGCGTTTCCGGACCGGCCTCAAAATCGAGCGTTCCGCCGGTTACGGCGACGACGGTCAGGCAACAGCCGCTGACACAGATACTGTCACCGAGCGCGGCTTCCGCGGCGATTGCCGGCGCCGCAATCCGCAAACGACGCCCCGGCGGTTCTTCCCGAACCTCAACGACGGCGGCTTTTTGTTCGACGAGACCGGTGAACATGAGGCAGGAGGCAGGAGGCAGGGGACAGGGGACAGGGGACAGGGGACAGCGTGTGAACTGGCTCCTGTCACCTGTTCCCTGTCTCCTAGAACAAGGGTTCGTCGTGGGGTTTGCGTTGGAAGAGTTCTTGCCAGGCGTAGATGGCCGGGCCGCTGAGGGCGAAGCCGACGGCGAGGATCGGCAAGGCGACGCCGCGGACAACCATCACCGTCGCCACGGTAAAGAGCACCGCGACGACGTGGCCGAAACTCCGCTGGCCGCTGAACAGATGATTGACCAGGTGCGGATACGGAATCCGCGACACCATCAACAGCGCCACGGTCAACGCCAGGAACGGCAACACGCGTTGCAAGACGACGTCGATCGTTTCGGCATAGATGAACGGGTTGTTCTCCCGTCGCAGCGTATAAAACAGGATCGCGAAACTCGCGATCACTGCGCCGGCGCCGGGCGACGGCAGTCCCTTAAACGTCAGATGGTCGTCGTCGTCGTCGGTTTCGACGTTGAACCGGGCCAACCGCATGGCGGCGCAACAGGCATACGCCGCCGCGATGATCCAGATCATCTGGTTGTGGTTAAACGTGAAACCGGGACACATCTTCACCAGTAAAAACGCCGGCGCAACGCCGAAGGTCACCAAGTCGCTCAAGCTGTCGAGCTGCGCGCCGAAATCGCTCGTCGCCTTCGTCAACCGCGCCAAGTGTCCGTCGAGCGCGTCGAACAACATCGCCAGGAAAATCAACCAACCGGCAAGCATGCAGTTGTGGACCGGATCTTCCTTCTGAAACTCGGAAAAGAATTGCCCCGTCATGTGAATGGCGGACGTCGTCGGAACCTCGGCCGACGTGGGAGCCTCGACGCGCGACGCGACGACGATCGCAAAGAACCCGCAGACGAGGTTTCCCAGCGTGAACAGCGTCGGCAAAACGGAGACGGCGCGAAGACGGTTCATCGTTATGGAATAGGTGCTCTTAGCTGCGGCGTACATTCGCAGCTATTCGCTTCCCAATGGAGTTCGGAACTTCGCCACCACGTCGCTGCCCGCGCGGATCTTGTCGCCCGTGCGAACCGTCACTTCCAAGCCCGGCTCGTCGGGCAAGATCAACTCCGTGCGCGAGCCGAGCTTTATCATACCGAAGATTCGCCCGCGGATTAAATCGTCTCCCGGCTTCAGATCGCAGACGATCTTGCGGGCAAAAAGCCCGGCGATTTGTCGGACGACCATCCGCCGAAACGGCGCGGCGTTCTCTTCGAGCTGAATCACCATGTTCTCGTTGAGGATCGCGCTTTCCGGATTCAACGCGTTGAGGAACTTGCCCGGGTGGTAGTGCAAGGCAATCACGCGAGCCGCGGCGGGACTACGATTCACGTGCACGTTGAAGATCGACAAGAAGATGCCGATTCGCACGGCCGGTCCGCCGACGTAGTCGTGATGTTCCAGCCGGGTGACCTCGGCGATCTTGCCGTCGGCCGGCGAAACGACGAGGCCCGGCTCAAGCGGAATGTTGCGCCGCGGATTGCGGAAGAACGACACGAGCCAAGCGAGCACGATGCCCGTCGCAATCGACAGCGGCCAGAGTGGCGTGACGGCCCAGGCGATCGTTAACACCAACAACGGCAGGCCCATCACGATCAATTCGGCCCAACCCCACCGCGCGATGCCGAGTTCGCCGCGCCAGCCGAACGGATCGAGTTCCGGCGGCCATTGCGCCGAACAAACGACGCGCGCGTATTTTAAATCGCGCGGGTCGAGCACCGGGTGCGGCGCGCCGGCGTCGGTTCCTTGTCGCGTTTCCGCCATCCGATGAACGTAGGTCCGCCGAAACGTCCTTAGGTACCACCGGCGCCAACCGCCAAACGCTTGTTCGATCGCAAAGCAAACGCCGCCGCCCGGTTGCGCACTCTTGATGTTCGCCGGGAGCGGGACCGGGTTAAGTCGCGACGGCGCGGCGATCGTCGAGGCGGCGGTGTCCATGCAGCGGCTGTGAGCTTGGAGTTATGAAACGGCTGTCAGCTAAAAACAGGGCAACTCGCGTGCCTTTGGCATCGTAACCGGCCCCTCCCTCCGCTAGCAAACGGCCCTGGTGTAAGTCGACCCTTACGGACACAATAGGGGGCTTTCCGATTGTAAGCGATTTACCACCCCCGATTAGCCACAAGGATTCGAGCCCGCCATGAGTTCCGCCATTGTTGACGTACATGCTCGACAGATTCTCGACAGCCGCGGCAACCCGACCATCGAAGTTGATGTGACGTTGGCCGACGGCGCGTTCGGGCGCGCGGCGGTTCCGAGCGGCGCGAGCACCGGCAGCAAAGAAGCTTGGGAACTTCGCGACGGCGACGCCAAGAAGTACCTCGGCAAGGGCGTGATGAAGGCGGTCAAGAACGTCAATGAGAAGATCGCCGAGCGGCTGATCGGCATGGACGCGCTCGATCAACCGGCCGTCGACCGGGCGATGATCGAGCTCGACAAGAGCGACAACAAGAAGAACCTCGGCGCGAACGCCGTCCTCGGCGCCTCGCTGGCCACGGCGAAGGCCGCCGCCGAATACTGCCATCTGCCGCTGTTCCGCTACCTCGGCGGCCCGGGCGCCGTGCTGCTTCCCGCCCCGATGATGAACATCATCAACGGCGGCGCACACGCCGACAACGGCGTCGACGTCCAAGAGTTCATGGTTATGCCGTTGAACTTCGACAGCTTTAGCGAGGCCCTGCGCTGCGGCGTCGAGATCTTCCACGCCCTGAAGAGCGTGTTGAAGAAGGCCGGCTACAAAACTTCCGTCGGCGACGAAGGAGGTTTCGCGCCCGACCTGAAGTCCGACATCGAAGCCCTCGACATGATCTCGAAGGCCGTCGAAGCCGCGGGCTACAAGCTCGGCAAGCAGGTCGGCATCGCGCTCGACGTTGCCAGCACGGAACTGTTCGACGAGAAGAAAAAGAAGTACGTCCTCGGCGGCAAAACCGCCAAGAAGACCGACCTCTCGATCACCGGCATGGTCGACATGCTCTGCGATTGGGTCAAGAAGTACCCGGCCATCGTGAGCATCGAAGACGGCTGCTCCGAGCAAGATATGGAAGGCTGGAAACTGATCACGGAGCGGCTCGGCGCGACGACGCAACTTGTCGGCGACGACCTGTTCGTGACGAACACCAAGGAGTTGCAAGCCGGCATCGACGCGGGCCGCGCGAACAGCATTCTGATCAAGGTCAACCAGATCGGCTCGCTGACCGAAACGATCGAAGCCATTCAACTCGCGCACCGCAACGGCTACACGAGCATCTCGAGCCATCGCAGCGGCGAAACCGAAGACTCGACGATCGCCGACCTCGCCGTGGCCTTGGGCTGCGGCCAGATCAAGACCGGCTCGCTCTCACGGACCGACCGGACCTGCAAATACAACCAACTGTTGCGAATCGAAGAAATTCTCGGTTCCGCGGGCGTCTACGCCGGCAAGCTGTTCAAGCAGTTCCCCAGGAAATAATTCGGTATGTCGTCCGACGCCTCCAACTCGCCGAAGCTCACCGACAGCCCGTTTTTTTGGCTGATGGTGTTTAGCGCCATGGCGATGATGGCGGCGACCGTGATCGGGCCGAAGTACGCCGTGCGGATGGCCCGCAAGGAACGGATGATGAACGCCAACGAGACGATCGCCGTGGCCCGCGAGACGGGCGTCCGCGCGAGCGAGGTCGACCACGACTCGCCGCCGGTCATTCCGTACACGGAGGCCGATTACTTGAAAAGTCCGCAACTCGGTTGGGTCTTGGGCATCTTGGCGACGTTGATGTTCGTCGGCGCCGCCGGGATGCACTATTCGCGATATCGCTATCCGAGCCAAAGCACGGCCGCATGACCTGGTTCACTGAAAACCCGACGCCGCCGGTCGTGCTCGGCACGATCATCGCCGCGATCTTCGCCGTCGTCTTGGCCAAGACCGGCAAGCGCGAGGCGCTCTGGGGCATCGTCATCACGATGTTGGCGACGATCGGCATCGTGATGATGAACTTGCTGATCGTGACGCCGCGCGAGGAAGTGACCACGGCGCTCGAGGAGATTCGCCTGCTCGTCGAGGCGAACGACCGACCGGAGTTGCTCAAGCGAATCGATCCGACCGCCGTACAACTTCGCAACCAGGTGAATTCCGACCTGGCGTATCTCACCGTCAGTTCGGCGAAGATCAAGGACCTCGAGGTGCTCGTCGACGATTCGGGACTCAAGGCGAAGGCCAAGTTCCTCGGCTCGATCGACTTCAAGGACGGCGCAGGCCGGTTGCCGTACACGCACTTCGTGTTTAATTTCGTCGTGCAGTTGAAAAAGACCGACGGCGTGTGGGTCGTCGTCTCGGCCGACTACACGCCGTTCAACCCGACGGGGCACGGCGAGAATTCGTCGTCGGCCCCCGTCGCCAAGATCGTCGACGATCGGATCGGCTAAGCCCGCAAGCTTCGCAACTAGCCGCGAGCGCAAGCGAGCGGACGACGGCGAGATCCGCTTGCTTACGCTCGCGGCTAGTCAGGCAGTCGTCTCCGGAAAGTAAGATTAGTACTTCCCGTAGAACTGGATCCACGAGTCCCAGGTCTGCAACTGGTCGACGACCTGACCGCCGACCTGGATGTTGCTGAATTGTCGGCGATAGCCCGTCGTGGCCGCCGCGCCTTGCGGACGCGTGAACAGCGGACCGCCGACCGGCATCCGATGGCCGATGACGACCGGCGCCGACGGCGCGTGGGTGTAATACGATCGCTCAAACAGGTAACTGCCGGCCTCGGCGGAATTCAGCAAACCACCGAGCAGGACGACGACGAGCGCCGTCGACGCAAAGAAACGTTTCATGGGGAGCAACTCAAAGGTGCGGGTCAGGGGAGAAAGCCGGGGAGCTTCCTTCCATCCTAATCAGCCGTCTTCGGTCGTTCGACCATCAATTGGCCGAGTTCCGGATCGTAGACGTAACGATGATCCGGGGGGAGCTTGGGGAGGCGGATGTTGCTCTTGCCGATTATTTCGGTCATGAACTCTTGATGTGACGCCAGCTTCCGGTTACGCGCCGCTTCGAAAATCTGAATCGCCTTGGGAATCGACGCGTCGAAAACCAACTGCTCTTTCAACGAGAAGTACGACGTCAGCGGCGTCGTGACGATGCCCGGATCGTAGTCACCTTTGCCCGACACGCCGGGTCTTGCGACCTCGCGGACCATTTCGACCGGCTTCGGGGGCGGCGGGGCTGCGGGGGGCGTGGCGTTGGGATCGGCCTTCGGTGCAAACTTCGGCGGCTGCGGTTCCGGCATCGTGGCGGACGGCTTGGCCTTCGCCACGGTCCCCGACGCCGTGGGCGCGGAAGTTCCGCAGCCTGCGACAAAGAAAAGAACGAACGCCGCGAACCAACAAATGCATCGCATAGGCGCATGCTATGCGACGAAGATTAGCAAACGATGAGCGCCGCTCAGATCGTGAATTGCCAGCCGCGCATCTGGTCGAGATACGCCTGCTTCGTCAGGTCGAAGTGAAGGGGCGTCACAGTGACGAAGCCCTGCGCCAGCGCCGTCAGGTCGGTTTCCATTTGGCCCGGCTGCGGCGGTGGGTCGTTCGTCGCCCAATAGTAGGGTCGGCCGCGGGGGTCGATCCGTTTTTCATACGACTCCCCGTAGCGATCCAAACCCATCGGCACGACGCGGACTTCCGTCTCCCGATCGAGCGCCGCCGTCGGGATGTTCAGATTGAACAACTGCGGGCCCGCTCCTTTTTGCGCCAGCAACTGCTCGATGATCCGCCGCGCCAGCGCCGCGGCCTTCGCGAAGTTGGCGTGCTCGTCGTATTCCAACGACACGGCGATGCTCGTGATCCCGAAGAACGCCCCTTCGATGGCCGCCGCGACGGTGCCGGAGTAAAGCACGTTGATCCCCGCGTTGAGCCCGCCGTTGATGCCGCTGACGACGACGTCGGGTCGTCGCGGGCAGAACTCGAACAGGCCGAGTTTCACGCAATCGGCCGGGCTCCCTTCGACGGCCCAACCGCGCCGCACGCGGCCGTCTGGCTCGTACTCCTCGCGGGCAATCACCGGCGTGAGAAACGTCACGGAATGACCGACGCCGCTCTGCTCGACCAGCGGCGCGACGACCGTCACGTCGGCAAACGCCTTCAGTTCCTTCTCTAAGGCTCGCAGGCCCGGGGCGTGAATGCCGTCATCGTTCGTCAGCAAGATCAACATGCGGTGCTCCTCCGTGGGCACCTCATCGTATCGGGCAAGGCTCCGATTCGGGAGTGGCCTATATGACCTAGATGGACGGTAGGAAAGCCGGTGTAAACTTTTCGGCTGGCGGACGCCGTTGGATGACGCAATGTCGTTTCATTTCATTTCACACACACCGAGTGATTTTCTGGAACCGATTGATCCTGTTGGACTTGCGACCGACGACTAAGCCGACGATGAAACGACCTGCCAACGAAGCCGCGGCTCGCATGGTCGTTCGTCAGGCCGAAGGCCTGAAACAGGTCAGCCTGGGGCGCAGCCCCAGGTCGCGAAATCACCGCGATCGCATCGAGCCCTGAAAGGGCGAAACATTCAACCGTCGATTCTTGATTTGTATCGCCCCTTCAGGGCTCTGGAATCGTTGGGGCTCTGTTACCTGGGGCGTTGCCCCAGGCTGAATTATCTCGCCCCGTTGGGGCGACGAAACTCCCAGCCGCGTTGTGCGCGGAATCGGAGCGAGTTAGCCTAGCGACTACGTCACGCGGCTAAAAATGTCGCACGCCCTGAGCGTTATACGGACGAATTTCGTTCAATCACTAGTTGTGCAGCAATATCGTGGGTCGCGACGCTCTTGATCAACGCTTCAGAGTTGACGTTGGCCGTGCTGATGGCGGGCGGTCATTCGTTCGCGTTGTCGACACGGTGACAGGCGCGGACCGATCGCAAGTTGGATTCAACGATGAATCCGCCGAGGCCATTGCCCGGCGACTCGCCGGTGAAATACTCGCTGAGTCCCCAATCAAGGTGAGCGAGATCTTTGGGGCCGACATCTGTCGTGACGGAGGGTCTTACTCATTATGTTTCTACTCCGATGACAACGAGTGGTACGAGTTCTTCATTCCGATCAAATGGGAGGGCGATGCGACTGTTGGATACAACACGCCCATTCTGTACTTCAACTCGGTAAACCAACACCGGGTTCTTCGCGACTTCACATGGGACGAGGCCGCAAGATTCCTCAAGCCGCTGTCCTACGACAATCAACGTTTCAATGAACTCGTAGAAGTCGTTCGGCTACGCGGGCGTTTTCCGGACTCGTAACGTCAAGCCGGGTAGGGTGTGGCGAGCAACGCGAGCCGCACCATGCATCGGCGACATTGGTGCGGCTCACTACGTTCGCCACACCCTACGATTGAGACGACGGTTGCGACCCAGGTGAGCACTGTTGCTCCATCGCCTTGACGTACCGGCCGTAGAAGAACGCCGAGAGTGAGCCGGCGACGGCGCTGGTGACGAGGAAGAGATTTCCCGCCACGCTCTGTGGGAGTTCGCCGCCGGCGAGCCAAAAACCGATGCGGACGGCGCCGGTCAGGGCCAGCGCGAACAGCACGCCGTAGCCGACGGCCGAGACCATCTTCCAAAGTTTCGACATCTTGATCATGCGATGAACCCTCGTAGCGAGAAGTGATGTAACACGGCTATTCGGCTGCGGCGCGAAGAGCGGAGAAATGTTACGGCGGCGTGACACCCCTAGTTCCCAGGCTCCGCCTGGGAACTAGCCTGAAAGCAAGGCTCCGCCTTGTATTCCGGCAGAGCCGGAGCGGCGGCGGGTTCCCAGGCGGAGCCTGGGAACCAGAGGCAATCCCGCATAAACCCCTTACTTTCGCAATCGCTGGGATCGGCCTATAATCTCCGTTTCAACTTGCCCGCGGCTTCACGGCCGACGGGCGTTTTGCTTTTCGGAAGGTCGCCATGTCCGCCGGTTCCGCCTCCGCCAAATCGTCCGCCGCACCGCGGCGATTGGCCGATGAGAAAGTCGTCGTTCTCGATTTCGGCTCGCAGTACGCCCAACTCATCGCCCGCCGCGTTCGCGAGGCGCAGGTCTATTGCGAGATCGTTCGCCACGACGTGACGGCCGCGCGACTCAAGGAGATCGCGCCGAAGGGGATCATCCTGTCGGGCGGGCCGTCGAGCGTTTACGAGAAGGGGGCCCCGAAGTGCGACGTCGCGTTGTTCCAACTCGGCATTCCGGTCCTCGGCATCTGCTACGGCATGCAACTGGCCTGCGAATCACTCGGCGGCAAGGTCGAAAGCGCCCCGGCTCGTGAATACGGCCGGGCTCATATTCGCGTGACGAACTTGAACGGCGCCGCGCCGAACGAGTTGTTCGCCGATCTCCCGGCCGAGATGGAAGTCTGGATGAGCCACGGCGATCAGGTGGCGCGGGTGGCCGGCGATTTTAAGCCGCTGGCCGCCACGAGCACCTGCCCGATCGCCGCCGTGCGCCACGCGCAGTTGCCGATCTTCGGCTTACAGTTCCATCCGGAAGTGACGCACACGCCGATGGGGAAGCAAATCCTCAAGAACTTCCTGACCAAGGTCTGCGGCTGCAGCGGCACCTGGCGGATGGGGGACTTCGCCGAAGAAACGATCGTCCGGCTCCGCGAACAAGTCGGCGAGAAGCGGGTCATCTGCGGTCTCTCGGGCGGCGTCGACTCGTCGGTCGTCGCGGCGTTGCTCTCGCGGGCCATCGGCAAGCAACTCTCGTGCATCCTGGTCGACAACGGCCTGTTGCGCAAGAACGAAGAGGAAGCCGTCATTCGCGAGTTCGGCGACCACTTCAAAACCGACTTGCACGTCGTCAAGGCCGAAGAGCGGTTCTTGAAAGTCTTGGCGGGAATCAAAGACCCGCAAGAAAAGCGGCGTCGCATCGGGCACATGTTCATCGAGTGCTTCAGCGACGAGGCCGCGAAGATCCGCGATGCCGAGTTCCTCGCGCAGGGGACGCTCTATCCCGACGTGATCGAAAGCGGCGCCGCCGCCGACGGTCCGGCCGCCACGATCAAGCTGCATCACAACGTCGGCGGCTTGCCCGACGACTTGCAATTCAAGCTCGTCGAGCCGCTCCGCGATTTGTTCAAAGACGAAGTCCGCGCCTTGGGGCTCGAACTTGGTTTACCGGAAGAGATCGTTTGGCGACATCCGTTCCCCGGCCCGGGCCTGGCGGTTCGCTGCTTGGGCGAGATCACGAGGTCGCGACTCGATCGTCTGCGCGAAGCCGACGCGATCGTCGTCGGCGAGATCAAGGCGGCCGGTTTGTATCGCGAAACGTCACAGGCCTTCGCCGTGCTGCTGCCGGTGCAAAGCGTCGGCGTGATGGGCGATGCCCGGACTTATGAAGACGCGATTGCGGTCCGCTGCGTGAACACGGAAGACTTCATGACGGCCGACTGGAGCCGGTTGCCCTACGACCTGTTGGCCCGCATTTCGACGCGGATTATCAACGAAGTAAAGGGCGTGAACCGCGTGGTGTACGACATCTCGTCGAAGCCGCCGGCGACGATCGAGTGGGAATGAGTTCGGCGAGCGGCGGGGTTTATCCCCGCCGTCTGCGACCGGTAGCGAGCGAGAATCGGACGGCGGGGATAAACCCCGCCGCTCGCTGAGACTAACCCACCTTCAGCGATGCCTTAGCCGCGGCGGTTTGCTCGGCTTCCTGCGACGGCGTCCAGATGCAGTCGAGGGCCGTCGGCTTGCCGGTGCGGTTCCAGAAGACGCCGTGACATTCGACGACGTTCTCCGCGTACTCGTCGCTCTCGGTGTTGAGCAAGTCGTGCAAGGCTCGCAGGCGATAGTGCGGCACCACCGGGTAGAGATGGTGCGTCAGGTGGATATCTTGGCCGTAGATGAACATGCCCCAACGCAAGATCGGGTTCACGATGATCACGCGGCTGTTCGTCAGTTTGCCGTCGTCGGCGTTGGCGTGCTGATAGAGATCGCGGAGCAACATCAGGTACGGCCAGCTCGTGAACAGCGGCAGCACCCACAGGCCCCAGAAGTAAATGCCCCATTGCGGGCCGTAGTTCGCGCGGGCCCAACCGACGAGCAATTCCAGGCTCGTGAAATAGGCCATGCGGACGATGCTCGTCGCCTTCGACGACACCACCGGGCGAAGGCACTGTTGGAAGTACCAATGGCTGGGCAGCGCCAGACACACGGCCGACCCGATGAGCCACATGCCGGCGCCTGCGGCCAGCAGCGCCGTCGTATTCACACGGTACGCTAACACGGACAACACGGCGACCATCACGCCGACGTACGCCACGCCCAGCGCGCTGGTGAGCCGGAACTTGCCGAGCATCGGCGGCTTCGGACCCTTGGCGAGTCCTTCGTACGGATGCCGCGCGTTGCCGAGCGTGATGCAGAACATGTTGTCCCACACATATTGGAACAACCGCGGCGGCCAGAGCGTGCGAACGTAGAAGTTCTTCAGGAACTGCTGCACCGGCATCGGAAACCGGTCCATCATGCGGGTCTTGCCCATGTTGATCAACTCGGGATCGTGGTCCCAGTCGTTCACATGGTCGTGGTGTCCGAGGTGCATGACGCGGTATTGGGCCGTCGTCGAAAAGAGCGGGAACATGCAGAGCAGGTCGGAGACCCATTCGTTCAAGTAGCGATTCTTGAACAGGATGTAGTGGGCCCCTTCGTGCGTGAGGCCCGCCATGCGGTGTTGGACCATGCCGACGCCGATCAACGCCAGAACGGCGACCGGCACGTTGAACCAGACGGAGACTCCCCAGGCGGCGCGGTTCTCAAAAAACGCAATCGCCCCGCCCAGGATGAGCGCGAGCGCCGCGTAATCGGCGACGATGTACCGCCAGTTCGTGACGTTGTCCGTCGCGCGGAGGGGAGCAATCAGCTCGTTCAGCCGATGGGAGTTCAGCGACTTTCCGAGGCGCTTCGCTTGCATGGTTCACCAGACTCGTTACTTCGCAAAGTCGATGTAGCTTTGCGAGCTTATCGAAACACCATCCTATTTAAATCGCGCGCGGCGTCAGCCTCAAACTGCGGTGCTTGGCGAGAAAACGCCGATAATTACGGCTTTTTCAACCACGCGACTCCACAAATAGGGGGGGCGTTACCATCGCCGGACGTACGCGGCACGCAGCGCTACTCGCCCGGGGGCAATGTGGCGTGCCGGGCCGTTTGGTGTCAACAGCGATCTTCGGACCCGACGTTTAGAACACGTCGAGTTGGAAGTGGTGGCCGTAGTGGTATCGGCGAGCTTGCGGATACTCGTTTTGCCAATGGCGGTTGTAGACCGGCGTCCGCATCTCTTGCGGATAGCGGTAGTACAAGCTCTCGCTGCTCTTGTAGTAATCCGCCGACCAATAGTTCTGCGGATAGTACGTGTACGGATAGTGGTAGAAGCGTTCCCATTCTTGGGTGTTGTAGCTCCGGCCCCACTGGCGGCCGTAAGACCCGGCGTCGGCCGAGTCGGTGAAGCAACCGACGAGGCCGCAAGCGCAAGCGGCGGCCAACATCATTCGGCGAAGCATGTTCCAATCCCCCTGAGTGTTGTGCGGCGTTGCGATTCGAAGGCCGGCGAGGCCGCGTCGGCATGCGGATGCCGGCGGCGCAAGCGATCGAACCGACTGGGTCTTTAAGGTCCATCGGCGTTCGCTACGGTCGGCATTGAGGGAATGTCCGGCAGAACCGCTACAGGCGGACCAGGAGACAGGGGACCAGGAGGCAGACGTCAGAAGTCAGAAGTCAGAAGCGAGCGCTTGACCTCTGATCTCTGACCTCTGATCTCTGACCTCTGTCCCCTGTTTCCTGTCCCCTGTCACTCGATCTTCGTTCCTTCCAACACGCCGCAATGAATGGCCGTCGGCGTGACGGCGCCGGGTCGAAGTCCAGCGGCGGCGAGCATCTCGCGGTATTCACCCGTCGAATACGCGCGCCCTTCCGTGAGCGTGAACAGGGCCGCCGAGTACAACGCGATCGGCAACGGTCCGTTGTGCGCGTCGTTCAGGAAGACGTCGTGGATTAACACGCGTCCGCCGGTTCTGAGCGCGGCGGCGCTCCGGGCGACGAGCCGGTTGCACTCCGGCACGTCCCAATCGTGCAGGATGTTTGACAGCAGCACGAGGTCGACGCCCGTCGGCAGCGGATCGGCGAACATGTCGCCGGGCGCCAACTCCAAGCGGTCGGCCACGCCGTACTCCGCGGCAAACTCCGCGGCGACCTTCAACACCTCGGGCCGATCGAAGACGACGGCCCGCAACTGCGGATACTTCTGCACGAGTGCGATGGAATAAATGCCCGTACCGCCGCCGAGATCCAACAGCGTTTTCGCCTGCGCGGCATCGACGGCCGCGGCCAGCGCCGGAGCGACGTTCTTCGCTCGGCCTGCGAGGGCCAAGGTCAAATGCCGCGCCGAGGCTTCGACTTCCATCGTCGTCGCGGCCCCTTCGCGAAAGATGAACGCCGTTTCTTCGCTCTTCCGGGGCCCGTTGGACCGCAGCAACTCCGCCATCCGCACGACGCCCGGCGCCTCGGCCGCCAAGCCGACGTAATCGCCGACAAAGAACGGCCCGTCGGGCAGCAGATGTTCCCGCGAGATCGGCGAGAGCGTCAATCGCCCGGCATCATCCGTCGTCAACAGCTGCATGGCCCGCAATGCCGTGAACAGCACGACGGCCGCCCGCGGTGCGAGTTGCAACTCGGCCGAGAGCGCGTCGATCGACTTCGGCGCCGCCGCGAGCCGTTCGAAAACGCGCAAGTGCGCCACCGCCGCCGTCAGCAGTTCCGTGGCATACGAACCGCGGAACAGTTCAAAAATCGGCGTCGGATCGGTGGCTGGTCGTTCGAGAGCGGAGCGCGTCATGTGATGGTGGCGTTATTGATTTACCGCGGAGGTCGCAGAGGACCGGAAAGGGAGGAGGGAGAGGAGATTTTGATCACAGATGACACGGATGTGCACGGATGAGAAAAGAAGAATAAGGATTTGTCTCTTCCTATCCGTGTATATCCGTGAGATCCGTGGTTAGAAATTCTTTCTCCTCGTCTGCCTCTCCGGTCCTCTGCGACCTCTGCGGTAAAAAATTTCCTACGGCAGCTTGCCCCAAATCTTTTCCAGGAGTTCGTGCCCGCGCGGGTCGTGTTGCTGCAACTCGCCGCGGACGAATGGATAGAAATCGTTGGTGCCGAAGTACGCTTCCGAGAGTTCGGCGAAGTATTCCATCGGCGTCGTCAGGGCATAGTGCTTCGTCGTGTGGCCTTCGATGTGTCGCACATCGTCGTAAGTGCCGCTCTGTTTGGCGGCTTCGTACGCCGCGCGGATGACGGGGTCTTCGTACGTCAGCACCTGGTCGTGATAGGCATGGGCCAACTCGTGCAAGACGCACCACGGCTGAATCCGCTGATGTTTCAAGCTGATGAACAGCGGCGCCTGTGGAATGTGGACGCATTTTTCCAGCGCCGGATCGTAACCATGTTCGCGCAGCCAACCGGCGCTTGGGTGATATTGCATGCTCCGCAGCTTGCCGTGGTCGAGGTCCAGGACGATCACGACCGCGCGGAGCTTCGCCAATCGATCGGGCGGCGGGAACTGCGCGAGTTCGTATAGCTTGTCGCCCAGCAGGCGGACGGCCGCGCGGCCGACGTCGGCATGCTTCCCCTCGAGCAACCGCTTGTCGATCCGAACTTTCCAACCTTCAATGTCGCGCTCTTCGCGGACAATCGTCGGCACCGTATCGCGCTCGACGGTCTTCGCCGCCGCATCGCTCGACTTCGCCGGCGGATCGGCCGACGCCGCGGCATCGACCAGGAACGAACAGGTCAGAATCGAAGCGGCAAATCGGGCTACGAGGTTCGTCATTTCATTTTCACCGCAGAGGGCGCGGAGGACGGAGAGACGGACGAAGAGAAAGAATTTTTAACCACGGATGACACGGACGTACACGGATAAAGAACGGATGCTAAGACTTCCTCTCGTCTAATCCGTGAACATCCGTGTCATTCGTGGTCAAAATCTTCTCTTCCCCTGCGTTCTCTGCGTCCTCCGCGGTAAGATTTGGCTCGCTCCGTTTTAGAATGTTTCAACGAGATTACCAGTAGACCGTTCATGGCCTATCGGACGTTGCGAGAATGCGTCGATGATTTGGCGGCGACCAAGCAGTTGGTCCGCATTGACGCCGAGGTCGACCCGCGCCTGGAGGCGGCCGAGATTCATCGCCGCGTTTGCGCCGCAGGCGGACCGGCCGTCTACTTCGCGAATCTCAAGGGTTGCCGATTTCCGGCGGTCTCAAACCTGTTCGGCACGATCGAGCGGACTCGATTTCTGTTTCGCGACACGCTGAGGCACGTCGAAGGCTTGATCCGCCTGAAGATCGATCCGGCCGCGGCGTTGCGTCGGCCGTTGTCGGCGTTGTCGTCGTTGCCGACGGCGTGGCGCATGCAACCGAAGTACGTGTCGTCCGGCCCCGTGACGGCCAACGAGGCGTCGATCGACCAACTACCGCCGCTCGTTTGCTGGCCCGACGACGGCGGACCGTTCGTCACGTTGCCGCAAGTCTACACGGAACATCCCGACGCGCCGGGTTGGCAACGTTCGAACCTCGGCATGTACCGCGTGCAGTTGAGCGGCAACGAATACGTGGCGAATCGCGAAGTCGGCATGCACTATCAGATTCATCGCGGCATCGGCGTGCACCATGCTGCGGCCCGACGGCACGGCGATGTGCTCCGCGCGAGCGTCTGGATCGGCGGGCCACCTGCGATGGCCGTCGCCGCCGTGATGCCGTTACCGGAGACCGTGCCGGAACTCGCGTTCGCCGGCGCGCTCGGCGGTCGTCGCGTGCCGCTGCTGCGTCGACCGACGGGTCCGCCGATTCATGCCGAGGCCGACTTTGTGATCACCGGCACGATCGATCCGACGCGGACGCTGCCCGAGGGTCCGTTCGGCGACCACTTGGGCTACTACGCGAAGGTCCACGATTTTCCCGTGCTCACGGTCGACAAGGTCTATCACCGCGCGGGCGCGATCTGGCCGTTCACCGTCGTCGGCAGGCCGCCGCAGGAAGACACGAGTTTCGGCAAATTCATTCACGAGCTGACCGGGCCGGTCATTCCGACCGTGATCGCCGGCGTGCACGGCGTGAACGCGGTCGACGCGGCGGGCGTCCATCCGTTGTTGCTGGCCTTGGGGAGCGAACGCTACACGCCGTACGCCGAGTCGCGTCGCCCGCAAGAGTTGCTCACGCAGGCGAACGCGATCCTCGGCCAAGGCCAGATGTCGCTGGCGAAGTATCTGCTGATCGCGGCGAAGGACGACGACGCCGCGCTCGACGTGAACGACGCGGCGGCGTTCTTCGCGCACGTGTTGCGGCGCATCGATTGGCGGCGCGATCTGCACTTCCAGACTCAAACGACGATCGACACGCTCGACTACAGCGGCAACGCGCTGAACGAGGGCTCGAAGGTCGTCTGGGCCGCGGTCGGCCCGGCGATCCGCGAGTTGCCGACGTCGCTCGAGGGCGTCGACCCGAGCGAGTTGAAGCTCGGCGACGGGTTCGGCGATCCGCGCGTGGCGCTGCCCGGCGTACTGGTGATTTCAGGACGGCGGTTTGAAAAGGACGACACCGTCGGTCGCTTCTGCGCCCGGTTTACGCCGGACGACGCAATCAATCGCTGGCCGCTCGTGGTCGTCGCCGATGACGCCGAGTTCACGGCTCGCACGTTGAACAACTTCCTTTGGACGACGTTCACGCGCTCCAATCCGGCGGTCGACGTCCGCGGCATCGGCGAGTTCACGCAAGACAAACACTGGGGTTGCCGCGGCGCGTTGGTCATCGACGCACGCAGCAAACCCCACCACGCCCCACCGCTCGTCGAAGACCCGGCCGTCGCGCGGCAGGTCGAAAAGCTAGCCGAACGCGGCGGGCCGTTGTACGGTATCCTGTAACTGACTTTGTTTCACACGACTTTTTCACCGCAGAGGTCGCAGAGGACGGAGGAGGAAAACACTCAGAGATTCACGAAAACGCGAAAGCTTGAAAACACGAAACGGAATTCTGATTTCGTGCTTTCGAACTTTCGCGTTTTCGTGATCATCTGCTCCTCCTCCGTCCTCGGCGACCTCTGCGGTATATCTTGAGGTAGGATCATGCAACGACTTTGCTTTCTGATCTTCGCATGCACGTGCGGCGTCGCGCCGGCCGCCGAGCGGCCGAATGTGTTGTTTATCGCCGTGGACGATTTGAACGATTGGATCGGTTGCCTCGGCGGGCATTCGCAGGTGCAGACGCCGAACATCGACAAGCTCGCGGCCTGCGGCACGTTGTTCACCAACGCCCATTGCCAGGCGCCGCTCTGCAACCCGTCGCGGAGCAGCCTGCTCACGGGCCTGCGGCCGTCGTCGACCGGCATCTGCGGTTTGTCGCCGGGTATTCGCCTGGTCGAACGAACCGAAAAACACGTGACGCTGCCGCAGACGTTCACTTCCGCCGGCTATCACACCTACACTTGCGGCAAGATTTATCACGACGGCTCGATCCAGCCGCGGTTTCAAAAGGCCGAGTTCAACGAATGGGGACCGGCGCCGCCGATCGGCCGCCGCGAGACGCCGTTCGTCGACACGCCGCAACATCATAAGGCGATGGACTGGGGACCGTTCCCGGAGCGCGACGACGACGGCGGCGATTACCAGATTGCGACGGCGGCGATCGGCGCGATCGAGAAGGCACCCCAGGACAAGCCGTTCTTCATCGGCTGTGGTTTCCGCTTGCCGCACGTGCCGTGTTACGCGCCGCAAAAGTATTTCGATTTGTATCCGGCTGAAACGACCAAACTGCCCGAGATCCGCGATGACGACCGCGACGACACGCCGCGGTTCTCGTGGTACTTGCATTGGAAACTGCCCGAGCCGCGGCTGAAGTTCTTGAAGGAAGCAAATCAGTGGCTGCCGCTGGTCCGCGCGTACTTGGCATCGATCTCGTTTATGGACGCGCAAGTCGGCCGCGTCCTCGACGCACTGGAAAATTCGGGCCGCGCCGATCAGACCGTCGTCGTTCTCTGGAGCGATCACGGCTGGCACCTCGGTGAAAAGCTGATCACCGGCAAGAACACGCTCTGGCAACGCTCGACGCACGTGCCGCTGATCTTCGCCGGTCCCGGCATCGTGAAGGGGCAGAAGTGCGGCCGTCCGGCGGAGTTGCTCGACATCTTCCCGACGCTCTTGGAACTCGGCGGCTTCGCGACGCGCGATGATTTGGAGGGGCACAGCCTCGTGCCGCAGTTGCGCGATGCGAACGCGCCGCGGCCGTGGCCGGCGATCACCACGCACAACACGGGCAACCACGCGGTTCGCACGGAGCAATGGCGGTACATTCATTACGCCGACGGCAGCGAGGAACTCTACGACGTCGTCGCCGATCCGAACGAATGGACGAACGTTGCCGCCGATGCGAAGCACGCCGCGGTGAAGAAAGAACTGGCCGCGTGGTTGCCGAAGATCGATCTCCCGCCGGCGCCCGACAGCAAGAGCCGGGTGCTGACGTACGACGCCAAGACCGGCGCCGTCACCTGGGAAGGCGCGCCGGTGAAGCCGACCGACAAGATTCCGGAAATCGAAGACGGCGCGGCCGCGGCGCCTCGTGAAGGGGCGAACGCGACGCCGCTGCGACTCGTTTCAATGCTCAGGCGGACGCCGCCGAAGGAAATCTCGCTGCCGCCGTTAGAAAAAGCGTTCCGCTGGTCGGGCGAGGTTTACAGCGGCTCGGCGCCGAAGGATGCCGCCGGTTACAAGGCCCTGGCGGAGCGGGGGATTCGCACGGTGATTCGCGTCGACGCCGCGCCCCCCGACGCGAAGCTCGCTCAATTCGCGGGCGTGGAAGTCGTGCATGTGCCGGTCGGCTTTTCGCACTTGGAGTCCGACTTGCCGGCGATCTTGCAGGTCGTTCGCGCGAAGCCGCTGCCGTATTATGTCTGTTGCATGTACGGCACGCCTCGTTCGCCGGCCGTGGCGGCCATGATTTGGACCGCCATGGACAGTGGCTCGAAGGCCGACGCCAAGGCTCACGCGGAAAAGGCGGGCGTCATCGCGACCTACGCCGGCATCTTGGCGAGCCTCGACAAGTTTGACCCCAAGATGAACATTCCGGCGCGGCCCGAGTCGCTGCCGTTTCCGGAACGCGCCGACGTGTCGCCGATCCGATCGGGCATGGTCCGGATCGTCGACGCTTGGGACCCGTTACGGAAGTGGAAGGCCGACGGCTTGAAGCTCGCCGCGCCGACCGATGCGGCGGCGATGCAACACCGGGCCGCGACCGTGACGCGTGTCTGCCGTGAGTTGTCGGATGCTTCGACCGCGGCGGACCAGGGGGACGACTTCGTCGTGCTGATGCGTAACTGCGCTGCGGCGGCCGACGTGGTCGCCCAATCGCTCGACAATCCCGCACCGCTCGACGACGCCCGCCGCGCCGAGTTGCTCAAGCAGCTCGATGCCGTCGGCACGGCGTGCGGTGCGTGCCATCGCGATCATCGCAACTAGCGGCCGCGCGTCGACACGGCGAGTCGCGCAGCATTACCACCACGCGCGGCTCGACAGCACGAACAGGCCCATATTCACGCTGATCGTGCAGAGAAAGCTGAACGGCCAGAGCCTTGAGAGGCCGTGACGCGGCGCGACCCGCGCGAGATACGCCGTCATCAGCGCGACGCTCGCCAGGACGTTCGCCGCCGAAACCCACAGCGGCGGTTGCGACGTCAGCAGGTTCACCGCCGCCGCGGGGAGCAAGGCGTACGAACCCCAGACGCACGCGCGACCGAGATCGCCCCAATAGAGTTGCCGCCGACGCGCGTCGAGCAACGCCCGGGCCGCCGCCGTCTGCACGACCCACGTGAAGCACGGCACGATCATGCCGACGGCCAACACCTCGGGCAACTCGGCGTGCACGGCCGGCACGTCGAGCGAGCCGGAGAACGCCGCCGTCACCAGGCCGCCGTGTAGGAAGTGAACGGCGATCGCCGGCAGCGATTCCGGTTGTGCTTCGGCGGCGTCAGTATTCATTCGGGTCAGTACTCATTAGGTCGTCGCGTCAGGGCAAAGTAGATCACATAGAACCACGAGAAGAAGCCCGCGATGATCGCGAAGAGAATCGAGCGATTGCGATGCCAGGAACAGGTGATGGCCAGTACCGTGCCGAACCCGATGCCGGATTGGGCCGCGGTCTGAAACGTATCGGCGAACAGCATAATGACAAACTCCTTCGGATGTTACCGCCGAGGTCGCAGAGTTACGGAGAGGCGGACGAGGAGAAAGAATATTTAACCACGGATCTCACGGATATGCACGGATAGGAAGTGACGAATCCTTGTCTCCCTTTTCCCATCCGTGCACATCGGTGTCATCCGTGGTCAACTCTTCTCTCCCTTCCGTTCCTCTGCGACCTCTGCGGTGAATAAACCGCACCAAACTACGACGGTTCACAAATGCTTGATCACGCGGCACGGGTTGCCCGCCGCGAACACGCCGTCGGGCACGTCGCGCGTCACGACGCTGCCCGCGCCGATCACGGTTTTCGAGCCGATCGACACGCCGGGACAGACGATCGCCCCACCGCCGAGCCAGACGTCGCTGCCGATGACGATCGGTTTACCGAACTCCTGCGACCGCCGCAACTCGGCGTCGAGCGGATGGGTCGCCGTGTAAATCTGCACCGCTGGCCCGCACAGCACATGGTCGCCGAACGTCACGCGGCAGACGTCGAGCACGACGCAATTGAAGTTGAAGAAGCATTTCTTGCCGAGCGTGATGTTCGACCCGTAATCGCAAAAGAACGGCGGCTGGACCCAAACGTCGTCGCCGCCCGCGGCCAGCAACTCCCGCAGGATCGTCCGTCGCTCGTGTTGCTGCGATTCGTGCGTCGCGTTCAGCGCCCAACAGAGATCGCGGGCCCGCGTGCGAGCTTCGGCCAACCCCGGATCGAGCGGGTCGTACAACTCTCCGGCGAGCATCTTTTCGCGTTCGCTGGACATGACAAAACCTCGTTGCGCCGCCACGTCGCCCAAGCCCAGGGAAGGCCCGATCCGACGCCGATCGGCCGATCCGACTTCAATCGGGCCTTCCCTGGGCTTTCCGTCCGTCATTCTACGCCGTCGAGAACCCAATGTCGTCGTTTCCCGGCCGTAGCGCAGGCGTTAGGATGATCGTCGGAGCGGAACCTCGGGAACAGGGAGCGCGCCATGCGGTACTGGTCGAGACTGCTGCTCGTCGTCGCCGGATGGTCGACATGGCCGCTCGTAGATTCGGCCCGCGCCGCCGACGCGGCGGCGGTGACGGAGGCGGTCGACGCCCAAATTCAAGCGCGGCTCGACGCCGCCGGTTTGCAGCGCGCCGCCCCCGCGGACGATGCGGAGTTTCTTCGCCGCGCGTCGCTCGATCTGCACGGCGTCGTGCCGTCGGCGGAGCGGGCCAAGGAATTCCTCGACGACGCCGACGCGAACAAGCGAGCCAAGCTGATCGACGAACTCCTCGCGGCGCCGCGGTTCGGCGAATACTTCGCCGACGTTTGGCGGAAATCGCTGATCTCGCCGCTGGCCAACGAACAGCGGATGCAGACCGATCGCTTCGCCGCGTGGCTGGCCGAGCGGTTCAATGCGGGCGACGGCTGGGACCGCATCGCGTACGACCTCGTGACCGCGACCGGCAAGATGGACGACAACCCCGCGGTCACGTACCTGATCGAAGGTCGCTTCCCGCTCGGCGTGACGGACCTTGCCGACCTCAGTTCGCGATATTTCCTCGGCATCCGCTTGAACTGTGCCCAGTGCCACGACCATCCGTTCACCGAAATGAAGCGGAGCGAATACTGGGGCATGGCCGCGTTCTTTGCCCAGATTCAAACGCCCGGCCGCGCCAAGATGGTCTACATGGCCGGAGTTCGCGACGATCCGAAAATGACGATGGCCACGCTTCGCGACGCCGACATGATCGAAGGTTTGCAGGTTTGCGAGCCGCGATTTCTCGACGGCGAGTCGGTCGAGGGGGGCACGTCGCCGCACCGCGTCGCGCTGGCGAAGTGGATGACGTCGGCGGAAAACCCATACTTCGCGCGGGCCGCGGTGAATCGCCTCTGGTGGCACTTCTTCGGCCGCGGCATCGTCAACCCGGTCGACGACATGCACTCGGCCAACGAGCCGTCGCATCCGGAGTTGCTCGACCGGCTGACCCGCGAATTCGTCGCATCCGGCTTCGACCTGAAGTTGCTCAGCCGTGCGATCTTGAACAGCCGCACCTACCAGCAAACCAGCCGACCCGGCACAGAGGCCGACCGCGAAGGGGAACTCTTCGCGCGGATGTCGATCAAGGTCCTCACCGCCGAGCAGTTGTACGATTCGCTCGTCGCCGTGCTCGGCCAACCGGCGAAGGGGACGGCGGCGGGGCCCGAGATGCGGTTCGGCGCGCGGCACGAATTCGGCCAGGCCTTCGGCGGCACCGGCGATCCCGAGCCGCTTCGCTACGACCGCGGCATTCCGCACGTGTTGCGGATGATGAACTCGCCGCAATTCGCCGGCCGGAGCATCACGGCGTTAGTCACCCGACTGGAGCGCGACAACAATTCGAGCGACGCAGATTCGAGCGATGCGATCGTCGAGCAACTGTTCCTGACGATCCTCTGCCGTCGCCCGACGACCGCCGAACGGCAATTGACGCGCGACAGCCTCGAAGCCGCCGACGCGACCGCGACCAACGTCTATCGCGAACTCGCCTGGGCACTGTTGATGACCAGCGAATTTTCGCTCAATCATTGAGAAGGAACCGTCATGTCGTTGCAACTTCCCCGACGCACCTTCCTTTCGCTAACCGCCGGCGGCGCGATAAGCGGCTGGTTCGGACGCGTCGCGGCTGCGGCCGCCGAGCAACCGCAGACGGCCAAGTCGTGCATCCTCCTCTGGATGAACGGCGGGCCGAGCCATCTCGATACGTTCGACCTCAAGCCCGAGGCATCGTCGAACGTTCGCGGCGAATTCAAGCCGATCGACACCTCGGTTCCCGGCATCCAGATCAGCGAGCACTTTCCGGAACTCGCGAAGCGGATGGAGCACGCGGCGATTCTCCGCGGCATGAGCACGCTGGAGAGCGATCACCAACTCGCGTCGTACCACCTGCATACCGGCTACCAGAAACGGGCGGGCGGCACGCCGTTTCCCAGCCTCGGTTCGATCGTGTCGCACGAGTTGGGTCGCCAAGAATTTCCGCTGCCGAATTTCGTCTGCATCGGCGGCGGCTCACGGCACGCGACCCGCTCCGGGTTCCTCGGCCCCGATCATCAGCCGCTCGACGTCGTGAACCCCGATCGCGGCACCGACTTCCTCGAACCCCTGACGAGCCAGGCCGAGTTTGATCGGCAATTCGCCCTGCTGAAGCGATTTGATGCGACGTTCCAACAGGCCTACCGCACCGAGTCGGCCGCGACGCACGCCTCGGCCCTCGATCGCGCGGTCAAGTTGATGACCGCCGAACAGAAACAAGCGTTCGATCTCACGAAAGAAGCCGACGCCGATCGCGATCGTTACGGCCGGGGCAGCTTCGGCCAAGGTTGCCTGATGGCGCGGCGACTGGTCGAGACGGGCGTCCGCTTCGTCGAAGTGGCGCTCGACGGTTGGGACACGCACCGCGACAATTTTCCCAGGACGCGGTCGCTGTCGGAGGACGTCGACGCCGGGATGTCGGCGCTGCTCGACGACTTGAAACAGACCGGACGGCTCGACTCGACGCTCGTCGTCTGGATGGGCGAGTTCGGCCGCTCGCCGCAACTCACCAGCGGCGCCGGTCGCAACCATTGGGCCAAGGCCTGGAGCACGGTGATGGCCGGCGGCGGCGTCCGCGGCGGCCAGGTCGTCGGCAAAACCGACCGCGACGCGGCCGCCGTCATCGAACGACCGATCACCACCGTCGACTTCTTAGCGACGATCTGCAAGACGCTCGGCATCGACTACGAACGCGAAAACCGCCCCGCCAACATCAACCGCCCGATCCCAATCGTCGACGTGACGAAAAAACCGACGGTGATTTCCGAACTGCTCTAACGCCGACGCGGTTCAACCCTCGCTTGCGGTTTCGCGACGCGGTTCAGCGCGTCGGCGAGCGACGCGGCTAAATGGGACTTATGCCAACAGTTCCTTCACCACCGTCGCGCCTTCGACGCCCGTCAACTTTTGGTCGAGGCCTTGGAACTTGAAGGCGAAGCGGTTGTGGTCGATGCCCATCGCGTGCAGGATCGTCGCATTCAGGTCGTTCAGGTGGACCGGGCGTTCGACGATGTTGTAGCTGAAGTCGTCGGTCTTCCCGAGCTCCATGCCGCCCTTGATGCCGCCGCCGGCCAGCCACATCGTGAAGTTCCGCGGATGGTGGTCACGGCCGTAGACGTCTTTGGTCAGCTTGCCTTGCGAGTAGACGGTGCGGCCGAACTCGCCGCCCCAGACGACGAGGACGTCGTCCAGCAGGCCGCGCTGCTTGAGGTCCTTGATCAGGGCGCCGGTCGCCTGGTCGGTGTCTTTGCACTGGTTGCCGAGTTGCGTCGGTAAGTTGCTGTGTTGGTCCCAGCCGCGGTGCAACACCTGCACGACGCGGACTCCGCGCTCGACCAATCGCCGCGCGAGCAGCGCGCTGTGCGCGAACGTGCCGGGCTTGTCGACGTTCGGTCCGTACATGTCGAGGATGTGCTTCGGCTCTTTGGCGACGTCGGTCAGCTCGGGCACGCTCGATTGCATGCGGAACGCCATCTCGTATTGGCTGATCCGCGTGGCGATTTCCGGATCGCGATATTTTTCCAAGCCGCGGCGATTGAGCTTGTTGAGCGCGTCGAGCATCGTGCGGCGGTCTTCGCCGGTCACGCCCTCGGGATTGCGAACGTACAACACCGGATCGCCCGAGCCGCGCAGGGCGACGCCGTTGTAGCTGCTCGGCAAGAAGCCGCTCCCCCACATCCGCGAGAAGATCGCCTGGCCGTTGGAGCCTTCGGGAAACACGGGCGTGAAGACCACGAACGCCGGCAGGTCGTTGCTCTCGCTGCCGAGGCCGTAGCTGAGCCAACTGCCGATGCTCGGCTTGCCGGGGACTTCGCTGCCGGTCATCACGAAGGTGCAGGCCGGGTCGTGATTGATGGCGTTCGTGTGGACCGTCTTGACGACGGCCAGTTCGTCAACGACTTCGGCGGTGAAGGGAAGAAGTTCGGCGTTCACCCAGCGGCCGCATTTGCCCTTCTGCGTGAACTTGAACTTCGACGGCGCGACGGGGAAGCGGGCCTGGCCGCTGGTCATCGTCGTGATCCGCTGATTGTTGCGAATGCTCGCGGGCAGGTCTTCGTCGAAGTGTTTCTCGAGTTGTGGCTTGTAGTCCCACGTGTCGAGCTGCGACGGCGCACCGTTCATGTGCAGGTAGATGACGGCCTTGGCGGTCGGCTTATGGTGCGGAAAGCCCGTGAGCGGCTTGTGCATCATCTCGACGGGCGGCTTGCTCGGCGCGGCGGCGAGCAGGTTCGACTGTGCGGCCAGCATGCCGACGGCGACGCCGCCGAAGTTCAACGCGGCGCTGTTGAAGAACTGCCGCCGGGTCAGGTCAAGTTGGTGTTCGAAGAAGGGATGCATCGTTAGTTCCTCGTCACGGTTTCGTCGAGGTTCAAAATCATATTCGCTACGAGCGTCCACGAGGCGACGACCGTGGGATTCAAATCGTTATTCGGCTCCGAATCGCCGACGTCGATCACGTCGTTCGCCGCCGCGACGTCTTTCTCGTACCGCGACGCGTGCTTCTCGTATTCCTCGCGAACGATCTTGAGTTCCTCGGCGTCGGGCTTGCGCGACAACACGGTTTCGTAGGCGAACGCGATTCGCTCGTCCGGCGATTTGCCCCCTTCGAGGATGATCCGCTCCGCGAAGGCCCGGGCCGCTTCAAAGTGCTGCACGTCGTTCATCAACTGCAAGGCTTGCAGCGGCGTGTTCGTGCGGTCGCGGCGGCTGCAGAACTGCTCGCGATTCGGCGCGTCGAAGTTCGCCATATACGGCGGCGGCGCGGTCCGCTTGACGAACGTATACAAGCTCCGCCGATAGAGCGACGCTCCGGAGTCTTGCTTGTAGTACCGCGTGTTCGAGCCGGTGTAGGCGACCGGCTCCCAAATGTTCGGCGGCTGGTAGCTGTTCACCCCTTTGCCGCCGAGCTGCAAGTTGATGAGGCCCGAAACGTACAGGGCGTTGTCGCGAATCTGTTCCGCGTCGAGCCGGAACCGGGGCCCGCGGGCATAGAGGCGATTTTCGGGATCGCGCTTCAGTGCGTCGGCCGACACGACCGACGATTGCCGGAACGCGGCGCTGGTGAGCATCAGTTTGAGCGTCGCTTTCGTGTTCCAGCCGCTTTCGCGGAAGCGGACCGCCAAGTAGTCGAGCAACTCCGGATGGCTCGGCGGTTCGCCTTGGGCGCCGAAGTCGTAGCTGGTCTTCACCAGGCCGACGCCGAACATCTGTTGCCAGAGGCGATTCACCGTCACGCGGGCCGTCAACGGATGCTCCGGCGCGACGAGCCACTTCGCCAGATCGAGCCGCGAGGCGCGATCCTTGTCGCTCGTCTTCTTCAGCGCCGGGAAGACGGCCGGGACGTTCGGCTCGACCTTTTCGCCCGGCTTGTCGTACTGTCCGCGGACCATGATGAACGCGTCGCGCGGCTTCGGTTCGTCGCGGAAGATGAACGAGCCGGGAATCGCGGCGTCGAGCGCGTCGCGTTCCTTCGTCACGTCGTCGCGACGCTTGAGGAGTTTTTCGAACTGCGGCTTCGTGTCGGCGCAGACGTTCTGCACGTAATAGGTCAGCAACTCCTGGCGGTCCTTGTCGCTCGCCTTCTTCACGGCGTTTTTATCGCGGAGCGAGGTGAGCGTTCGCTTCAAGTCGGCGGGGATCTTGTCCGCCGTCTTGCCGCCGTTCGCCTTGATCCAGGCTTCGAACGACCGCTCGGGATCGCGGGCTGCCTTGAGCACGGCCTCTTCCACGTCGCCCGCCTTGGCATCGTCGTCGTCTTCGCTGACGGCGCCGGCCGGATCGTTGTACGGCACGTTGTCGGTCTGGTCTTTGATCTGCTTCGTGACCTTCGCCAGCGCGTCGGCGAGTTGCTTGAGCTTCGCGTCTTGCTCCTTCGTCGACATCTTGAGGATCGGTTCGTGCAGCAGCTTGTTGCCGTCGAGCGGGTTGCCTTCCGCCGAATAGAAAAACGCGTAGAGCGAATAGAATTCTTTCGCGCTCAAGGGGTCGTACTTGTGATCGTGACAAACGGCGCAGCCGGCCGTGAGCCCGAGCCACGCCTCGGCCATCGTCGACGCGCGATCGACGGCGTTGCGGAAGAGCCACTCGTCGGCGATCGAGCCTCCCTCGCTCGTGCTGACGTTGCAGCGATTGAAACCAGTGGCGATCAGCTGGTCGCGCGTCGCGTTGGGGAGCAAATCGCCTGCGAGTTGCTCGATCGTGAACGCGTCGAACGGCTTGTTGTCGTTGAAGGCCTTCACGACCCAATCGCGATAGAGCCACATCGAGCGTTCGTTGTCGAGGTGCAGGCCGTGCGTGTCGGCGTAACGCGCGACGTCGAGCCACGGCCGGGCCATCTCTTCGCCGAACCGCGGCGATGCGAGGTAGCGATCGACCATCTTCTCGTAAGCGTCGGGCGACTTGTCGTCCAGGTAGTCGTCGACCTCGTCGGGCGTCGGCGGGAGGCCCGTGAGCGCGAAAGCGACGCGGCGGATCAGCGTCGACCGATCGGCCTCCGCCGACATCGGCAACTTCTCCTGTACGAGACGCTCGGCGAGGAAGGCGTCGATCGGATTACTGACACGGTACGTCTTGGCGACCTCCGGCACGGGTGGTTGCTGCGGCGGTTCGAATGACCAGTGCTTCTCGAACTTCGCCCCTTCGGCGACCCAACGACGCAGCAGTTCCTTCTGTTCCGGCTTGAGGACCTTGTGCGAATCGGCCGGCGGCATCAACTCGCCTTCGTCCTGGGCGAAGATCCGGCGAATGGCTTCGCTTTCGTCGGGCTTGCCGGGGACGATCGGTACGACGTCGTTGGCCGTCTTCTTGATCGCGTCTTCCAAGCGATCGAGCCGCAGATCGGCCTTGCGTGTTCCCGGCCCGTGGCAGTGCCAACAGGTGTCGGACAGGATCGGACGAATGTCGCGATTGAACCGGACCGGCTCGACGGCAGGTGCAGGACCGCCGATCGCAATCATTGCGACGACGCTCAAAGCAAATCGAGAAATTCGATTGGGAACGCAAGGGGTGACCATCGTTCAACTCATCCGGAGTGAGGCAAGTCCGCGGGGGACGCGGCGGCCGAAGGCGGGGAGCGGCCGAGCCTCCATGATAACCACACGCCGAGCGCGTGTGAACCAGCCGGGGATGGGCTCGTTTTGGCGAAGCAGCCGTACTCCTCACGCTCCGCGTGAGGTCCGAATCATCACGCGGAGCGTGATGAGTACCGCTTGGCGATCCTAGGCCGCGCGGCGTTGCGGCTGTTCGAGCGGCAGCGTGGTTGCGGCGCTCTCGGGCTTCCGCGCGATCGCGATGACCGACAGTCCGTGCCACGGAATGAAACGGTCGATGAGCCGCCACAGACCGACCATCGAGTCGTATACCTTGAGTTGGTACTTGGCCATCTTCGTACGGCCGAGCAGTTTGCCGTTTAGGGCCCAGCCGAGCACGCCCATCTTGTTGAAGTTGAGGATGTGTTCGACTTCGAAGCCTTGATCGGTCATCTCTTGCGTGAGCTCGGTGCCGGTGTAGCGCTTCACGTGGTCGACGGCGCTGTCCAAAGAACCGTAGAGCCACTTGCCTTGCGGCACCAGGATGATCGCGCGGCCGCCGGGGGTGAGGACGTCGTAGATGTTGCGAAGCGTGTTCTCGGCGTCGGGAATGTGTTCCAAGACGTTCAGGCAGACGACCGTGTCGACCTTGTTGCGAAACGGCGCGAAGTCGGCGGCGCGCTGACCGTCGAGCTTCGCCACGGCCAGGCGCGGTCGATTCACGACGAACGCCTTGAGAAAGTTGAGATGGATCGGATCGATGTCGCTGGCCACGTAGTAGTCGCGCGGCAACAGTTGCATCGTCATGTTCGCCAGGCCGGCGCCGATTTCGAGCACGCGCTCGCCGCAGTACGGGCGAATGACGTCGGCCATCCAGCGATTGAACCGGTGCGCCTTGCCCATGTCGCTCAACACGTCGTGGCCGGCGGTGGCGTCGTACAGGTCGTCGATGACCCAGTACTTGACCATCGTGTACAGCGCCTTCGCGCCGTCCTTCCAGCCGATCTTCTTGCCCTCTTGATACGTGCGGCCATGGTAGCTGATCGGCACTTCGTAGACGCGCAGTCCGCGCTTGGCGACCTTCGCCGTGATTTCCGGTTCCAGGCCGAAGTCGTTGCTGCGGATCGGAATCGTCTTGAGAACCTCGGTGCGAAACGCCTTGTAGCACGTTTCCATATCGGTGAGATTCAGGTCGGTGAACAGGTTCGAGATCGTCGTCAGCAGTCGGTTGCCCAAGCTGTGGCGGAAGTACAAGACGCGTCGCCGTTCGCCCGGCAAGAAACGCGAGCCGTAGACGACGTCGGCGTGTCCGTCGAGCAGCGGTCCGAGCATGCGGCCGTACTCGCGCGGATCGTACTCGAGGTCGGCGTCTTGAAAGATCGAGTATTCGCCGGTGGCGTGCTCGATGGCGGTCCGCACCGCCGCGCCTTTGCCCAGGTTCGTCTCGTGCGCAATGTACCGGATTTCGTTCGGATGCTTCGCTTCCAGGCCTTCGAGAATCTGCGTCGTGCCGTCGGTCGAGCAGTCGTTGACGATGACCAGCTCTCGCTCGAATCCCTCCGGCAACGGCGCGGCCAGCACTCGCTGGACGAGTTCTTCGCAGGTGTAGCGTTCGTTGTAGACCGGAATCAAGATGCTCAGTTTCATAGCGTTCCTTCGCCCCTCATCGGACCGCCAAGGCGGCCCATCATAGTTCTAGATTAGCTCGATGCGTCAGCGGTGTGCGTTGGTTGACGCGGCGGCCACCGACGTTTGTTTCGGTACAAATCGGTAAATCGTCAAATGGTCCATCACCGCCAAGTCGCGCTCGTTCTTGAGGAAGTACGAGAACGGATAGGTCTCGCAGCTCGCCAGGTCGTACTTGGCCTGCATCTCTTGCAACCACGTTTGTTCCGCGGCCGGATCGACCGGCGCGATCTTCGTCGTAAACGACACGCATCGCAGCGGGTGGTCGGCCGTGATGCGGTCCCAATGAATCGGCTCGTGCTTCTGTCGCCGCGGCGAATAGATTTCCTGATTGCAGAGGTACATGGCCGTCCAGTTCAGTTCGGTCAACGCACCCTGGCCGAGTTCCAGGCCCAGGTCATTCAGCACGCAGCACGTCTCGCCTTCCAGCGAAGCGTTGAACCAGAACCAGCGAGCAAAGTCGCGGTGCCGCGAATCGCTGAGCGTCTTGGTGGGGCGATACAGGTCGCGGGCCATCGTCCCGACGGCGATCACGGCCAACACGATCGTCGCGCCGCGCAAGGCCGGCAACAGGCTTGCCCGGTTGCGCGTCAGTCGATCGAGCGCCGTGACGAGCCCGAAGCCCGCCATCAGGCAGATGGGGCCCGCGGTGTAATGCACCAGCTTGAAGTGACCGCCGTACGGATAACGGTGCACGGCCGCGGCGCCGAGGTTCAGCGCCAACGGCAGCAGGCAAAACGCCGCCAACGTCCGGTTGCCGTTGCGAAACCAGGTGACGACCGCCGCCGTGACGCAGAGGAACGTGAGCGTGCTGGCGCCGTGCGGTCCGCCGAACGGATAGCTGAGCCACGACCCGGAGTTCGTTTGCACGAACCACAGCGGCAGCTTCCACGGTTCCGAAACGGGCGGAAACGCGTCGGCCCAACAGTTGTCCATGAACGACAGGGCCGACGTGTTCTGCTTGGCCAAGAGAAAGAAACCGAGAAAGCTTCCGGCGAGCGTCGCGTTGAACACAATCCAGGCCGCGATCGCCTTACGGTTCTTCAATTGCCACAGCGTCGGCACCATCCACAGGCTCAGGCCGCCGCCGACAAACGCCGCCGGAAACGAGAGACCGACGAGCAGCGGCGTCAGCAGCGTCAAACCGACGATCCAGCGCAATTGCTCCGGGCGGCGTCGCCACTCGAGCATCAACGCCATGATCGTCAGGCCGACGAACAGATCGGAGCCGTACGGCTTCGCTTCGGCCGAGTAGCGGATGCACGGATAGGCGACGGCGAAGATGCCGACCGCCGCAATCAGCGCGGCGCCGCTTAGCAACCGCTTGGCGACGTGTCGGAACAAGAACAGGCTCGCGATGCCGCTCACCAGCCCGACCAACCGCATCGCGTATTCGTTGAACCCGAACAGGTCGATGCAAGCACGCTCGAGCCACAGGTAGAGCAGCGGCGCCATCTGGTGATATTCCAACGGCCGCATCAGGTCGACGTAGCCGCGATCGATCAGGCTCACCATCAAGAAGCTCTCGTCGTCCCACAAGGGAAAACGAAGCAGGTAACGGAGCAATCGCGCGGCCAACCCGAGCGCCAGCAGCGCCCAAACCCAGCGCTCGACCGTTCGTTCATCGAGCGGTTCGCGCTCGGCCGAAACGGCCGCAACCGGCGATAGCGGAGCGTAACTCATGCAGACCTCGGCGACTCCCGGAACCAATGGGCGGCGGATCGTAATGCAGTTGCCGGAGGGGGTCAATTGCAGCTCCGCTGCTTGCCGGCAGCGGTGTTCATCGTGCGACTGGCGGCGAATCGACACGGCCCGCGCGGCAGCCTACGATAGCGTTGCAATCGTGGTCCTCGGTCCGTTGTGGTGAGGTTGCCCGTGATTCGTCGTGCTTGTGTTTCGTTGATGTTGGTTGGCTCGATCGTCGTGGTAGCGGTCGCCGACGAGGACGCAGGCCTGCGACCGTTGGCGTACAACAACCCCGGGCTCGTCGTCGACTTGGGCGTCGGTCTCTGGGCCTGGCCCGTCCCGTGCGATGCCGACGGCGACGGCGATTTCGACCTCATCGTCTCTTGTCCCGATAAGCCGTCGAACGGCGTGTGGCTGTTCGAGAATGCGACGGGCGACACGGCCAAAAATAAGTTCCCGGTCTTCAAACCGGGCCGGTCGTTGGGGCGGACGACGAAATATGTGATGCCGAATTACCTCGATGGCAAGCTCCGCGTCACGTCGCTCGGCTTCGAGCATCCGAATTTCACGACGACCGGCGTGCAAGAAAAAGTGCCGCTCGGGACCGACGTCGGTTTCTACAAGCCGAAAGGCGAAGCCCCCGGCGGGCCGCGGTTGCGGCATCAACAATGGCGCTACACGGATTATGACGGCGACGGCGCCGTCGATCTCGTCGCCGCCATGGAAGATTGGAGCTACTACGGTTGGGACGCCGGCTTCGACGAGAACGGCAAATGGACTCGCGGTCCGCTGCGCGGGTTCGTTTTCATCCTCCGCAACGAAGGAACGACGGAGAAACCGCGTTACGCGAAACCGCAAGCGATCCGAGCCGCCGACAAACGGTTGGAGGTGTTCGGCTGCCCGTCGCCGAACTTCGCCGACTTCGACGGTGACGGCGATCTCGATCTGTTGTGCGGCGAATTCCTCGACGGCTTCACCTACTTCCAGAACGTCGGCACGCGCGGCGAGCCGAAGTACGCGGCGGGAATGCGTGTGACGACGTCCGATGGCGAGCCGTGCGTCATGGACCTCGAAATGATCGTGCCGGTCGCCTTCGATTGGGACCGCGACGGTGATCAAGACCTAATCGTCGGCGACGAGGACGGCCGCGTCGCGCTGGTCGAGAACAGCAGTAAGCGCGGCGCTCACGGCGCTCCGCAATTCCTGCCGCCGCGATACTTTCAACAAGAGGCCGACAAGCTGAAGTGCGGCGCGCTGGCGACGCCCTATGGTTGCGATTGGGACGGCGACGGCGATACCGACATCGTCTCCGGCAACACGGCCGGGTACATCGAGCTGTTCGAGAACCTCAGCGGCCCGAAAGTCGCCGAACCGAAATGGGCCGCACCGGTCCGACTGAAGGCGGGCGGTGAAACTTTCCGGGTCATGGCGGGCCCGAACGGCAGCATCCAAGGACCGGCTGAAGCGAAGTGGGGCTACACGACGCTCGTCGTCGCCGATTGGGACGGCGACCAAGATCTCGACGTGGTCTACAACTCGATCTGGGGCAAGGTCGAGTGGCTCAAGAACGTCGGGACGCGCGCAAAGCCGGAACTCGCGGCGCCGCAGCCGATCGACGTCCTCTGGGACGGCCCGGCGCCGAAACCGGCCTGGACCTGGTGGAGCCCCAAGGGAAACGAACTCGTCACCCAGTGGCGCACGACGCCGGTCGTGTACGATTTCGACGGCGACGGCCTCGTCGATCTGGCGATGCTCGACGTCGACGGCTACTTGTCGTTCTTCCAACGAATCAAGTCGACCGTCGGCAAGCTCGGGCTCTTTCTACCGAAGCCCGTCTTCTGCGATGACAAAGGGAACCCGCTTCGCTTGAACGCCGGAGTTGCCGGCAAGTCGGGCCGTCGCAAGCTGTGCGTCGTCGATTGGGACGGCGACGGCAAAATCGACCTACTGTTGAACTCGGCGAACGCCGATCTCTATCGCGGCCTCGGCCGAGTCGACGGAGCGTGGCGATTCAAAAAGGCCGGAGCGCTGGCCGAGCAGAACATCGAGGGGCACGACGTCTCGCCGACCACGGTCGATTTCGACGGTGACGACGTTCCCGACTTTCTCGGCGGTGCCGAAGACGGCCGTTTTTATTTCCTTCGCAATCCACGCAGTACGCAACGTTAAGGAGTTTCACCGATGCGCATGCCCCTCTGCATTCTGATTCTGCTCGCCGGTTCGATGGTTCGCGGCGACGAGCCCGCTGAACTGCCCAAGGCGTTCATCGACGGCACCGGGCCCGGTTGGGTGGAGCTGGGCGAGGCCGACTTCGCCGACGTCAACGGCGAGCCCGATACCTGGACGTTCGAAGGCAACGTGATCCACGGCACCGGCCTGCCGATCGGCGTGATGCGGACCGCCAAGCAGTACAAGAATTTTGAGCTCGTGGGCCAATGGATGCACAAGAAGTCGGGCGGCAACTCGGGCTTCTTCGTCTGGTGCAGCGAGGAAGCGTTGAAGGATCTGCCGCCTAACAAGTTGCCGCCGGGCGGGATCGAAGTGCAGGTGCTCGATCACGGCTACAAGGATTTGTACAAGCAAAAGAATCCCAACAAGGAAGGCCCGATGTTCTTCTCGACCGACGGCGACGTCTTCGCCGTCGGCAAGTCGAAGATGAAGCCGTTCGAACCATTGTCGCCGAACGGACAGCGAAGTTTCCCGCGCAAGAACCTGAGCAAGGGCATCAACCAGTGGAACCACTACTACGTCCGCGCCATCAACGGCGAGGTCCGGTTGTGGGTCAACGGTGAAGAGGTCTCCGGCGGCACGGAATGCACGCCGTCGTCGGGCTATCTCTGTCTGGAAGCCGAAGGAGCGCCGATCGACTTCAAGAACATTCGGATTCGCGAACTGCCTTGATTCTGTTCACCACAGAGACACGGAGGCACAGAGAAGAAAACAGGAACACTAATCTTCGCTGATTGAACACTAATTCAGAAAAAAGATTAGTGTTCGATTAGTGAAGATCAGTATTCCCTTCCTTGTCCGAACTCTGTGACTCGGTGTCTCTGCGGTGAAATTCAGAACGGCATCCATTCGAGGTTGAAGACTCGGTCGACGAACCAGCCGACGCCGCACAGGGCGATGGCGGCGGAGATCACGCGCTGAATCAGCTTGGCGTTTGCCGAGCGGGCGATCATCGCGGTGGGAAACGCCAAGAGGGCGACGATCGCCAGCTGTCCGACCTCGACGCCGAGGTTAAATGCCAGCAAGGCGCGGACGAAGCCTTCCGTCGGCAGTTCCAGCCCGCGCAAGAGGTTGGCGAATCCGAAGCCGTGGACCAGGCCGAAGACGAACGCCAGCTTCCACCGTCCGGCCGTATTGCGGATCCAGAAGTTTTCAACGGCGGTGAAGACGATCGTCGCCGCGATGCCGGCCTCGACCCATTGCGACGGGAGTTCGACGATCTGCAAGGCCGCCAGAGCGAGCGTAATTGAATGGGCCACGGTGAACGCCGTAACGATCTTCACCAACTCGCGAAACGTGCTGACGACGATCAGCGACAGCAGGAACAGGATGTGATCGTAGCCTTCAAAGATGTGCTCCACGCCGAAGCGAAAGAACAAAGCCAGGCGGTCCCAGGTCGATTGCTCGGTCGAGGAGCGGCCCTCGTGCTCCGTGCGTTTTGCAGCCGCCGACGGCGGCGCCACGGCGGCATAGACCGTTTCGAAAAAATAGTCGGGCTCAAAGGCGTTGAAGATGACTTCTTCGTCGCTGCCGTCGTGTTGGATCGCGCCGAGGACGACGTGGCGTTGACCGACCGTGCCGAAGAGGTCGAAGCGGACCCAAAAATCGGCGGGGGGCGCGGCGAGCGGCTTGCGGAACTCCAGCGACACAAGCGACGTCGCGGCGTGAAAGTCTTTTTCGGGTATCGCGTCGCCGTGATCCGGCGGAAAGGCGACCGGCTGCAACTCGCCGAAGTCGGTCGCCGCGCCGTTGATTTCGAAGGCGATCGTGCGGCGCAGAAAATCGGCGATCGTCGGCACGGCGTGAGAGAGTTCGTCGCGCGTCAAGCGATGATCGCCGTCGGCGTCGAGCTGCGGCATGATCCGCACGAGCGTGACGACGTCGTAGGTCAGCTTTACCGAGATCGCGTCGCGGGCGACGGTGAAGCGAGCGTAGCTGGTGTCGGGGTTGTGGGCCTGTGCGGCGTTCGTCGTCGCGAGCATCACGACGACGAACGCCGCCAGTCTCCCGGTTATCCTCATCACTCGGCGCCTGCCGTCGGGGCGTACTTGACCCACATCGGCGAGACCCAAACGAGTTCGCCGTCGGTTTGTTCGCCGCGGACGTAGTAGTAGCTCGTTTTGCCGGCCGTCGGACTCGGATCGGCCCAGGTCAGCACGACTTCGTTCTTGCTCTCACAAGGCAGGTCGATTTCAACGTCGTCCTTGACGAGCGTCACCTTGGCCATGGGCGCCGTGCCGTAGATGCGGACGCGGAAGCTCGGCGTTTGCGCCGTCGTGAACTCGTCGCCGAGCATGTACCGTTTGCCGTTCGCCTCCGAGGTGAAATCGGCGACGATGTTGTCGGTGCTCCCGTAGATGTGGCGTTCCTTGATCGCCTTGACGAGCGCCTCGCGGGAACAGTTCTCGGCATAGACGTGGGCGTAACTGATGTGCGTCGAGAGGTGATCGCTGCTGCATTGGAACGCCAGGCGATAACCTTTCTCGAGTGCGAGGTTCACGAAGCCCTTCGGTTCCCAGCCGCCGATGGAGTACTCGGCCGTCGGACAGCGCGGTGCGCCGGGGCGTTCGTAGTTCTGGCGATCACCCTGATAAATCTCGACCATCGGCTCGACGATCGGATCGTTATCGCGCCAATCGGTTCCCATGCTCGTGGCGCTGGTGTGCACGGCGCAGACGCCGCCGAAGTGGTGCAGATACTTGTACAGCATCTGCGTATCGGGGGCCTTGCCCGCGAAGTCGCGATCGGTGATCGGCAGCCGCGGCAGCGTTCGCACGCCGCGTTGCACGAACATGACGTTGCGATGGCCTTCGGGGTAACGCACGCTGCGCTCATACGTGAACGGCGGTTCGAATTTGCCCGCGATGCGGAAGGCGTCGGTCGTTTTTTGCGTCAGCCACCAGGTGTATTCGCGACCGGCGCCGTTGTCGTGATCGCCGCAGCCGAGCCAATCCATCTGCGAGACGTCGAGCGCGTAACGCCACATGTCTTCGAGCGGGCCGTCGTTGCCGCCGTCGCCGCTGATTTCCGTGTGGCGATGGTATTCGCCGCGAATGAGTTGCAGCTTACGACCGTTGAGGTCGACGACCTGGTTGCGGCAGCGATCGATGTCGGCCCGTTCCGAAATCGTCGCGGCCAGCGGTTCGGTCTTACCGCTCGGCGGATACTTGGCGGCCTTGAGCGTGAGCGATTCGACCTTGGCCGACGGAGCGCCGAGGCGCGTCATGTAGACGTCGTTGTCGAACGCATCGGTCGAACCGCCGGGAACGGTCGACACGTCATCGGGATCGGGGAACCGATCTTGGCGATGATCGGTCGAGTGAGCGACGACGAGGCCGCCGCCGGGCAGGGCGGCCACGCCCGGCGTGTTGTACATCAGGTTGTCGGAGTTCGGAATCAAGATCGGCCCGGTCCACTTCGCGCCGTCATAGTAGACGGCCCAGCTGAGCCACAACGAGCCGAGCATCGGGAACTTGAAGTCGTTCTGTCGGCTGCGACAGAGCAACCAAACGTAGCCCGATTTGTCGACGGCGATCCGCGCGAGGTTGTTGTAGGCGGCGTCGCGCATCAGTTCGGCGATTCGCGCCTGATCGGGCGATTCGCCTTGCGGCTCGATCGGTGCGACGCGCTGGTTGTTCACGCGTTTACGAGCCTTGACGTTCGGTAACGCGCCGACGTAGCTCTCGACTGGCTCTTGCCACTTGCCGTCCTTGAGCACGATCAGGCCGACCTGGCGACCGCGATAGAGCGGGTTACCGCCGTTGTCGTACGGGCCGGAGTCTTTGCCCCACGACGGGCTGCCGAGTTCGTAGGCGATCCACAGGGCGCCCGCGGCGTCGTACGTCAGCGCCGGTCGGGCTTCGTAGTCGATCGTGTCGGCGGCGGCTTGCGGCGTTTGCCCGGCGCCGGTCTTGTCGAACTCGCGAACGTAGACGTCGTAATCGCCTTTTTCGTAGGTGTCCCAAGCGACGGCCACGCGCCCGTCGGCCGACGCGGCGACGGCGGGCGTCCAGCAATTGCGGGTCTGCGTGCTCACGGCCCGTTCGTCGCTCCACGCGCCGTCGGCCGCTTGATGGCGTTCGAAGATGCGGAACGCACCGTCGCGCACGCCTTGCCAAGCGCACCAAACGCGGCCGTCGGCCGCGGTCGCGACGGCCGGATTGACGTCGCTCGTTTCATTCTTCGAGAGTCGCACGGCGTCGCCGAGTTTGCCGTCTTTGTATGAGCGGGCAAAGATTTCGAAGTTGGCCGACGGCGAACCGAAGGCGACGTTTTCGCTCCAGACGACCCAGACCGCGCCGCCGCCGTCGACGGCCTTTCCAGCACATTGGGATCCTAAGCTTAGAATTCCACGTGGACAAGTTGTCGC
>JADMIO011135767.1_pt1 | contig 48972 bp, 45 predicted proteins | sample 8958161 | NCBI WGS metagenome assembly JADMIO01 (sample SAMN16585339, study PRJNA669376) | soil metagenome | isolation source: Crop rotation soil | place: USA: Cullars Rotation, Alabama | collected 2011
CCCGCGGCGGCGCGACCGGCGCGCCGCGCGGCACCCCCGCCGCGCCACCGCCGCCGCGCGGGATGCCCGCCGTCCCGGGAAGCGGCGCCGGCCGCGCCGAGCCGAACGACGTCCCGCCCGGCGTTCCGCGCCAGGCGCCGGCGCCGCCGCTCGACGGCGCGCGCGCGACGGGCGTCCCGTGCCAACCGCCGCCGCTGCCGGATCCCCTGGCGATCCCGGACCCGCCCCCGCTGTTGCCGCCGCCCCCCTTCGACCCCGCCACCATCACCGCGATGATCGCGAGGACGATGACGATGATGAAGACGCCCGCCACGATGCTTGCGGCGCGCTTGCCCGGCGTCGTGACCGCGCCCTTGATGTTCACGTAGAGCACGGCGTCCGACTGCGTGGCGGCGCCCACGCGCGCCGCGAGCTCCGGCGCGATCAGCTGCGGCGTCGCGAGGCCGCCCGGGCTGGCGCCCGCCGGGCCGTTGGCGAACGCGAGCACGCCGTTCGCGAGGCCGCCGAGCTCGTCCCGGCTCACCCACATAGAACCGTCAGGGCCATAGACACCGTCCCAGCGCGCCGACAGATCGACGTCGTAGCCGCGCGCGCGCAGCACCTGATCGGCGAGCCGCACGATCTCGCCGGACACTTGCTGGCCGAGCGCCGCCCCCTGCGCCGGATCATTGTCGCCCGCCTGATCGACCACGACGAATACGTCGGGGGGCATCACCGCAATGCGCCCCGGCGTGTAGACGCGCGCGGCGTATCCGGGATCGACCATCGGGCGCGGCGCGACCGCACACCCCGTCGCCCAGCCGGTCACGGCGACCAGGAACGCGAGCGCCGAACGCCGCAAACTGAACAGCGTCACCGACCCAAAGTACCACGGCCCGGCGCCGCGCCCGGTGATCGCCGCCACGGCGCGGGGTGGTGCTAGGATGAGCTCGTGTCTGCGTTCAAACGCGTCGCGGTCGCCGTCGTTTTCGCGAGCCTCGGCGTCGCGGCGGGACCGACCGAGGCGGCGAAGTCAGCCGCGCCGGCCTCGTCGCTCAAGGTGATGGTCGACAAGACCAAGGTCGACATGAAGGCCCACCGCCTCGAGGTCAAGATGTCGCGACCCGCCGGCAAGGTGAAGATCACCGTCTACGACGAGTCGAACGCCGTGCTCGCCGAGGATGAACAGGACTTCAGCGGTCGCGGGGGCGGGACGCCGCTGATCGTCACCTGGAACCCATCCAGCGACGCGGCGGTCGGCAAGATCGAGCTGCGCGCTTACGACGCGCAGGGGAACTGGGTGGGCGTCGAGATCGCGCCCTGGTTCGTCAACATCCCGCACGACGACGTCAACTTCAGGACCGATTCATCGGACATCGATGCGCCCGAGGCGCCCAAGCTGGAGGCGGCCTTCGCGAAGATCCAGGAGGCGCTGAACAAGGACGCGGCAGCCGGGCGCATGCACGCGGGCATCACGCTCTACATCGCCGGCCACACCGACACCGTGGGCAGCGGGGCGCACAACTTCAAGCTGTCGCAGGACCGCGCGCGGTCCATCTCGGCCTGGTTCCGCAAGCGCGGCGTGAAGATCCCGATCTCCTACGAGGGCTTCGGCGAGACCACGCCCGTGGTCAAGACCGCCGACAACATCGACGAGGTCCGCAACCGCCGCGCCGACTACGTTCTCTCCGACGGAGCGCCGACGCTGTCGTCCAGCTTCCACGCCTCCTGGAAGCGAATTCCGTAGTTACAGGGCGTAGCCGCCGGCCTCGATGACGTGCTTCGCGATCTTGCGGCGGAGCGAGAAGGAGTTCACGCGGTCGAGGTTGTAGTAGTTGTTGATGTCGCGGATCTCGCGGCCCCACTCCTCGTCCTGCGACATCCACATCATCATCTCGCGCAGCAGATCGAACACCTGCTCGTACGCCTTCGCGACGAAGAGCTGCGTCATGTAGATCGGCACCTGACTCGCGGGCTCGCCCTTGGCGGCGATGAGCTGCAGCGTGCGTGAGATGGCCGAATCCATCCCGAAGGTCAGGATGATGCAATCGGCGAGCACGCCCAGCAGCTCCTGCTTCTCGGAGATCGCCTGCATGTACTTCTGCACGCCCAGCGACGCGCCGTAGGCGATCGCGCGCTTCGCGAAGTCGCACTTCTTCTTCTCGCGCCCGAGCGGCCCGTCGGGCACGCGCCGGTCGATCTTGATCGGGTCGGCCAGCTCCTGCTGCACCTGGCCCACGAACGCCATCAGCGGCAGGCGCCCCATCATCGCGCGCTTCAGCATCGTCCCCGGCACCAGCAGCCGGTTGATCTCGTTCGTCCCCTCGAAGATCCGGTTGATGCGCGCGTCGCGGCTGACGCGCTCGATCGGGTAGTCCTCGATGTAGCCGGCGCCGCCGAAGATCTGCAGCGTCTCGTCGGCCGTCGCGTGCAGCATCTCCGATCCGAACACCTTGATGATCGACGCCTCGATGGAATGCTCCTCGATCGCGTCCATCTGCTTCTTCTGGACCTGCGGGTCCGCCGGATCGATCGCCTTCGAACGCGCGTCGAGCAGCCCGGCGGTCCGGAACGCCATCGACTCCGCCACGAACGTCTGCGTGGCGATGTCGCCGATCTTCTTGCGAATCAGATCGAACTCCGCGATCGGCTTGCCGAACTGCTTGCGCTCGCGCGCGAACTTCACGCCCAGCTCCAGGCAGTACTTGGCGCCCGCGACCGACCCGACCCCCAGCTTCCAGCGCCCGATGTTGAGGATGTTGAACGCGATCTTGTGCCCCTGGCCGATCGTCCCCAGCACCGAGTCGATCGGGATCGTGCAGTCCTCGAGGAACAGCGGGCAGGTCGAGCTGCCGCGGATGCCCAGCTTGTGCTCCTCCGGACCGACCGTGAAACCCGGCGTGTTGCGCTCGATCAGGAACGCCGTGAACTGCTCGCCGTCCACCTTCGCGAACACCGTGAACAGGTCGGCGAAGCCCGCGTTCGTGATGTAGAGCTTCGACCCGGTCAGTTTCCACGACTTGCCGTCCGCGGACTTCACCGCCTTGGTCTTGGCCGCCAGCGCGTCCGACCCCGAACCCGGCTCGGTCAACGCGTAGGCCGCGATCATCTCGCCCGACGCCAGCTTGGGCAGGTACTTCTTCCGCTGCTCCAGCGTCCCGAACAGCACCAGCGGCATCGTTCCGATGCCGACGTGAGCGCCGAAGCTGACCGCGAACGATCCCTGCCGGCTGGCCGCCTCCGTGATCAGGCTGCTGCTGGTCTTGTCGCCGCCGAGGCCGCCGAACTCCTCGGGCACGTCGTGGCCCAGCAGGCCCACCGCGCCGGCCTTCACGAGCAGCTCGCGCATGAGGCCCGGCTTCTTGGCCTCGATGTCCGCGACCTTCGGCAGCACCTCGCGGATGACGAAGTCATCCGCCGTCTCCTTCATCATGCGCTGCTCGTCGGACAGCATCTCCGGCGTGAAGATCGTCACCGAGCCGGTCGGCTCGAGCAGGAAACCACCACCAGGGGACAAGGTGATCGGAGAGGGGGCCATCTCACTAGGATATCAGCGCGTGTTACAAGCGTCGACGTGGACGGATCAGGGCGACGCCGCAGCATCTTGATCGGAGCCGCGATCTTCGTCGCGGCGGCCGCGCTTCGCCTGTCGCTGGTCGAGACCGCCCGGTTCACCGGCGACGAGGCGCGCGACTACGCGATCGGCATGGACATCGCGCACGGCGCCCGCTTCCCGCTGCTGGGCCCGATCATCACCAACGGCCCGGCTCAGCTTCCCGGTCCGTTCTCGTACTGGCTGGCCGGCTTCCCGCAGCTGTTTTCGCGCGCCCCCGAGGCGGGCAACCTGTTCTTCGAGCTCCTCGGCGCGGCGTCGGTCTGGATGTTCTGGTTCGCGCTGCGCCGCCCGTTCGGCGAGGGGCCGGCCGCGTTCGCCGGGCTCCTCCTCGCGTTTTCGCCCTGGAGCGCCCTATTCGGCGATCGCGTCTGGAACCCGAACTCGTTCCTCGCGGTCGCGACGCTGGCGCTGCTGGCCGCCGTGAAGGTGCGCGAGCGGCCCGATTCTGCGTGGGCCGCGGTGCTGCCGGTCGCCTGCCTGGTGCTGCCACACCTGCACATGTCCGCGCCGGTCGTCTGGCTGGCGCTGGTGCCGCTGGTGTACGGAACGGTGCGCCGCTGGAACCGGCGCTGGCTGGCGGTGGGCCTGGTGGTGGCCGCGCTGCTTTACATCCCGCTCGCCATCCACGAGGCGAAGACCGGCCTCGGCAACACGCGCGCCTTCGTCGCGGAGACGCTCGGCGGCGGCCACAAGAAGGCCCCGGGGATGAGCCTGAGCTTCCTCCTGAGTCCGGTCTACGTCGTCCGGTTCCTGACGCTGGACGTGACGTACCACGAGCTCTCCGGCTACTGGGGCGGTCTCAACGAGCCTGCGGCCTGGCACGCCCTCTGGCACGGCAGCCCCGCGCGGCCGTTCAACCTGCTGCGCCTGGGCGCGTTGCTCGCTTCCCTCGCGCTGCTGGCGCTGTCGATCCTATACACGGTCCGCGCCGCGATCACCGGGCGCGGTCAGAGAGCCGGCACCGGCGCGCCCGACGAGCGCGATCGCCCGTCGCTGCGTTCGTTCGCGTACGCCGCGCTGGTCGCGGTGGTGGCCGACGTGGCGCTGCTCGCGCTCACCAGCAAGCAGGTGTTCGCCCACTACGTGACGCCGACGCTGCCGTTCGTCTTCGTCGTCTTCGCGGCGGGCGCGCGCGCCGCGTTTTCGCACCGCCGCGCACGGATCGCCATGATCGCGCTGGCCACGATCGTCTGTATCGGCGGCGTCGAGGCGACGCTCTCGATCTCGCGTCGCATCGACGGCCGCAACGGCCTCGCCGTGCATCGCGCGGTCGCGCGCCGCCTGATGGCGGACTGCGCGGCGGAATCCCGCCCGCTCGAGGCCTGCCCGGCGCGCCTCGATTTCGGCTTCACCGCGATGATCTACACACACGCGATCTTCGCGCGCACCGCCCTGGCCGCGCCGATCCGCTGGGAATCAAGCCCGAACGGCTTCGCTTACCGACTGCAGAAGCGCGAGGACCCGCCGCCGTTCGGCTCATCGGCTTTTCCCATCACTCCGGTTGGGCCCGTAGTCGTCTACCGGCTGAAATGAAGCTTGGCGATGAATGCCGGCTCGATTTACCCTGAAAGGATCGGATGAGCGCGCCGACGCGGCCCAAGAAACGCGGCGATCGACCCCGGGTGGCCCTCGTGCTCTCGGGGGGCGGCGCCCGCGGTGTCTACGAGGCCGGCGTCATGCGCTACATCCGCGAGGATCTGGCCGGCGACCTGGGCGGCCAGGTGCAGTTCGACATCATGTGCGGCACCTCGGTCGGCGCGATCCACTCGTGCTTCTTCGCCGCCACCGCCGACATCCCTGACAAGCAGGCGCGCATCCTCGTCGAGCGCTGGGAAAACTTCGTCCTCGAAGAGATCGTCTCGTTCGGCGTGAAGGAGTTCATGCGGGTGCCCGCGACCCTGCTCGGCGGCGGGCACATCGAGGAGGTCGAGGGCGAGCGCCGCCTCGGCGGCGTGGTCGACACCTCGCAGCTGGAAAAAATCGTCCGCCGCCTGATCCCCTGGCACCGGATCGGCATGAATCTGCGCCAAGGAAACCTGGAATCGCTCTCGGTCACCGCGACCGACATCGGCTCGGGCAAGACGGTCGTGTTCGTCCAGAACGAGAGCGGCCAGATTCCCGCATGGAGCCAGGACCCGTTCGTGCGCTCGCAGTCGGTCACGATCGGCGCCGAGCACGCGCTGGCGTCGGCCGCGCTGCCGATCCTGTTCCCGGCCATCAGCGTCGGCGAACGCTTCTTCTGCGACGGCGGGCTGCGCCAGAACACGCCGCTGTCGCCGGCGCTGCGCCTGGGCGCCGACAAGGTGCTGGTCATCGGCCTGCGCCACAAGCCACCCGGCAACGACGGGAACGTCCCCGAAGAATCGATGCCCTTCCCGGGCGCCGCGTTCCTGGTCGGCAAGATCCTGGATGCGTTCCTGCTCGATCACATCGACTACGACCTGGATCGCCTGCGGCGCTTCAACGCGCTCATCGAGGCGGTGCGCGCGACCGGCAGCCCCGACCACGCCCAGCGCTTCGACCAGGTCGTCACGGCGATGCGCGGCGCGCCCTACCGGATCGTCGGCGAATACATGATCCGGCCCTCGGAGGACCTGGGCGAGATCGCGGGCCACATCGCCCGCACGGGCCGCTTCAAGGGCTCGGGCGGCGGCGCCGGCATCCAGCTCCTGCGCCGGCTCGCCACCGCGCGCGGCGCCAACGAGGCCGACCTGCTCTCGTACATCCTGTTCGACGGCCTCTACGCCGCCGAGGTCGCCCGCCTCGGCTACGAGGACGCGCGCAACCACCACGACGAGCTGGCGAAGTTCCTCGGCGACGCCGTCGTTCGCGAGTGATCACGGTCCCTGAACGAAGAAGGCGCAGCGGCCGGCGACGCAGCCGCAAAAGGAGTTGGGCTTCATGCCGCTGACGGCGAAGCACTCGAGAAGGATGGTCCCGCGCGATTCCCGGGTGGAGAAGCAGGTGCTGCACTGCCCCCCATCACACTCGCCGTCGTGCGCGCACGGGCCGCCGTCCCACCGGTCGAAGACGGGCGTGCGCGTGCGTCCCGGGGAATAGGCGACGTCCGCGATGCACTGTTGGCCCACGGGAATTGGGCCGCAGCCGGGATCACTTGGCAGGCAGCGTGGCTCCGGTTTCGCGTGCAGGTCCACCCGGACTCCCACGGCCGCGTCGCCGAACGACAGCGCCTCGACACGGCCGGAGACCAGGGTGGCGATCGTCGGCGGGTCGAGATCGCCGTCGCGGTACGAAATCGACAGGCAGAGGGGCGGATCCTGTCCGGGCACCTTCCCGGTCAGCCCGCAGTCGCACATGCCGATCGCCGTGGACGTCGGTCCGGGCGTGGGCGGCAGCAGGCCGCGCGCCAGCTCCTTGATCTCCTCGAACGTGAGGGGGCGCTTCCCGGCGCGCACCAGCCGGTAGCGAGCGCCCGTGTCGCAACGCAGGTAACGAAAGCCGGCCTGTTCCACGGCCCGGATCGTGTCCGCGTCGGAAGGCGGCGATGGCCGCGGGGAATGGCTCACGCGGACGGGTTCGCATCGCTTCCACTCGTGCGCGCACTGAAACAGCGCGGGTAACGAAGCCGCGGCGACCGCAGCCAGCAGGACCGGTCCCGGCGATCCGAACCTGGGGCGCGTCGCGGCCATCTCGGCCCGCGCGCGCTACTTGACGAGGCGGAGCTGCGGGCGGCGCCGGCGGCGCGCGACCATGGGCTCGACGAAATCCGGCTGAGCGTCGGCGGGCACCGAGCGCAGAACGCTCTGGCGCGCGACGGGCATCATCATCTCGTCGGCTTCCAGCTCGCTCTCCAGATCAGCTTGCAGATCCGCTTGCAGGTCGGGCGGCGCGGCGTCGCTGGTCGCGCGCGCGGCGATGACGGTCACATCCGGGGGCACGTCCTCCGTATAAAGAACACCCCGGCCGTCATCGCAAGCGACCACGTAGACGGCCGACCAGGGAACGACCGTGCGGTGGGCTGTCCGCGAAAACGACAGCGTCGCCCGCACGCCGTACTCGTCGACCTCCAGGTCGGGAATCGGGATCGGCAGGTCGTGCCCGTACTGCAGGACCAGGTGCGGCTCCCCGTGCAGCTGCGGCGGAACGACGACGCCGGGACGACGCGCGTCGAGATGCAGCGACGTCCAACCCTCCCGCAGGAGCGCCAGGAAAGCGTGTTGCTTCGATGGTCGTTGGGAGGAGCTCATGCGCCGCGCAGTGGGCTTGAACCCGCTAGAGTCTTACTGGGAAGTCGGCAGGATGCAACGGCCACCTTCATGACGCCCTCCCCCGACGGTGGTAAACGAAGTTTTTTCTTGCATACTCGTCGAACGTCGGTTTTTTGCGATACGCTTCCGGGGTGATGAACCGCCTGACGCCCGCACCACCCGTCGGTGCGCCGCCGCGATTCCCGTCAGGCTGGCGCGCCCGACTCGGACGCGATCCCGTGCCGATCCTGCTGCGCGAGGGCGGACCAGCGCTGGTGACCCGCGTGCGCCGCGATCTGATCGACGACGAGGAGGCGCCGGGACCGGCGGAGGTCGTCACCTATCCCGAGGTGAAGGCGTTCCTCAAGAAGCAGGAAAAGAACGGCGCCTTCCCGGCGAAACCTCCGGAGAAGACCCTCGGGTCGGCGAAGTTCGTCCGCGCCGTCGGGACGCTGCGCGCGCTGGAAAAATTGGCCGAGTACGGCCTCTCCAGGGCGCACCCGGGCGTCGCGCGCGCGGCCGAGCTGCTGTTTTCGTCGCAGGCGAACGACGGCGGCATCGCCGATCTCGCGCTCGGGGAGACGCCCGACTCGCGATCGAAAGCGGTCGCGGTGCATTTTCAGGGTTGGGCGCTGGCGTCGCTCTGCCGCACCGGCTACGACACGGATCCGCGCGTCGAGCGCGGATTCCGGTTCCTGCTCGCCAATCGTCAGGCTGACGGCGGCTGGGCCTGGCGCGGCGTGCGCACCGATTCGGCGGCCCGGCCGTCGAGCCACCTGGTCACGGGCATGGCGCTCCGCGCGTTCGCCGCGTCAGCGACGCGGAAGACCTCGCGCGAGGCGCGGCGCGCCGCCGAGCTGCTGGCGACGCGCTTCCTGCAACCGGATCGCTATCCGGATCGGAAGGCGGCCAGTTACTGGGAGCAGCTCTCCGAGCCGCGCTTCTACACCGACGTGCTCGACGCGCTCGACTGCGTGACGGCCGTGGGCCTCGGCAAGGAAAACTCGGGCGTGCGGACCGCGGAGGCGTACGTGCGCGGTCGTCAAAACGTCGACGGCCTCTGGTACCCGGGCGCGCCGCCGCGCCTCGAGCCCGGCGCCAAGCCGCCGCTGCCGAGCCCCAAGGAGCGCGAGCCGGCGCGCTGGCTGACAGTGCGGGTCCTGATCGTTCTGCGGCGCGTGAACTGACGCCAGGGACTGGCCGAGTTCCGCGCGGCTCGACGCGGAACGTGCTAAAAGAGGCGGCCTTGCCCAAGCACGAATACACGCTGGCAGAGGTCCGGGCGATCTACGACCTGCCAATCCCGGACCTGGTGATGCGCGCGCAGCTCGTTCACCGCGAGCACCACCCCGCGAACGACGTGCAGCTCTGCTCGCTGCTGTCGGTGAAGACGGGCGGCTGCCCCGAGGACTGCGCCTACTGCCCGCAGTCGTCGCACTACGACACCGGCCTCGAGCGCGAGCGGATGATGAAGACGCCCGAGGTGCTGGACGCGGCGGCGCGCGCCAAGGCCGCCGGCGCGACGCGCTTCTGCATGGGCGCCGCCTGGCGCGAGGTCAAGGACGGCCCGGCCTTCGACGAGGTGCTCGAGATGGTTCGCGGCGTGCGCGCGCTGGGCATGGAGGCGTGCTGCACGCTCGGCATGCTGAGCGAAGGTCAGGCCCAGCGACTCGCCGAGGCGGGGCTGTCCGCCTACAACCACAACCTCGACACGTCGCGGAAGTTCTACAAGTCGATCATCAGCACGCGCAGCTACGACGATCGCCTGCGAACGCTCTCGAACGTGCGCAAAGCCGGCATCACCGTCTGTTCCGGTGGAATCATCGGCATGGGCGAATCGCTGGACGACCGCTGCGCGATGCTGGCGACGCTGGCGAACCTGGAACCCCAGCCGGAGAGCGTGCCGGTGAACGCGCTGGTCCCCGTCGAGGGGACGCCGCTCGCCGATCAGACGCCGGTCGACGGGCTGGAGCTGGTGCGCATGATCGCAACCGCGCGCATCTTGATGCCCGCATCGCGCGTCCGCCTGTCGGCTGGCCGCATGGCGCTGTCGCGCGAGGCGCAGGTGCTCTGCTTCCTCGCGGGCGCGAATTCGATCTTCTACGGTGAGAAGCTGCTCACCACGGGCAACCCGGACGTGTCGGCTGACCAGTCGCTGTTGCGCGACGCCGGATTGCACGCGGCGGTGGCGCGTGAGTAGCGCCGCCCTGCCCGCGCGGCTGCCCGCGATGGACGCCGCCGAGATGGCGAAGCATCAGCCGTGGAAGCAGCCGTGGTGGCGTCCCACCCGCGGCGACGAGCTGTTCTTCGCGTGGTTCGTGCTGATCCACGTCGGCGCGGTGGTGGGTTTGATCCTGGCGCCGCTGCCGGGCTGGCCGGTGTTCCTGGCCGCCGCCGGGCTGCACTTCCTGGGCGGCCTCGGCACGACGGTCTGCTACCACCGCGGCATCACGCACAAGTCGTTGAAGCTGAACCCGGTCGTGCGCAACGTGTTCACGTTCTTCGCGATGATCAACGGGTCGGGCTCGCCGCTGTCGTGGGCCGCGTATCACCGCCTTCACCACGCGAAGTCCGACACGCCCGAGGACATCTCGAGCCCGCGCGTCGGCGGCTTCTGGTGGTCGCACCTGCGCTGGCTCTGGCAGGCGGGATCGGCGCCGATCTCGAAGTACTGCAAGGACATCGACACGCCGGAGTACCAGGTCTGGACGCGGATCCAGCTGCCGCTGGTGCTGCTGGCGTTCTTCGGCGGATTGCCGTTCGGCCTGGCGGCGTTCTTCTGGGTCGGGCCGATTCGCCTGACCTTCGCGCTGCACGCGCAGTGCTTCGTCAACAGCGTCTGCCACATGCGCAGCGACGTCGGCCCCGACGACGCGACCGCGAAGAACGTGCGCTGGCTGTCGCTGATGCACTTCTTCCAGGGCGAGAACTGGCACCAGAACCACCACGACCGCCCCGGCTCCGCGCGCCTCGGCTGGAAGCCGCTTCAGCTCGACATCGGCTGGTACACGATCCTGCTGCTCGAGAAGCTGGGGCTCGCGACCAACGTGCGGCGCCCGACGCAGGTCGAGTCCAGCTCGCTCGACGCCGCGGCGTAGCGCCGGCGCCCGATCGTCCGACAGGTCCCTCGCGACGCATCGGAAAAGCGGCGGAGGCCGAAATTTCCATTTACGGTTGGCACGCGTCTGTGGAATAGCAGCAAGCACGAGCGCGGCTCCGCTCGGACGCCGAAACCCCGTCGAGGAGCGAACGTGCCCGTGTTGTTGTCGGAGCCAGCAGCGACGCGATCGACATCGGCACCTACCTGCTCGGTATCCCCGCCGTCGCCAACGCGATCACGATGACCTGCCAGTAGACCGCCTCTCAATTCCGCAATCACGGTATTGAAGCGCGGTTGCTTCAATACCGGAACTCCGACGGGGACTCGCTGAGCGTGATCGTTGTCGCTGCTTTTTGCGACGTTGCATAACGTTCGCAATGAAGCCATGCGCGTCGCGGAATAAACGCGTAGTCTCGCGTTGCGCGGACAACGGAGGCGTTCATGACGACGATCGGATTCAGGCAGCGGAAGTGGCAGGTTTCCTCGAACCCGCTCGAAAAACGGGTCGCGCTGGCCGCGATCGGGATCGCCGCGCTCGCGGGATGCGCCTCCGAGGACCCGGCGCCCGCGTCCGTCCAGACGGCCATCTCGGCCGTCACGTCGGCGCCCGCGCCGGGCGCGACCGACTCGTTCGTCGAGTTCGAGAGCGGCCAGGTGCGCCCGCTCGCGCTCTCGGGCGACGGACGATTCCTCTACGCGGCGAACACGCCGGACAATCGGGTCGAGGTCTTCCGGGTGACCGGACGGCGCCTGCATCTGGTGGCGTCGGTGCCGGTCGGCCTCGAGCCGATCGCGCTCGCCGAGCGTCGCCCAGGTGAGCTCTGGGTGGTGAATCACCTCTCGGACAGCGTCAGCATCGTCGACACCGAGGATCCCGACGAGGCGCACGTCGCGCGCACGTTGCTGGTCGGCGACGAGCCGCGCGACATCGTGTTCGCGGGGCCGCGCCGGTCGCGGGCGTTCATCACCACCGCTCATCGCGGGCAGAACACCGTGGGCGACCCGCAGAGCACGACACCCGGCGTCGGCCGCGCGGACGTCTGGGTGTTCGACGCCGATCACCTGGGCGCGTCGCTGGCGGGGACGCCGCTGACGGTCATCACGCTGTTCGCGGACACGCCGCGCGCGCTCGCGGTGTCGGCCGACGGGGCCACGGTCTACGCGGCGGCGTTTCACTCCGGGAATCGAACCACGTCGATCCACGAACGGATCGTGACGCCGAACGGCGGCCTGCCGCCGCCCGCCACGAACTTCCAGGGCGTGCCGCGGCCGCCGACCGCGCTGATCGTGAAGTACCGGACCGATCCGCGGGACGGGCAACTTCACTGGCTGGACAACACCGGCCGTCGCTGGGACGACCACGTCGAGTTGAGCCTGCCGGACAAGGACGTGTTCGCGATCGACGCGGCCGCGAATCCACCGGCGCCGAAGCCCGCGGGCGTGTTCAGCGGCGTCGGGACGGTCCTGTTCAACATGATCGTGAACCCCGTCAACGGAAAGGTCTACGTCGCGAATACCGACGCGCGGAACGACGTGCGCTTCGAGGGGCACAATGCGTTCGGGCCCACGCAGGGGGCGCCCGCGGGCTCGGTCCGCGGCCACACCGCCGAGAACCACATTACGGTGATCGACCCTGGGACGGCGGCCGTGACGCCGCGGCATCTCAACAAGCACATCGACTTCGCCCAGGAAGGCACGCCGGCCGAGGCGGCGAAGAGCCTGGCGTTCCCGACCGAGATGGCGGTGACGCCGGACGGCCGCACGCTGTACGTCGCGGCGCTGGGTTCGAGCAAGGTCGGCGTGTTCTCCACGCGCGAGCTCGAGACGGACACGTTCGTTCCCTCGGAGGCGAATCAGATCCCGGTGACCGGCGGCGGACCGACCGGCCTCGCGCTCGACGCAGGCGGCGGGTTGCTCTACGTGCTCACGCGATTCGACAATTCGATCTCCGTGGTCGACGTCCGCGGCCGGCGCGAGGTCGCCCACCAGGCGATGTTCAATCCGGAGCCGGCGAGCGTCGTGAAGGGGCGCCCGTTCCTCTACGATGCGGCGCTGACGTCGGGCCACGGCGACTCGGCCTGCGCGAGCTGCCACATCTTCGGCGACTTCGACAGCCTGGCCTGGGACCTCGGCGATCCCGACGACATCGTCACGCCGATCCCGGGGCCGTTCACGTTCGATCTTTCGCTGGTCGCGCCGATCATCGGCCCAGGCCCGTTCTTCAATCATTCGTTGAAGGGCCCGATGACGACCCAGAGCCTGCGCGGGATGGCCAACCACGGGCCGATGCACTGGCGCGGCGACCGCACGGGCGGGACCGACGCTTCACGGCTGGTCGTGCTGCCCAGCGCGCAGCCGGACACGGGCTCGTTCGACGAGCAGATCGCGTTCAAGAAGTTCAACGTCGCCTTCGCCGGGCTGCTCGGTCGAAGCGGGCCGCTGACGGACGACCAGATGCAGGCGTTCACGGACTTCATCCTGCAGGTGACGTATCCGCCGAATCCGATCCGGAACCTGGACAACTCGCTGACGCCCGATCAGCAGGCGGGCCGCAGCATCTTCTTCAACCAGACGCCGACCGGAGCCGAGCTCCCGTCGGACACCTTCCACAACTGCAACGGCTGCCACGTGCTCGACCCGAGCGGGAACGCCGCGTTCGGCGTCGCGAAGCCGGGCTTCTTCGGCAGCGACGGACGGTACTCGTTCGAGCAGGAGACCCAGTTCGTGAAGGTCCCGCACCTCCGCAACATGTATCAAAAGGTCGGGATGTTCGGGATGGGCACCACGTTCGATCCGGCGAGCGCGGGGTTGCCGTTCATGTTCCTGCCCGCGCCGTACAACGACGACTCGTTCCAGGGCGACCAGGTGCGCGGCTTCGGCTTCCTCCACGACGGAAGCACGGACACGTTGTTCCGGTTTCACTCGAGCACCGTGTTCGTGGAGCGCGGCCCGACCAGCGCGTTCCCCAATCCGGGCGGCATTCCCGTCGCCGGCCCGACGGACGATCCGGCGACGGCGCTGCAGAAGGTGGCGGCGAACATCCGCATCCGGCGCCAGATCGAGGCGTTCATGCTCGCGTTCGACTCGAACCTGGCTCCCATCGTCGGCCAGCAAGCGACGCTGGCGTCCGGGGCGGGCGGCGACGTGCAGGCGCGAGTCGATCTCCTGGAAGCGCGCGCCGCGGCGGGCGAGTGCGACCTGGTCGTCCACGGCGTCGTCCACGGCCGAATGGTCGGCTTCCTCTTCGACCCGGCGGCGGCACGCTTCATCCCCGATCGCGCGCGGCAGCGGCCGGTGGCTGACGCCGATCTGCGGGCGCTCGCCTGGGGCGGCGCGCTGACCTTCACCGCGGTCCCGCGCGGGAGCGGCCGCCGGATCGGGATCGATCGCGATCTCGACGGCGTCCTCGACGGGGACGACGTCGCCCGCCACCTGGCGCAGGCCGACTGAAACGCGCCGCAGGCGTGGCAGGCCGGGACCTCCAACGCTCCGGCCTTCAGTGCAGCAGCTTGCCGTGGCGGACGAGCTTGCGTCCCGCCTGGCGCCGCCGCGATCGCCGTTCATCGAGGATCTGGCTCACCACCTTGCGCAGCCGCTCGCCGGCGACGTCCATCGCCACGTACGCGTCCTGGTCGGTCTCGTCGACGATGATCGGACCGAACCCGGCGATGTGCACCTCGACGCGGCAGCGCTTGTCGACCCCGCCCTTCGGCCCGTTGACGTCCTGCAGGCGGACGGTGAGGTCCGAGATCGCGCGCGCGTGCTTGGCGATCTTCGCGGCGATGTGATCGACGGCGCGCTGGTACATCGACGGGGTCAGGTCGAAGCCGCGCGCGCGCACGTCCAGATGAAACCCGCGCGGCGGCTCGCCGCCCACGATTCCCGGCGTCAGGTTCTTCGCGCTCATCGGCGCCTCCTTCAAGTCGCTGTGGCGAAAAGAGTCACGACAGACGGGCCGCTTCCCGCGCCGTGATGGAACGGAGCGTCCGCGCCGCGCGCCCCGCGGGCTCGTGCGCGGCGATGTCGGACAGGCTGATCACGCCCTGGATGACGTCGTCGGCGTCCGTCACGACCAGCCGCGACACCTGGTACTGCGCCATGAACTGCTCCGCCAGATCCAGCTCGTCGTCGGGCCGGCAGGAGACGACGTTGCGGCTCATCACCTCGCCGACCGGGCGGGTCTCGGGATCCAGCCCGGGCGCGACCGCGCGAACCACGATGTCCCGATCGGTGATCGTTCCGACGACCTTCCCCGCCGCGTCGCACACGGGAAGGAAGCCGATGTTCGCGGCGGCCATGATGTCGGCGGCGAGCCGGAGCGGATCGTCTTCGCGCACGGCCTGCGGGATCAGCTTCATGATGTCGGTGCAGCGCCGCGGCCGGGCCGCGATCCGCGTGCGGCGCGGCCGGCCGTCCTGCAGCCCGTACACGTTCGGGCGGCGGTGCTGCTCGAGCCTGTCGTCGATCGCCCGCACGCCGCGGACGCGCCGTGCGGTCCGCACCACGCGCCGGTGCTCGCGTTCGAGGATCGGCCCACGCAGCGCCACGCGCCCGTCGGTGACCGTGACCTCGATGGCGGAGAGGTGGCTCGACACGCGTCCGAGGGCGGCGCGCACCCGCTCGAGGACCACCTCGTCCGATCCCGGCTCTGCCCGCAACCGCGTCCGTAGGCGCGCGAGCATTCCGCGGGCGTGGTTGAGGGCGCCGCGCTGTCCACTGCCGAGCCTGCGCGCGCCGACCCGGGCCAAGTGACGGGCCTTCGCGCCCGCCAACGCCCGGCGGCGCCGCCCGAGGCGTCCGTCCCCCAAGAACGCCGCCATGTACGCGATGATCGACCCGACCCCAAGACCGCCGAGAAAGGCCAGCCGCATCCCCGGGACGGTCGCGCTCTTGCTCGTGAGCATCAGCCTGCGCATGACGGCCTCCTTCATTGAAACCTATGCCCTGGGACCGAAAAGGAAGCGGCGCACGCCGCTGTAGCGCACGTCACTCGCGTTCTTTTGCAGACCGGGCAGACTGGACCGGTGGTGCGGGCGAGCTGGCTTGCTGTCGGGGCGATTTGCGTGGTCGCGTCGGCGGTCGCCGCCTGTAGCAGCGACTCGTCGAGGCGTGACGCGATGGCGAGCATGGACGCCACGGGGAACGCCGACTCCGGCTTGCCGGATCACCCGGGCGTCGACGGCGGCTCGGACGCTGTCCTCTGCTTCGACCCGACCGACTGTCCCACCGGACAGAGGTGCTGCCTGAGGTTCGAAAACAGCAGCGGCACGGTGGGCTGCCAGCAAAGTACTCTCTGCCCCGGCGACGGCGTAACGACCTTCATCGCGTGCGCGACGGACGCCGACTGCCCGACGGCGGGGGGGAAGTGCACGTTCCTCACCACGGCCGCCAACCGCGACTTCAACATCTGCGAATGACTACTTCAGCTGCCACCAGCGGGCGAAAGTCGTGGTGGAGCCCATGACCGCGGTGTTCATCGTGCTCGTCGTGAGCGTCGGACCGGAGTTCGCCGTCAGCTGGGTCAACTGCCCACCGCCAACGATCAGCCACATCTGGTTCGGCGCCGTCACCGGGCCGAAAGTCAGTATCGGCTGTGATCCAATCGCCTGAGCAGTCAGACTTCCGTTCGTTGCGCGATTCGTGAGCCCCTGGCCGGCGTTCGTGAGCCAGAGCTGCGAGTCCTTGCACTCACAGAACTTGAGCGAGACGGACGTGCCGGCCGCCTCCAGGCACTTGCCGGCCATCGTGCTGAAGATCCGCTTGTAACTCAAAATGTTACAGGACGTGATCGAAGATGAAGGATTGTTGATCCAGGCCCGAATCGGCTGCGTCCGCGTCATGAACGAAGTGCCGTTTTGAACGAACGAGTTGATTCCGGCGACCTGGTTGGACGCACTGATGAACCCGCCCCCGAAATCGCCGGCCAGGAACGTCGTCGACCGCGTAGCGATGTAGGCCGGGAAGGAGCTGGCAACCGAGGGGATGTCCGACCTCACCTGCTTTTGACCGCTGATGCTCGGGTTGGCTGTGTCCGTGCCGAATCCGAAGTCGGTGCCCTGAAACCCGTCCCCGAACACCTGGTCGTCAATCAGAAGCGGCGTGATGGTTCCGCGGGAATTGCTGAACGGCGTGACTTCGCGATCCAGCTGCACCACAGCGGCGTCCGATCCGGTTCCCACGGCTCCCGTGAGTGACGGATGTACATAGACAGCGCGCATGTAGAAGATGTCGCTCACCGGCGCCGCGATGTTGCACCTCGAGTCCTTCGCCCTGTTGGTGACGCAGACCTTCGCCGGGTTGAAGTTGTTGTCCGACAGGCATTTGGCGGAGGTCAGGATCCGCGAGCTGCCGATGAGCGTCCCCGAGCAGAACGCGCCATTCGCGTTCACCACCTTCACGGCGGTGTCGTGAACGTTGCAAAAGCCATCGCCCTCACAGATGACTTGCACCCCGTCGCTCAGCGCGGCGGTTTTGGGCCTGTTCGCGACGTCTTCGGTCGTCTCGCAGGCCGACAATGCGAGGCAGCAGAGTGCCAGTTCAAATCCGCGTTTCCTCATGGGCGCTCCTTGACAATGGGTAGGCCGGTCGTTGATACGTCGTCCACGCTTCGCATCGCTCAGCGGAAGGTGGTGAAGATCGCGCCATTCGTGCCGATGACCCAGGGTCTGCCGTTTTGGCCAACCGCGACGAGATTCGACCCGAGAGGCAACGCGTTGGCATCACCGCCAGAGCCCTGGCGGTTGTAGCCGGCGATTCGCCAGCCCGAAGCAGCCGGTGCGTCGCTCTGGGCGGGGCCCGACAGCGCCGGCTGCTCGTTCCACACGAGCAGGTTTCCGCCATCGGTCTTGAACACGGCACCGTCCTCGCCTCGCGTGGGTCCGTTGCCCCCGGGACCCACGGCGATGTCCTGACCGGTCCCCGGAAGGGTTTGCCAGGTCCCGGTGATCGGGTCGTTGTTCGACAGGTTCTGGATTCCGCCTGTGGTCGTTACGATCCACGGCCTTCCGGCCGGGCTGACCGAGATGCGCCTCGCCGTGGCGAATGCGAGGACCGGCGTCCAGTCTCCGCCCTGGAACTTGTACACGCGCTGGTCGGTGCCAACTATCCACCTGTCGCCGTTCCTGCCGATGCCGATGTCGATCGCCAGCCCTGGCTCCGGCGGATTCCAGTCGTCGGCGAACGGGTTGTTCGATTGGCGACGGATGATCTGGTTGGATGAGGTCACGACGAACGGGATACCTGCGGGGTCGACCGCGATCCGCACGGCGGTCCTGTTGATGCGATCCTGATCCCAGCCTGCGCCATTCCATTTGTAGGGCCGGTTGTCGGTCCCGAGCGCCCAGACCGAACCATCGGCGCCGGCTCCGATGTCGATGGCCACACCCGGCGTCTGCCAGTAGGAATCCCAGAGGGTGCTTACGGCGAGAACATCGTCGGGAGCGAGCACACGACCACCCGTTGACGGAGCCATGACCGTGTTGGGGAACGAGGAGTGATCCAGACCGAGCGCGTGGCCCATCTCGTGGAGAGCGACCGATTCGAAGTCGGTAAACAGCCAGTTCCTCGTGCTGCTGAATTGGATCCTGCAGAAGCCGTTTCCGCAGTCGCCGGGAATGACTCCTCCGTCGTCGGTAAGCCCGGCCAGCACCGAGCCGATGTCGGCGAAGCTCATTCGGGTCCCCGCGCCGAAGTCAGCCGCACCTCCCATGATGAGCGAGCTCTGTTGCATCCATGTTGTCTTTGCGTTCCTCATCGCGGTAGCGAACTGCGCCGCGCTCAAGTTCATCAGGTTGGTCGGAAAGGGAACGTCCATGAAGAAGTTGTGGACGAACGTGTTGCTCGAGACGGAGTACGTCGAAAATTTGTCGCTGGGATCGAGAGGCACCATGTTGTCCGGCACCCCGCAGCGCCACCGCGCGAGCAATTCACGTGTCGGCGCGTCCACGATCCCGGTCGGTTCCAGACCGTTGTTGACCTGGAGGCGCCGAACAGCGGCGGCTGTTTGATCATCAAATTGGGAGTCGAACGCCGGGAGCGTCGACACCGCGGGGCGCCAGCGTGGATAGTGTTTCGCCAGCTCGGGGTTAGGGAAGTACCCGAATTGGGTCAGGTACTCGTGGAGGGCCGCCACCTCATCGCCGGCTGATCCGATCGTCAGATCGGCCTTGATGTCGCCCAATCGCTCCGGAAGGGGCCGGTTGTCGGGCTCGGACGCGCACGCGCAAAGGCTCACTGCGACGAGAGCCGAAAGCCGATGAATGATCCTCGTCGATCGTGCTTTGCTTGTCATGGGTCCTCCGCGAAAGACATCTGCCCGTGGACTTGCCGTCATCGCTCGCCCTCCCTGGGCAAGCGGCGTGCCGCGCACTCGCGCGCCGAAAGCGCGGTCCCATGCGGGTCGGCCGCGCTTCCACTGTCAGGTGTCCGCGAATGTCCGCGGACAGGTACGGTCACGGGCGGTCACCGAAACGACGGAGCGAAGAGTACGGCTATTCCCACTTCCAGTGGCGCCGGACCTCGTACACCGCCAACGCCACCGATGTCGACAGGTTCAGCGACCGCAGCTCGGGATCGAGCATCGGGATCGCGACGGTGTGGGCGGCATGCCGCGCGAGGATCTGCGGGTCGAGGCCCACGCTCTCGCGGCCGAAGATCAGGACGGCCGGCTGGACGTAGGCGACGTCCTGGAATCGCCGCGCGGCACGCGCCGTGAACAGATACGGCGTGCCCAGCGACGGCAGCGCGCGCTCGAACGTTGCCCAGTCGGGCCAGACGTGGGGCGCGACGCGCGGCCAGTAGTCGAGGCCGGCGCGCCGCACCTCCTTGTCTTCCAGCGAGAAGCCGAGCGGCCCGACCAGGTGAAGTTGCGCGCCCGCCGCCAGGCAGGTCCGGCCCGCGTTGCCGGTGTTCCAGTGGATCTCGGGCTCCACCAGGGCGACGTGCAGCGGCTTTTCGGTCACTTCGGTCATGGGAGAACGCGATAGCCGCCCGCTGCTAGATCGCGCGGCAGCTCGAGATCGCCGAAGCGCACGCGGCAGAGCCCGAGCACGTGGCTGCCGAGCGCGGCGAAGATGCGGCGCACCTCGTGGTACGCGCCGCCTACGATCGTGATCGATGCGAGCGCGCGGGCGTCTGCGGGGATGTCGAGGCTCGGATGGGCGTCCGCGCGCGCCAGGGGCGACAGGTCGGTGATGCGTGGCTGGTGGCCGTCTTCGAGCACCAGCGCGGCGGGCAGCGGGCGGTGATCGTTCGCCAGCGCGGCCTGGTAAATGCGCGGCACGGCGCGCTTCGGGTGCGTGAGCCGCTGAATCTCCGCGCCGTCGGTGGTCCAGAGCAGGAGGCCCGAGGTGTCGATGTCCAGGCGGCCGACGGGGCGCAGCTCGCCGTGCAGCGGCGCCTCGTGAAGCAGCCCGTACGCCGTCGGGTGGCGCGTGTCGCGCAGCGCGGTCACGCAGCCGACCGGCTTGTTGAGGAGAACGCGCGACACGTCGTAGAGCGCGACCGGCGCGCCGTCGACGGTGGCGGTCAGCGGAAGCTCGCCCGCGCCCACGTCGCGCCGCGGGTCGACCGCGGCGGCGCCGGCGATCGCGATCCGCTCGTCCGCGAGCGCGGCGCGCACGGCGGTTCGCGACCAGCCGAGGTTCCGCGCGAGCAGGACGTCGAGCCGCGGCAAGGGCTAGCGCGAACCGCCGCCGGCGGCCGCCTTCAGCGCCGCGCGGATGTCCGGGTGCTCGTCGAGGTACGCCTGGCGGCTCTCGCGGCTGATCTCGACGACGACGGTGGTGTCGCTCTGGATCTTCGACTGGCAGCCGAGGCGTGACGTCGCCTTCACGTCGAACGCCTTGTCCATGATGTCCTCCTCGCGGTCCGACGCGGGCGACAGCACCTCCAGCCCCTGCTTCACGTAGACGTGGCAGGTCGAGCAGGCGCAGACGCCGCCGCACGCCGAGCCCACCTGTGCGTGCGCCTTGTTCGACGCCTCGAGGATCGTGGTGCCCACCGGCACCTCGATCTCGATTCCGTCCGGTTCGAACCTGACCTTCGGCACGCCTATCTCCCCCCCAGCTTCGCGTCGACCGCGTCGACGTTGTGGCCGCGGAATCCCTTCTCCAGCGCGCGGTTCATCCGCCGCGTCGCGAACGGCTTCGACGCGTGGTCGAGCGCCTCGATGGCGGCGCGGATCGCGTGGTGGTCCGTTCCGCTGCGCGCCGCCTCGACGGCTTCGAGCGCGCGCGCGATCGCATCCCGCTCGCCGGCCTGCAGCAGCTCGGGCGTGTCCCGCATGGCCGCGCGCGCCGCCGCGACGATCCCGTCCGCCTCCACGCGCTGCTCGGCGAGCAGCCGCGCCTTGACGTCGTCCTCGGCGTGCGCCATCGAATCGAGCAACATCTTCTCGACCTCGTCGTCGGTCAGCCCGTAGCTCGGCTTGACCTGGATCGCGGCCTCCTGGCCGGTGGTCTCCTCGCGCGCCGAGACGTGGAGGATGCCGTCGGCGTCGACCATGAAGGTGACCTCCAGCCGCGCCATGCCGGCGGGCATCGGCGGGATCCCCTTCAGCGTGAACCGGGCGAGCGACCGGCAATCCGAGACCAGCTCGCGCTCGCCCTGCACGACGTGCAGGTCGAAGCCGGTCTGGTTGTCGGCGAAGGTCGTGAACGTCTGGCGCGCGCCGCACGGCACGGTCGTATTGCGGTGGATCAGCTTCTCGGCGACGCCGCCCATCGTCTCCAGCCCCAGTGACAGCGGCACCACGTCGAGCAGCAGCACGTCGTCCCGGCTGGCGCCGCCGGCGAGCATGTCGGCCTGGATCGCCGCGCCCAGCGCCACCACCTGATCGGGATCGATGTCGGCGAGCGGCGGCTGCCCGAACGTCTTCTCCACGAACCGGCGCACCAGCGGCATTCGCGTGGCGCCACCAACGAGGATGACGCCCGACAGCGTGCCCGGCTCGACGCCGGCGTCCGACAGCGCGCGCCGCAGCGGCGCCGCGCAGCGCTCGAGCACGGGCGTCACGAGCACCTCCATCTCGTCGCGGGAAAGGCGGAACGTCGTCGTCCGCCCCGCCGAAAGGGCGACGTCGATCGCCGCCTCGGTCTCGGTGGTCAGCCTTTCCTTGAGGGCGCGCGCGGCGTCCAGCGCGTGCCGGGCGACGTGCGGATCGCCGGCGTCGGCGCCGTTTGCCCGGGCCAGCAGCGTCTCGGCGATGGCGCGATCGAAGTCGTCACCGCCCAGCGCGGAATCCCCGCCGGTGGCCTTCACCTCGAACACGCCGTTCTCGAGCTTCAGGATCGACACGTCGAACGTGCCGCCGCCGAGATCGAAGACCGCGAACGTGCCCTCCGCCTGCTTGTCCAGGCCGTACGCGAGCGCCGCCGCGGTCGGCTCGTTGAGGAGGCGCAGCACCTCGAGGCCGGCGAGCCGTCCGGCGTCGCGCGTCGCCTGCCGCTGGCCGTCGTCGAAGTAGGCCGGGACGGTGATGACCGCGCCCGCGAGCGGTCCGTCCAGCGCCGCCTCCGCGCGTGCCCGCAGCACGCGCAGGATCTCCGCCGACACCTCCATCGGCGTGACCGCGCGGCCGCCGGCCACGGCGAAACGCACGACGCTCTGGTCACCCGCGCCGTGAAAGAACTGATAGGGCGTCAGCTTGCGCGTCGCCTCGGCGTCGCGCGGGCCGCGGCCCATGAAACGTTTGACCGACGCGATCGTATCGCGCGGGAAATCAGCCGCCAGACCGTCGCGCGCCTCTTCCCCGACGACGACCGCGCCGCCCGCCGCGTAGTGCACCACCGACGGGACGATCGCCTCACCCCGCTCGTCGGCGAGCGCCGTCGGCTTGCCCGCGTCGACGATCGCGATCAGCGAGTTGGTGGTGCCGAGATCGATCCCGACCGCGCGCGTTCGGCACGAATGCTTCGAACGCGACTGGCCCGGCTCCGCGATCTGAAACAGCGCTTCCGCCATGGCGTGCCCGGGGCCGTCAGCCGGCCCCGCCCCCCTCCCCGTCGCGCGCCGCCTGGTCGAGGAAACGCTGGTAGTAGCGCAGCGCCACCAGCGTGCGGCCCGCCTCCTCCATGCGGCCCGGCATCCCGGCGTCCAGCGCCTCGCCGATCGTCTGCATCGCGCCGCGCGCCCGCTCGCGCATCTCCTCGACCATGAACGCGACCTTCACGGTGTCGCCCGCGCGCCGCGCGCCGGTCAGCTCGTCGTTGAGCTCGAGGATCTCCAGCAGGAACGCCGGCGGCGCGGCGACCTTGTGCGTCCCCTTGCCGTCTTCCCCCGTCGCGGACTTTTTCTCGCCGACGTCGATGCCGGCGCGCAGCAGCAGATACTCCGCGCGCTGGATGGGATCCTTGATCGTCCGCCAGGCCTGGTTCAGCTGCACCGTGCGCGACAGCGCCGCGCGCCGCGCCTGCGGGTCGGCGGTCGCGAAGCGGTCCGGGTGAACCTGGCGCGAGAGTTCCTTGTAGGCGTTCTCGGCGGCCGGCAAATCGATCGTGTAGCGCGCGGGCAAGCCCAGCACCGTGAACAGATCGGCGTGGTCGTCGGGCGGCTGGAGCGCGCCGCACGCGACGCAGAAGACGCCCGGCCCCCCCTCCTTCTGACACGACCAGCAGATCATGACGCGAACCCTAGAACTGGACGCTCTCGCCGCAGCCGCACGTCCCTTTCACGTTCGGGTTCGTGAACTTGAAGCCCCGGCCCATCATCGTGGTCTGGTACTCCAGCGTCGAGCCGTCCAGGTAGATGAAGCTCTTCGGGTCGATGAACACGCGCACCGCGCCGTCCTCGAACGCCAGCACCTTGTCCTCCGCGCGCGGCTCCTGATCAGCCCACTCGAATAGGTAGGAAAAACCGGTGCAGCCGCCGCCGCGGATGCCGACGCGCAGCCCTTTCGGCGTCGTCGCGCGCGCCGCCGCCGCCTTCTTGATCTCGGCGACCGCTCTGTCGGTGACTGCAATGGCCATGGTCCTGTTCCTGGTTGCCGTTAGATGCTCCGGCCCGCTCAGCTGTTGCCGTTCGTGGCCTTCTGGCGCTTCGCCTTGTAGTCGGCGATCGCGCTCTTGATCGCGTCCTCCGCCAGCACCGAGCAGTGGATCTTCACCGGCGGCAGGTTGAGCTCCTCGACGATCTGCGTGTTCTTGATCGCCATCGCCTGGTCGATGCTCATCCCCTTGACCCACTCGGTCGCCAGCGACGACGAGGCGATCGCCGAGCCGCAGCCGAACGTCTTGAACTTGGCGTCCTCGATGATCCCCTCGTCGGTGATCTTGAGCTGCAGCTTCATGACGTCGCCGCACGCCGGCGCGCCCACCAGGCCCGTCCCGACGCTCGGGTCGTCCTTGTCGAAGCTCCCGACGTTGCGCGGGTTCTCGTAGTGTTCGATGACTTTTTCGCTGTACGCCATGACTGTTCCTCTGCTTCCTGTTTCTTCAGTGAGCGGCCCAGGTGATGCTCTTCAGATCGATGCCCTGCTGCGCCATCTCGTAGAGCGGCGACAGCTCACGCAGCTTCTTGACCTTGTCGACCACCGTCTTCACGACATAGTCGACCTCTTCCTCGGTGTTGAACCGTCCGAGGCCGAACCGGATCGAGGTGTGCGCCAGCTCCTCGTCGACGCCGATGGCGCGCAGCACGTAGGACGGCTCGAGCGACGCCGACGTGCACGCCGACCCCGACGACACCGCGATGTCCTTGAGGCCCATCAGCATCGCCTCGCCCTCGACGTAGGCGAAGCTGATGTTGAGGTTGCCGGGCAGCCGGTGCTCCATCGACCCGTTGATGTACGTATGGTCCACCTTCGACTGGATCCCCTCGCGCAGGCGTTCGCGCAGCTTGAGCAGCCGCGCCGCCTCGCTCGCCATCTCGGTCCGCGCCAGCTCCGCCGCCTTGCCGAAGCCGACGATCGCCGGCACGTTCAGCGTCCCCGAGCGCATGCCGCGTTCGTGGCCGCCGCCGTCGATCTGGGCGGTGATGCGGACGCGCGGCTTGCGCCGCACGTACAGCGCGCCGACACCCTTCGGGCCGTACATCTTGTGCGCCGACAGCGACGCCAGGTCGACCCGCGCCGCGTTGACGTCGAAGGGCACCTTGCCCGCGCCCTGAACGGCGTCGACGTGGAAGATCGCGCCCTTCTCCTTCACCACCGCGCCGATCTCGTCGACCGGGTTCACGGTGCCGATCTCGTTGTTGGCCAGCATGATCGACACGACCGTCGTCCTGTCCGTCATGGCGGCGCGCACCGACTCGGCGCTCACCCGTCCGTCCTTGCCGACGGGCAGGTAGGTCACCTCGAAGCCTTCCTTCTCGAGGCGCTTGCAGGTGTCGAGCACCGCCTTGTGCTCGGTCTGCGCGGTGATGATGTGGTTACCGCGATCCTTCAGGAACTCGGCGGCGCCCTTGATCGCCAGGTTGTCCGACTCGGTCGCGCCCGACGTCCAGACGATCTCCTTGCCCGACGCGCCGATGAGCGCCCCGACCTCCCCGCGCGCCGCCTCGACCGCCTTCTCGGCCGTCCAGCCGAAGCTGTGCGACCGGCTGGCTGCGTTGCCGAACACCTGCGTGAAGTAGGGCAGCATCGCCTCGACGACGCGCGGGTCGACCATCGTGGTCGCGTGGTTGTCCATGTAGATCGGAAGCTTGAGCGTCATTTCGTAATCCCTTCGACCAGCAGCGGCGCGCGGCCGTCGTGTCCGTGAATGCCGCAGGTGCCGCATTCGGCCTGCGTGTGGGTCGGCTCGCACGAACGGCAGCTGTCCATGTACGCGAGCGTCTCGGTGAGATCGCCGACCAGGCGCTCGAGGCGCGCGATCGTCTCCTTGGTCTCGCGCAGCTTGTCGGAGAAGATCTCGCGCACGCGGCCGATCGCCTTCGGCGCGGTCTCCGATTCCTCCCAGTCGCGGAGGAACGCCTTGATCTCGGTCAGCGAGAAGCCGAGGTCCTGCAGCTTCTGGATCCAGTCGATGCGCTTGACCGCCTTGCCGGAGTAGAGGCGGAACCCACCCTTCGACCGGACGGCGGGCGCGAGCAGGCCAAGCTCCTCGTAGAGGTGGATGGCGCGCACGGTCTTGCCCGTCCGCTTTGCGAGCTCGCCGACCCTCAGCAGCGACAGGCTGTCGGCCGAGATGTCTGCGGTGGATGTGGTTACAAGTCGCATGAGTAGAACCTAACCCTTACGTGCACGTAAGGTTTTACATATGCGACGCTAGGGCGTCAAGACGAGCTTGCCGAAAATCGCCCTGGATTCGAGGAGCTTGTGGGCCGCCGCGACGTCGGCCAGGGGCAGGACCCGGTCGACGATCGGGCGCAGACGGCCGGCCGCGAACAGGTCCATCAGGCTGAAAAGACGGGCTTTGCTGGCCATGGTCGAGCCCAGGACGCTGAGCTGGCGCCAGAACAGGTGGCGGAGGTTCAGCTTCGGCTCGTGACCGGCGGTTGCCCCGCAGACCACGATGCGGCCGCCGCGCGCGCAGGCGAGGACGGACTTTTCGAACGTCGCCGCGCCGACATGGTCGACGACGATGTCGGCGCCGCGCCGGGCGGTCAGCTTCTTCACCTCGGCGGCGATGTCGGCCGTGGCGTGGTTGATCGTCTCGTCCGCGCCGAGCGCGCGCGCCGCGGTGAGCTTCGCATCGGTGGAGGCGGTCGCGATCACCCGCGCGCCCCACAGCTTCGCGATCTGGATCGCGGCGGTGCCGACGCCCGAGCCGGCGGCGATCACCAGCACCGTCTCGCCCTGCTGGATCGCGGCGCGCTCGACCAGCATCTGCCACGCCGTCATGAAAACGGTCGGGATCGCGGCGAGCGCGGCGTCGGCCAGCGGAACGCGCGCGCGCGGCGCCGGCACCAGGTTGGCGGCGGGCACGACGACGTACTCGGCCTGACCGCCGTGGGTCTGCTCGCCCAGCATCTTCCAGTCGGGGCAGAAGTTGTCGCGCCCGGCCAGGCACGCGGCGCAGCGGCCGCACGACAGGCTCGGGTTGACGAGGACGCGATCGCCCTCGCCGAGCTCCGGCATCGGTTTGACGCCCGCGCCGAACGCCGAGATGACGCCGCAGACGTCGCCGCCCGGGACGTGCGGGAACGCGACACGCAGCGCGGGCAGCCCTTGCCGCAGCCACAGGTCGATGTGGTTCATCGCGGCGGCGGTGACGCGCACCTGCACCTCGCCCGGCCCGGGCGTCGGCGTCGGGACGTCGCCGATCTCCATCACCTCCGGCCCGCCGTGTCGGCGGAACAGCGCGGCGCGCATGGCGCGGGAGGTTACCACCGCGCGGCGCGCGCGGTTCACATGGGCGCGTCGCAGCTCGGCTCGGCGGAGACGCGGGCGTCCTGATCGGACAGCCAGCGGAGCAGAAGGCAGCTCTCGTGTCGGCGGTAGCTGCCGAGGCGGCCGTCCGCGAACGGGCGCAGCGCCTGCGCGGCGGCGGTGAACCGCCCGAGCTTCACGAGGCAGAGCGCCCGGTTGTAGCGCGCCTCGGGAGCGAACGTCCCGTTTGGATACGCGGCGAGGTACGCGTCCCAGGCGGCCAGGGCAGCCGCCGGCGCGTCGCGGAAGAAGTGATCGCGGTGAGCCCGCTCGTAGGCGAGCCTCTCGCCGGCCGCGCGATCCGGTTGTGGCGGCGCATCCTCTGGGCGGAGCGCGGGGACGATCCTCGTCGGCCGGTCCGCGGCGGCGTGAGCGTGATGGGCGCGCGCGGTCGCGTCCGGTGCGTCGGCGATCCTCGCGGGCGGGGGCGCGCCAAAGCGAAGGCTCGCCACGGCCAGCGCCGCGCCGGACATCAGCACGACCAGGCCGACCGCGAGCGGCGTCGCGTGCCGGCGAATCAGGCTGCGGCGGCGCGCCTCGTGTTCGGCCCGCACAAGGACGCGCGCGCGTGTGGCGGCGCCATCCGCGGACTCCGCGGTCATCTCGCGGAACGCGCTCACGGTGGCGTCGAAGGACGGCGACAGGCGCCTCATTCCGCGTCTTCCCCGGCGAGCAGCTCGCGCAGCCGGCGCCGCGCGTGGAACAGTCGGGTCCTCATGGTCGCCTCCGGCACCGATGCGATCAGGCACGCCCGCGGCGAGCTCAGCTCCTCGACCTCGCAGAGCACGAACGCCTCGCGCTGCGCGGCCGGCAGGCGGTCGAGGGCGGTCTCCAGGCGGCGCGCCAGCTCGCGGCGATAAGTCGTCTGCTCCGGATCGGCGCGCGTGAGGCGATCCTCGCGGGCGAGACGTTCCAGCGCGCCCCGGCGACGGGCGGCGGCCCGCTGGTGGCGCCGCGACTGCTTCACGGCAATCGCCAGGATGAACGTCTCGACGTCCACCTCGCCGCGGAAGCCGCGCATCGCGCGGAGCAGCGCCGCGAACACGTCCTGGACGACGTCCTCGGCGCTCGCCGGATCCGACAGCAGCCGGCGCGCCAGGACGCGCACCCGCACGTGCCAGCGATCGAACGCCGCGGCGAGCGCGTCGAGGCGTCCGTCGCGCAGCCCGTCGACGATCGCCGCCTCCGCCGGCCCTTCGGCCCGCGGCAGGGGCGCGAGCGCGACAGACGGAAGCGGTCGCGACCCGGCGCTCACAAGCGCAGCCTCACGCCGGCCGTGGCGCCGAGATACGATCCGTCACCTTCTGACGAAACGTGCAGGCCAAGCTTCGCCACGAGATCGAAGAAGCGCGAGACGCTGTACCCAGCGGTGCCCGTCGCGAGAACGTAAAGTCCCGGCACGGGTCCCACTGGAACCTTGCTTTGCTTGAGGGACGTGATCGTGCCCTGGCTGCTGGCCGTCCCCGTCGAGCTTCCGATTGTCGCGTAGCCGTCCAGCGCTTCCACGCCGAGGCCAACCGTCGCCTCGGCGAACCACGATTGTCCGCGCCAGGCCTCGCCGGCAAAGGCGGCGGCGCCGACGTAGTGCCGGGGCGCGGACGGACCAAAGGTCAGCGCGAGACCCAACAACATGCTTTCGGGCGACCGTTGGCGCTGCGCGTCCAGATGGAAGGCGCTGCTGGTTGTGACACTGGTCGTGCCGGGGACCCATCCGCCAGCGCGTATGACCGACGCAACGGGCCCGCCGCTCGCCGTGATGGACCAGACGGCGTACGGGATCGCGGCCGGAGCGGCAGCGGCGCTCGACGCGACGACCGGCGGCGCGGCCGTAGCGGGGAGCGACGTCGATGGAACGGGGGCCGCCGGACTCGCCGGCGGAGGAGGCGGCGGCGTCGGCAGAGCGGGCGGCTCGGTCGCCGCCAGCGCCTCGACCGCGGGCGCGGCTGCCGCTTCGCGCACCGCGACGATCGGGCCCACCTGGTCGCGAACCAGGTTGCCGGCGAGCCAGCCGATCGATCGGAGCCTGCCGTTTCGATCCGGTGGAACGGCGATCGCCCGCGAGATGATGGGAGCCGCCCCGGCGCGAAGGGACATCCGGATCTCGCCCGGATCCAGGACAACCAGGAGGACGTCGGTCGCCGCGTCGGCGCTGGCCTCTCGCGTTCCAATCACGTTCTTTCCGAGCTCGGCGGCGACGGCCTGGCGAACGTCGGACGCCCCGACGCCAAGGCCCGGGCCGACCTCGACGACGACGAGCAGCGGCCTGTCGGCGTCGCGGGCCGCGCCGGCCGGCGGGGCGGCGCCCAGCATAGCCAGGGTGAGGACGGTCAGCAGTGGGATGATCCTCATGCCCCGAATGTCGCCCGCGGGCACGGGATCGTTCAATCGGTCCGCGCGATCTCGCGCCTAGACCGACTTGAGCGCCGGCCGGGCCGCGGCGGGCGCCTTGGAGAGGGCGCCTCGAACGACTTCGCTCACCGCCGCCAGGAAGGCGTCGATGGTGGCATCGGGGAGCTCCCCCATGTTGGAAACCTGAATGTGACGATCGGCCAGCTCGCCCTTCGCCTTGTAGATGATGAAGCCGCGTTCCTTCATGCCGTCGTACAGCGCGTCGACCGACAGGCCATCCGGCAGCCGCAGCATCGAGATCGTGTGCGATTCGCGTCCGGTGTTGCTGAACGATTCGAAACCGAGGTCGGTGAACAGCCGGCGGATGCGCGCGTTGCGCTTGAAGTAGAGCTCGCGGCGCGCGGGCACGCCGCCCTGCTCGTACAGCTCGTCGAGCGCGGTCTCCAGCGCGAAGAACGACGACACGGCCGGCGTGAACGGTGTCTGGCGCAGCTCCTCGAGGTACTTGCGGTGGCGCGCCAGGTCCAGGTAGTAGACGCGCGGCGGGAGGCTCCCGATGCGCGGCCACACCTCGGGCGCGACGCACAGAAACGAAACGCCCGACACCGAGTGCAGGCACTTGTTCGCCGACGAGAAGCAGATGTCGACACCGTCGCGCACGACGTCGACGTCCTCGGCGCCCAGGGCGGAGACCGCGTCGACGACCAGCGTGATGCCGCGCGCGCGGCAGATCCGCCCGACGTCGCCCACCGGGTTGAGCAGCCCGACCGACGTCTCGTGTTGGATCATCGCGACGGCCGCGATGTCCGGATCGCCGTCCAGCGCGCGGGTCACGTCGCGCGGGTTCGGCAGCTCGCCCCAGCGGTACCGCAACATCACGCGCGGGATCTCGTGCAGCGCCGCGATCTCGTCGAGGCGATCGCCGAACGCGCCGTTCGCGATCACGAGCAGCTTCTTGCCCGGCGGAACCACGGACGCGATCGACATCTCCATGGCGGCGGTTCCGGAACCGGTCAGGAGCAACATCTCGTGCGCCGGCGACGCGCCGAAGGCAGGCCGCAGCTTCTCCTGCAGGCGCCCGACGACGGCGGCGTAATCGTCGTCGCGATGACAGACGTCGTAGTGCACGAGCGACGCCTTCACCCGCGCCGACGTCATCACGGGACCGGGGCTGAACAGCACGTACCCCGGCTGGTCCTTCTCGGCGAGCAGCCGTTCGATCAGCTCCAGCGTGCTGGCCGCCGCCGACGGCGGCGCCGCCTGCATCGCGGGGCGCGCCAGCTCGTCGCCGTAGACGCGAAGCAGCCACTCCGCGTGCAGCTTCATCTCGGCGCTGTCGAGGTCCTGCCACAGCTTGGTGCCGACGTCGTGCGCGACGACCAAACCGCGCGCGGCGGCCGCCGCCACACCCTCCGTCAGCGACGGGCGATCGAGCTCCGCGAGCACGTCGACCAGCGACGGCGCAATCACGAACAGCCCGGCGCTGACCGCGTCGTAGCTCGTGAGCTGCTTGCCGATCTCGGCGACGCCGTCACCGGCCAGCTTCACCTTCGTCGCGTCGTCGATGTCGAACACGCGCGACAGGTCGCGATCGACGCCGAGGACGGTGCGATCGCCGGCGGCGGCGTGCGTCGCGATCTCGCGCACCAGCCCCGGCGCGGCGATCTGATCGGCCATGAGCAGCAGCGTCCGTTCGGTGATGAACTCGCGCGCGGCGAGGACCGACAGGCCGTTCGGGCCCGGCCAGTCCGCGTTGTCGAAGAACGTCACCCGGCGCTTGGTCGCGGCCGAAACCACGGTCGACGCGGCGACGTGCCGGCGGATGGCGGCGCCCTCGAAACCGACGGTGATGCCGATTCGAGTGACGCCCAGATCCTCGAGCAGCTCGAGGGTCCTCTCGATCACGCTGCAGCGGCCGACCGTGGCGAGGCAATTCGGGCGCGCGGCGTCGGCGATGCTGATCCCCTTGCCCGCCGCCAAAATCAGTGCGCGACCGATCATTCAGCGAACCAGCTTACTGGGCGGTCACCGCGCCGTCACGGAAATGCGCCCCGGCTGAGAGTTCCATCACGCAAGAATCCCCCGGCTGACAACCCGGTTCGCTGGCGAAGCCGGGCCGAGAACCGCACCGGAGCGTATCGGGCATCCGTGAGGAGCGGAAGCCCAGGCCCGGCGCAGCCCAATGGGCCGGATCGTCAGCCGGGGCTCAGCCCTTGCGTTGACGGCTGCCAGTGACCGCGGCGAGCGCGTGCGGCAACTCGCGCAACGGCTCTGCTCGGAAGGTCAGCAGGTAGACCGAGTTCTCGGTCTCGACATAAATCTGATCGCCGCCGGCGTCGCCCAGCACGCGCCGCACGGGCGTCGTCACCATCCGGTGACCGTTTGGATCGCGGAAGATGACCATGCCGCGGCCAACGCTCGGGTAGCTGATGAGGTAGCCCGCATAAGTCCGCCCCACGCCCAGGGAGGCCCGCTCCCGGCCGTGATTGCGAATTTTTCTGGCGGTCACACTAACCACGGGCTTCCAGGTTCCAATGTTAGCACAGGTCCCCAAAAGGGAACCTACTCGAAAGTCTCCGAATCGGTGGCCGTTCTTCCGGATTCTCATCGACAGAATCGCGCACCGCCTTGACCCGCGAAAGCATGGGTATAATCCGCCGCTCGCGATGGAATCGGCCATGCGGCGCGCCCGCTCCGGGAACCTGACGGCCATGCTCGTCACCGTTGCCGTCCTGGAATTCGTCGTAAACAGGCTGGCCGGGCGGCTGTTCTTTCCTCGTCCCGCTCTGATGGCGGGGGGTGGCTCACACACCACGCACGCGGTGACCTTCGCGGGGCCGTTCCTTTTCGAGCTGACGGCGATCCTGGCCGTCACGGTCCTGGCGGCCGCGTTCGTGGGTCTGTTTCGCCGCGGCGAGCTGTACCCGCGCGCGGTCCGGTTCTCCACCATCGTCATCGCGCTGTTCTTCTGTGGCCTCTGCGCGTGGGCGGTCTTCAGCGGCGGGATTCAGGCCTGGCTGTTCGCGTACATGCAGATCGGCTTCGCGTTCCTCGCCCTGCTGACGGCGGTGGCGTTCTCGCTCGCGAACGCGCCGGTGCGCCTCAAGCTCGGCGTGGCGGCCTTCGCGTTGCCCGGCGCGCTGCACGCCCTCGGCGCGGTCGCGGGGAAGCTCGTCCCCGACGGACACGGGCCGATGGCTGCCGTCCGGCGGGCGCTGTCGCATGCCTCGCCGGCCCTCGTCGTGACCGGTGAGGTCGCGCTGCTCGCCGCGGGGATCCTCGCGCCGCTGTTGCTGCCGCCGCGACCATTTCAGGAGCGGCGCTGGCGCATCCCGCTGGTGGTGGCGGCGGCGCTGACGTGCGGGTTCGTCTTCGCGCTGGTGTGGCGGTTCGACCTGATTCAGGCCAGCGCCCTCTACGGCCTCCGCCTGGAGCTGCCGCCCGTCGCGTCGCCGGCGGGTTTCGCGCACGTGCTGGCGTTCTTCGGGTGGACCTTCGCGACCATCGAGCTCATCGCCGACAGGGGCGGAATGCGGCTCGCGGGCTACGGTCTGTTGTTGCTGGCGCTGGGTGGTTACGACCAGGCCTCGCCCGTCGAGCTGTCGCTCTCGGTGCTCGGGTTGGTCGCGCTCGCCGTCGGCGAGCTGCGCGCGCTGCCCTACTCCGACACGGCAATTCCGCGCATTGGCGTCCCCGAATGGCGTGGTTTCGTGAAGAGGTTGGCGGAGGGCGTCGGCGACGGGACCGGGCCGGAGGGCGCGCGTCCCGAGGCGGTGCTGGTACCGGACGGCGAGCTGGAGCTGACGCGCATCGAGACCTTTCGGCGCGGCCAGCCGGTGATGATCAAGCTGATGCGCAAACGGGGCACGCCCGTCGAGCTGGATGCGAGCTACGGCAGCGCCGGCCACGCCGCCGCCGACGCGAGCGTCGAACGGCACAAGCACTGGCTCGCGCGCAGCCCCGAGCACAGGTTGAAGCTTCCGCGCGTGAAGACGGGTGATCCCGTGTTCGATCAAAAGTTCAGCGTGCACGGCGAGGCGCCGCTCGCCGACGCCGATCTCCGGCGGCGGTTGGAGAAGCAGCAAGGCGACGGGGTGCTCACGATCTGGCGCGGGAACGCGGCGCGCTACCAGCTGTCGCATCCCAGCGCCGACGCGCCCGCGGCGTTCGCGGGCCAGGTGGAGGGTCCCGCGGCCGTGCAGTCGATCGTGGAGATCGTCGACATGCTCGCGGACATCGTCGACGCGTCGGTTCCCGCCGCCGGTTGATGACGCACGTCCGGCCCGATCGTGCTTACGGCGGCGGCGCGGGCGTCGGCATCGGTGGCGGCGCGCTGCCCGGGTCGGGAACCGTCGCCGTCACGGAGTGCGTCGGCCGCCCCGGCTGGCTCTGCAGTTCCTGGATCTGGCGGCGCGCAGCGGGCGCGTCCGCGCCGCCCGGCGACGCCGACAGGTACTTCTTGTACGCCTCCACCGCCTGGCCCGGCTCGCCCGCGGCGCGATACGCCTCGCCGAGACCGAACATCGCCGACGAAAAGCCGGGCGATATGTTGAGCGCGCGCTTGAACTCGCCGACCGCCGCCAGCGGCTTGTGCTTGTCGAGCAACAGATAGGCGGAGCTGGTCACCGCGGCGACGCCGCTCGGTTGCAGCCTGAGCGCCTCGTCGATCAGCTTCTGCGCCTTCGCCGTGTTGCCGTTCTCGAGCGCGCGATCGGCGTCGGCGACCAGCTGCTCGTAGCCCCGACCGCGAACGGGCGCGTCGCTCGAAGCCGACGGGGCGGCGGCGCGGCTCGCGGGCGGCGCGGCGGCGCGACTCGACGAAGAGGACGACGACGGGCGCGCCGGCGGTTGCGGTTCGGGCAGATCCTCCGGCGGCGGCGTCGGACGCGCGGCGACCGCAGGAGCGGCGACCGCAGGAGCGGCGGCCGGCGGGGCGGCAGCCGGCGGCGGCGCGGCGGCCGGCGGTGGAACCGCGGCCGCGGCGGGAGGGGCGGGCGGCGCCGCAGCCGGGGGCGGGGCGGCAGGCGGCGCCACCGACGGAGCCGTGGGCGCGGCCTCGGGCGCCGTCGCGACCGTGTGACCCGACGACCTCGCGCGCGATCCGACGTAGCCCGCGACGGCCGCGAGCCCCACGAACACGATCCCGATCGCGACGTTGCGCGCCGTGTGTTTTTGCGGCAGCACGATGCCCATGCTGTCGTCGATGCCCATCCCGGTGAGACTCGAAGCGATGTCCGAATCCATGCGCCCCCGGCTGCCCCGCTGCCCGCCACCGCGAGACCGACTGCCCATCAGCATGTCGTCGTCGTCCTCGTCGGGCGACGCGTAACCGCGCGCGGCGACCTTCAGGCCCTGCGGGGTCTCGGGCTGCGTCACGCGGGGCATGCGCGCGGCCGACGCGCGGTCCGCCTGATCGACGAGATCGAAGAACGGCCGCAGCTCGTCCATGTCGCCGAGCCGCCGCGCGCTCGCGCCCGGCGCGGTCACCCGGTCGTTCCGGCCCACGCGCCGCTCGACGATCCACTTCTGCAGCGTCGTCGGATCGCGGAAGCGATGGACCTTGCCTTCCTCGGTCGTCAGCACCCAGGCGGGCGCCTCGGTCGTCGGCCCCGGCGTGCCGCCGGCCGGCTTCTGCCGCGACACCACGAAGGTGTGACCGCAGGTCGTGCATTGCACGGACGCGCCTCGCTCGGCGACGCTGTCATCGTCGAGCTCGTATTCGGTCTGGCAACGATCGCAGCGAACGTCCATGGGCAACTTGGCCGGTTAAACCACTGCCAAAAAGCGTTCAGAAGATACCATGGTGCGCCAGGGGCGGCAGCGCGGCCGGCCGACCGCCGACCTCACAGACTTTCGGGAAACAGCGCGTAGAGCTGGGCCGGCGGCGGCGCGTACGCCCCCCGCACCATCAGGTTGCCCAGGTGATCCACGAGGAACCCTCGATCGAACGCGCGCCTGAGCAGGATCGGTGCAGCGGCCGAGGCGCGGATCACGGCGGCGCGGCCGGGCAGGCTGGTGGCGACCCCGTCGACGAGCGCGGCGAGGATCTCGGCCGACTCCGCCACGGCGGGACCGATGACGACGCGCGCCGGGAGCGCGCGATAGAAGAGATACCCCGCGATGGCCTGGCCGCCCGCCTCCGCTTCATGAACGAAGCCGCCGCCCGTCGACGCGAGCAGCGCGAGATCGCGGCGGCGGTCGGCGCCGGTCCGCGATCGGTCGTAGCGCTCGACCGCGGGCAGATCGCCCGCGACGAGCGGCCGGACGCCGGGGTTGACCGTCCCCTGTGGGGGCGGCTCGAGCTTCTCGGCGAGCAGATACGGGGCGACGTCGGCCACCGCGTAGCCGAGCCGCGTGTAGAGTCCGAACGAATCGGGGTTGAAGCTGTCCTGGAACAGGCGAACGCTGGCGGAGCTGCCGGCGATGTCGCCGAGCGCACCCATGAGCGCCCGCGCGACGCCGGCCGGGGCGCCCGGGCGCGCCGCCAGGGGCCCGATGCTGGTCACCGCGCCGCGCGGGTGCGCGAACCCGACACCGACGACCTCGCCCGCAGAGCGCGCCAGCGCGCAGCCCTCGGGATCCAGGTCGATGTACGCGCGGCAAAGCCACGCCGCGCTTTCACGCGTCGGGAAGGGCGGCGCGTGGCCGCGGCGCCGGTAGGCCGCCCCGAACGCGTCGAAGAGGATACCGGCCGCCGCGTCGACGTCCGCCTGCCCAAGTCGGGCCACCTGGATCATATCGGCCTTGATAGTAGATTAGGTTGGCTTCGCGGGTTTCGGTCTCGCGGTCGCACGTCACGGAATTCGCGCTTGAACACCCACCCCGCCATCGATCTCGAAACGCAGCCAGCGGACGAATCCGAGCGTCTCTCCGAACTGGAAGTAGAAGCCGAGGTTGCGCATCACCTCGAACATGAAACCGTTGGCGTTGCGGATGCCGAAGTCGTTGTCCTTGAGCACCGGGTTCGGTTCGGCGGTGGCGTCGAAGACGCCCTGGATCGTCGCGTAGAACTTGAAGTCCAGCTCCGGGTCGACCCAGTAGCGGAAGCCGGGGGCGACGGCGAACTCGTGGTTCCTGTTGAAGTCCGTCCCGATGCCGAAGCGAAGATCGACCAGCGCGTCCCAGTGCTCGGCGAAACCGAACGCCGGCTGCACGTCCAGGAAGAACGGGACCATGCCGGTACAGACGCGCTTGCCCATCTGACCGCAGTAGATGTTCTCCTGATACGGGAAGACGCCCCGGAAGCCGACGCCCGGCATCACGGCGATGCCGAGCTGGTTCTTGTGGAGCAGCGAGGCCTGGCGCAGCTTCGGGAACGATTTGGGGCGCTCGAGACCGACCGAAGGCGGCGTCGCGGGGCCCGAGTCGGGGGGCGCGGTGGGCGCCGGCGTGTCGGCAGCGGGCTTTTCATCCGCGGCGGCGGCGGCGGACGCGGACGCGGCCGTCGTCGCCACCACCGTCATCAAGAAAGCCATCGCCGCGGAGCGCATGAGGGCGCCAGTCTAGTAGAAAGGCCCGCGCAGGCGAAGAGGGTGATGTGCCGGCGGGGGCGGCCTTGAAGCGGACCGGGCGTCCCACGCGCCGCGAGCTGGTCCTGGGGGCCGGGGCGGTGGGCGCCTCGCTGACGCTCGCCGGCGCGCGGCGGGCCCTCGCCATCGGCGACCGGTCGCTGTTCCGCTTCGCGCGCCTGGCTCTGCCGGGGCTGCCTGATCCGCGCCCGACCGCCCTGCGCCGCCTGGCCTGGGAGATCGTCCGCCGCACCAGCGTCTCGACCGCCTCCGACCCGGCGGAGATCCGGCTGTCCGATCCGAACCTCTTCCGGTATCCGTTTCTGGTGCTGTCGGGCGACCGGCGGTTCGCCCTGCCGTCGGAGGCGGAGCTTGCCCGGCTGCGGCGGCACATCACCTACGGCGGATTCCTCCTGATCGATTCCGCCGAGGGGCGGGCCGGCGGCGGCTTCGACGAATCGGTGCGGCGGCTGCTGGCGCAGACGCTGCCCGGCGAGCTGCCGATGCGCGTCCCCGACGGGCACGTGCTGTGGAAGTCGTTCTACGTGCTGCGCGGGGCACCCGGGCGGATCATCGCGACGCCGATCCTCGAGGGCGTCGAGCGCGACCGACGGCTGGCTGTCGTCTACACGCAGAACGATCTGGGCGGCGCGCTGGCGCGCGACGGCTTCGGGCGCTGGGAGCACGAGGTGATCCCGGGCGGCGACGATCAGCGCGAGGAGGCGTTCCGGCTCGCCATCAACCTGGTGATGTACGCGCTCTGCCTCGACTACAAGACCGAGCAGGCGCACATCGATTACATCCTGCGCACCCGGCGGCTCCCGCGATGACGGGGCTCTTCCACCTGCCTCCCGGCTACAACGACTGGCGCCTGGCGCTGGGCGCGACCGCCCACATCGGGCGCACGGGCGTCGGACTGCTGTTCGCGGCGGCGCTGGTGGCGATCGCGCTGTCGATCTTGTCGCTCGCCGAGGAACGGCGCGGGCGGGGCTTCGTGTTGCTGGGACTGCGCGTGCTCGGCATTCTGGCCTGCCTGGCGACGGCGCTGCAGCCCGCGATCGAGCTGCGCCAGGTGACGCGGCTGCCGAACCGGGTGGCGGTCCTGGTCGACACCTCCCGTTCGATGGAGGTGCGCCCGCCCGACGGCGGACCATCGCGCGCCGAACGCGCGGCCGCGCTGCTGGAACGCGCGGCGCCCCGGCTGGCGGAGTGGCAGCGGGCCGGCCACGAGGTCGACCTGTTCAGCTTCGGCGAGAGCGTGTCGCCGGCGACCGGCGCCTCCCTGCGCGAGCCGCCCGCCGCGGACGCGACCCGCATCGGCGAGGCGCTCGGCGACGTGCGCGCGCGCTACGCGGGGCGCGATCTCGGCGCGGTCGTGGTCGTCTCCGACGGGATCGACACCGGGCGCATCGGCGAGGGGCCGCTCGACGCGACGACGCGCACCGCGATCGAGGCGCTGGGCGCGCCGGTCCACACCGTCGGCCTCGGCGAAAAGTCGCTGCGCGATCTGTCCGTCGCGGCGGTGCTCGCCGATCAGTTCGCCTTCGTGCGCACGCCCGCCAGCATCGAGGCGGTCATCCGGCAGACCGGCCTCCCCGACCGCCAGGTCGAGGTCACGCTGGAACGCGACGGCCGGCCGATCGCCACCCGCAGCGTCGTGCTGCGCGGCGATCGATCGGAAGAGAAGATCGCGTTCGACTGGCTGCCCGATCACCCGGGCAACTTCGTCTTTCGCATCTCCACGCCCGTGCTGCAGGGCGAGGCGCTCAAGGGCAACAACGAACAGTCGTTCGCGCTGAAGGTGATCCGCGATCGCGTCCGCGTGCTGCACCTCTCCGGCCGGCCGTCGTGGGACGAACGCTTCCTGCGCGCGATGCTCCGGCGCGACCCCAACGTCGACCTGGTGTCGTTCTTCATCTTGCGCACGGAGAGCGACGAACAGCCCTGGAACCGCAACGACCTGTCGCTGATCCCGTTTCCGACCTACGAGATCTTCGAGGAGCAGCTGCGGTCCTTCGACCTGGTCATCTTCCAGAACTTCAACTACGCGCCCTACGGCGTCGAGCCGTTCCTGCCCAACGTGCGCGACTACGTCGAGGGCGGCGGCGCCATCGCGATGGTGGGCGGCGACCTGTCGTTCACGAGCGGCGGCTACGGCGCGACCGCGCTGCGCGACGTGCTGCCCGTCGAGCTACCGCCCACGCCGCCGGCGCTGACCGGCGTCGGCGACGCCGACCTGACCAGCGACGCGTTTCGCCCGAAGCTGACGGCCGAGGGCCGCACCCATCCCGTGACGTCGCTGGTGCTCGACCCGCGCGACAACGAGCAGCACTGGGCGAAGCTGCCCGCGCTCGAGGGCATCAACAAGGTGCCGCGCGCGCGCGCCGGCGCGACGACGCTGCTCGCCCACCCGACGATGAAGGGCGGCGACGGCAAGCCGGCGCCGGTGCTGGTGGCGGGCGACGCGGGCAAGGGGCGGACGCTCGCGCTGCTCACCGACAGCGCCTGGCACTGGGGCTTCCTGGCCGCCGGCGAGGGCGACGACGGGCGCGCGTTCCAGCGCTTCTGGGAGAACGCGATCCGGTGGCTGGTGCGCGATCCCGCGCTGACGCTGCTGCGGCTGGAGCTCGATCGCCTCGAGTACCGGCGCAACCAGCCGATCGCGGTGCGCGTGCGCGCGATGCACGCCGACTACTCGCCGGCGCCGGACGTCGAGGTGAATCTGGCCGTGCTCACCACCTCCGCGGCCGCGGACGGGGAACCGATGCGCATCCTCAAAGCCACCACCGACGCCGACGGCGAGGCGCACGTCGACCTCGGGACGCTGCCGCCCGGGGCGTACCGGCTGACGGGGCGCGCGACGGTCGACGCGCGCCCCGTCACGCACGAGGAGACGTTCGTCGTGCGCGCCGGCGGCCCGGAGCTCGACGACGTTGCTTCGCGCGACAAGGTGCTGCGCGAGATCGCTCAGGTCTCGGGCGGCAGCTACGCCTTCGAGGAGGTGCGCGACGTTTCGATCCGCTCCTCGCGCGAGGTCCGCGTGGGCCGGCAGCAATCGGTGGAGATCTGGTCGGCGCCGCCGCTGCTGCTGATCGGCCTGTCGCTGCTGGCGCTCGAATGGGCGCTACGCCGCCGCCTGGGTCACTCCTAGCCGCCCGCGCGCGAAGCGCGCGATCGCGACTACCTGAAAAAACAGTAGTCGCACACCGCACCTGCGGCGCGGAGCGACTAGCGCCCCTCCGAGAGAGCACCCTCGACGCGGCGGAGTCGGCTGCGGCGGTTGCGGCTGGTGAAGAACAGCAGCATCGCCAGCGACGGAACCAGCCCGCTGGCGCCGAAGGCGCTGGACGCGACGGTGCACCCGCCGCCCTCGCCGGCCTGGCCCGGACCGAGGTCCTCGCGCGTGTCGGGCGCCGTCACCTGCAACGTGGCCTGGCCCCTGTGCCCGGCGCGGTCCGTCGCGGTGACGGTGATCGTCTGGATGCCGTTGATGCCGCTCAGATCCCACTCGTAGGGCGGCGCCATCGCGACCGCGGAGAGCCCCTGCGGCATCACCTCGATCTCGACCTGCTTCACGTCGCAGTCGTCGCGCACGTCGACGGTGACGGCGAAATCGTGCCCCTTCTTCTCGCCGTTGCCGGGGGTCACGAAGCGCACGCTCGGATCCTGCGTGTCCTCCATGCAGCCGAAGACCGACGGCTTGGGGCCGCCCGGCCAGGCGCCGAGCGCCTTCTTCATCATCGCGTACGAGTTCTGCGTGCCGCGATCGCACGTGTCGTTGCTGGTATCGATGTCGGCGTCGACGAAGCCGGCGCAGTCGGTGCAGATCGTCGGGTACATCAGATCATGCGGGTCGGTCGTGTGCTCGAGCCCGACGAGGTGCGCCTGTTCTTGCGCGATGATCACGGCCGTTTCGCGCGCGTCGCGCCCGCCCTGGAACACGTAGGCGACGCCGCCGCTCAGGTCCTTGCACACGAACGGCGCGATGCCGGCGACCCTGTCGTTCGCCATGCACCAGCGGCCGCCGCCCGACGACACCACCTCGGTGTAGTACTTCCCGCTCGTCGGGCGCGTCAGCGTGAAGACGATGTTGAGGTCCTTGTACCACTCGTCGAGGTACGCCTGGATCTGCCGCTGGCACTCCTCGATCGTCGGCGCGAAGCTGCACTCGAACTTCGGCACGGTCCCCGAGCACGCGTCGTAGTTCTGCGTGTGCTGCTCGGTTCCGTCCGCGTAGCGGAGGTAGAAGACCTTCGGGTCGCTGCCGAGCGCGCTCTGCACGGTCGTCACGTCCGCCTGCGGCGGCGCGATCATATCCCCGTGCATCGACGTCGCGGGACCGGTTGCAGCCGCGCCGACGTCGCCTGCGGGCGCCACGCCCGCTGCGTCCGGCGCCTCGCCGCAACCCGCGGTGCTTCCCGATAGCACCGCGCACGCGAGCAGAGTTTTGAAAAACATCTTCAAGGCTTGCCTCTTCGAGCTTCTAATCGGCGGGGTCGGCTAGCCATGCAGGCCGACCTGTGGCAGGGTCTGCAAGATCCATCGGCAATACCGAAATAAAATTTAGTACTTCAAAATACTTATTTTTTTTCAACAGTAACCCGCCAAAACCCTCGAAACACCAATGGTTGCAGCCGAAAACTACGTCGCCGAGCTCGACACCAAGAACCAGACCTCGATTCAGCGCGTCGTCGACGCGTTGTCGGCGGCCCTGGCCAAAGACGGCGTCGAGGTGCCGGATGCGCTCCGCTTCGCGCTCAAGGCGACGATCGAGGCCGCGGAGGTCGCGGCGCTCTGGATCACCGACTGCGACGACCTGGAGATGAAGCTGTCGCTGGCGGAGCAGTGCGGCGACAGCGCACGCCAGTGTCGGAAGCTGTCGGAGCGCCTCCTCGCGCTCGGGGTGTCGGGCTACGACCCGCGCGACGGCGGCTACTCGAAGCTGTTCGCGTTCCTGCGATCGCTGCAGACGACGGAAGAGCGGTCGTCTGCCGGATATCTGACAGGCCGGGCGTTGTCGATGGCGCGGCTGGGTGCCCTGGCCGGTTTCTGCGAGCGCAAGGGCGACGGCGACAGCGCGCGCCTGCTGGGCGTCGACATCATGGGGCAGGAGCGCCGCTACTACGAACAGGGAAAGCAGATGCTCGTCGCGGCCGTCGCCACCGAGGAGAGCCAGGCCCGCGCCCGCCGCGCCGCGTATCGCACCCTCGAGCTGGCCGGTGAGACCGCCGAACCTCTGCAGCTGCGCAAGGCGCTCGGCAAGCGCCGATAGTCGCTCCGCTGTTATAGTCGTGAGCTGACATGGCGACGGAGGCGCCGATCGCGCCCTCGGCCTTTGGCCGTTACACGCTCCTCGAACGACTCGCCGTCGGCGGAATGGCCGAGGTGTTTCGCGCCAAGATCACCTCCTCGCACGGCTTCGAGAAGATCCTGGTCATCAAACGCATCCTGCCGCACCTGGCGGCCGATCCGAACTTCGTCTCGATGTTCATCGACGAGGCGAAGCTGACGGCGCAGCTGACGCACCCGAAGATCGTGCAGGTCCTGGACTTCGGCGAGGTGGGCGGGCAGTTTTTCACGGCCCTCGAGTACATCGACGGGTTCGACGGTCTCGGCCTGCTGCGCGTCGCGGCGCAGAAGCGCGTGCACATCCCCCGGTCGCTGAGCGTGTTCATCGTCAGCGACGTGCTCGAGGCGCTCGACTACGCTCACAACGCGCGCGACATGGAGGGCAAGCCGATGCAGATCGTGCATCGGGACATCTCGCCCTCGAACATCTTCATCTCGAAGCGCGGCGACGTGAAGCTGGGTGACTTCGGGATCGCGCACGCGCAGCGCCGCGAATCGAAGACGCAGGCCGGCACCCTGAAGGGAAAGTACGGCTACATGTCCCCCGAGCAGGTGGTGGGCAAGCCGATCGACGCGCGCAGCGATCTGTTCGCGGTCGGCGTCGTGCTGGCGGAGCTGCTCACGGGGCGCCGGCTGTTTTCGGCGCCGGCGGATCTGGACGTGCTGCTCAAGGTCCGGGACGTGAAGCTGGATCGCCTGGACAAGTACGGCGCCGATCTGCCCAAGGCGCTGGACCGGATCGTCAGGCGCGCGCTTCAGAAGAACCCGCGCGATCGGTTCGGGAGCGCGACCGAGTTCCGCGACGAGCTGGCGGACTACCTGTTCTCGTCGGGGCAGCGCATCGGCCCGGGGGACCTGCGCACGTTCACGGGCACGTTGTTCGACACCAGCCCGGATGCGGCCGCGCGCCTGCTGCAGGAGGCCCGCCGCCTGGAGACGCCGCGCGCGCCCTCCAAGGCGGCCGCCGAGGCCGTCGCGAACGCCGGTGGCGGTGGCGGCGGCGGCCCCGCCGCGCCCGCGCCGGCGGCGGCGGCGGCGCACGGGAAAGGCGGTTGGCCGGGCCCTTCATTCCCGCAGACGCCGACGCTCGAGGCGGACGTGGTGTCGGACGCGCCGACCGCGCAAACGGCGCACGAAGCAGCGGAGGGGAGCTGGCCCGACCGCGAGGAGCCGTCGTCGTTGCGCGGATTCACACCCGTTTCGAAGCCTGGCGATCCGTCGAGGTCGGTTCCCACCGTTCAGTCGGGTCTCGGCCGACGGGCGACCACGCACAGCGACGTCGGGAAGTTCGTCTCCGCGGCGCCGAAGCGGCCGCCCGACAGCGCGGGCGACATCAGCATCATCACGCCGATGCGGCTGTTCTGCGATCTCGCGCTGGTGGGCGAGACGGGGCTGCTGCACTTCGAGCTCGGCGACACCCAGAAGGAGATCTTCCTGGTGGGCGGCGCGCCGGAGTCGGTCAGCTCCAGCAACCCGAACGAGCGCTTCGGCGAGTACCTGGTCGGCAAGGGCGTGCTGGGGCCCCCCGACCTGGATCTCGCGCTCAGCATGCTGCCGCACTACAACGGCAAGCTCGGCGACACGCTGGTCGCGCTGGGCCTGCTCCGGCCGCTGGACGTGTTCCGCCTGCTCTCCGAACAGGTCCGCGACCGCGTCATCGACGTGTTCGCGTGGACGGAGGGTACGTTCGCCTACTACCGCGGCGTCACGAATCGACAGGAAAACTTCCCGCTCGGCCTCGACACGTTCGAGATCCTCGGCGCGAGCGTGGTCAACCTGCCCTACGACCTGCTGACCCAGCGCTTCGATTCGATGCTCGACTATCGGCCGATCGCCACGGAGCGCGGCCGCGTCGAACCGGAGGCCTTCCGGATCGGGCCGACGCCGCGCGAGGTCCTGAACCTGCTCGACGGCGAGCGGACGCTGCGCGAATGGATGAACCAGTTCGGCGACCGGGAAGAGCTGCTGACGTTCCTGCGGTCGCTCTACCTCCTCGTCGAGACCGATCTCGCCGAGCTCGACTAAGGTTTAGGCGCCCGTGGCGGATCAGCGCCGCATCAGGAAGCGGCCGACGGTGACGACGACGGCGACGACGAACGCGAAGATTCCGATCAGCCCGAGCAGCGGGACCCGCGGCGCCTGCGGCGGCGGGATCGTGCGGTAGAAAGCCCGGCTCCCTGTCCCGCGCGGCAGCGCTCCCGGTCCGGGAGCGGTCCCGTTCGTCAGGTAGGTGGCCGACGGGTTCTCGTTGGTCTCGGCCGGCCGGGACGCGGCCGGCGCGCTGAACGCCTCCTCGAGCAGTTTCGGGACCGCCTGCTCGGCTGCCGGCATCTCGGCCAAGAAACGCTCGAGCGCCTCGACAAGCTCCGCCGCGGATTGATACCGGGCCGCCGGGTCGCGCTCGAGGGCCTTGGCGACGATGGCGTCGAGCATCGCGGGGACGCCATCCCGACGGCGCGACGGTTCCGCGATCGGCTTGGTCAGAACGTTGCGGAGCGTCTCGCTGTCATCGTTGGCGGCGAACAACCGCTCCCCCGCCACCATCTCCCAGAGCGCCACGCCGAGCGAAAACAGATCCGTGCGGTGATCGATGGGCAGGCCGCGCACGAGCTCCGGCGACATATAGGACAGCTTGCCGGCGAGGCGCGGCGCCCGGCCCGGTTCGCCCTCGGGCCGTGCCCGCGCCGCCGCCCGCGCGATGCCGAAGTCGAGGATCTTCACGCCGCCCGACTCGAGCAGCATGATGTTCGACGGCGTGACGTCGCGGTGGATGATCCCGCCCGGCGAACCGTCCGGGAGCACCAGCGTGTGCGCGTGATCGAGCGCGCGCGCGACCTGGCGCGCGATGAACGCCGCCAGCGACGGCGGCATCGCCTCCCGGCGCGCGCGCAACGCGCGCATGACCGTCGAGACATCGCGACCGACCAGGTGCTCCATCACCATGAAGTACGCGCCGTCGATCTGGCCGAACTCGAAGACGCGCACGATGCTCGGGTGGTGGAGCAGCGAGGTGATGCGCGCCTCCTCGCAGAACATCTGAACGAACTTCGGCGAATCAGAGCGGTCGGGCCGGATCCGTTTGATGACGAACGAGCGCTCGAACCCCGGCAGACCGGAGGCGACGGCCTTGAACACTTCGGCCATCCCGCCCTTGCCGATCCGCTCCACCAGTTGAAAACGGCCGAAGGTCTCCGCCGGCGTGGGTGGGCCGGGCGTCTTCGGTGCCTTGTGCAAGGTCGAGGACACGCTCAGGGAGGGGACACGATCGCGATTTCCAAAGTGCTTTCCCGCAGATGGCAGAGAAATGCCGCAAAGCGGAACATCGGTGGCGCCGCGGGTTCACTTGAGCGGACCGCCCGCGGGCGGTCCGCCCGATAGGCGTGGCGAGAAGCTCGACCGTCGTGCTTATAATCGCGCGCCGCTTCCCCCAGACCGGAGACGAACCATGACACGCATCCTCTGTGCCGCCCTGCTCGTGCTGTCCGGTGTCGCGTCGGCCGCGCGCGCGGCCGACGAGCCGCCGCCCGGCGGGATGCCGGCGCCGACGGAAAGCACGCCCCCGTCCGACGGCGCCGCGCCCGGGTCAGGAGGAGGGACGGGCCCGATCGTTTCCGCGGGCGCCATCGGTGAAGAGGCGGCCGCGACGCGCCCCGCGGACCTGTCCTACGGCGTCGCGGCGCGTCTCCGCTGGGTCACCGTCCCGGCCTGGATGTTGAACCTGTTCACCAAGAAGAACGTCCCGCTGTCGTCGTGGGGAACCGGCATCGAGTTCTTCCGGCGCAAGTCCAACTTCGATCTCATCGCGTCCCTCAGCTACCAGAACATGTCGCCGCCCGACGGCAACTGGCTGGGCAAGGGACACCGGGCCGCCGACGAGACCGACTACGTGCACTTCGACGGCCTGGCGATGTGGGGCGTGGACGTCTCGTTCGTCTGGCACTCGATGTTCAACGAGTGGTTCGGCATGCACTACGGCGCGGGCATCGGCGTCGGCATCATCCCCGGCGAGATTCTCCGCATCAGCAACTCGGGCTGCACCGATCAGAATGCGGGCGACATCAATCAGTGTCACCCGATCGGCGTCACGCCGAACGGCTCCGACACGCTGCCCCTCCCCCCGAATTTGACGACGCCCCGGACGACCGTCGAGGACTCGCCGAACAACCCGCACCAGTTCGTCGATCAGAACAAGCCGCCGGTGCTTCCGATCGTGAACATCCTGGTCGGCATCGACTTCCGCCTGCCGCAGGTGCGCGGCTGGGAAGCGAAGATCGAGGGCGGCTTCTACAACGCCTTCTTCCTCGGCGGCGGCGTCGGCTACACGTTCTAGGCTGCCTTTCTCGAGCGGGGCGGCCGACGATCCGGCCTTGTCGGCCTCTCAAGTCGCCGTCATGGGCCGTCGTCGGGGCGGTTGCCGTCGGCGATGTCGCGGATGTAGCGGGCGAAGTCGCGTTCGATGCGCGGCAGCAAGAGCACGAGCTTCGCCTGCTGCACGGGCGTCAGCACCTTGCGCACGTCCCGGATGCGTTCGTCGCGCGACGCCTGACGCTTGGCGCGGTTGGCGATCATCCGGTTGATGGCCGCCGTCAGCTTGGCGTCGTCGGGTTTCGGCGCCGCGAGCAGGACGCGGATCTCCTCCGCGATCTGACGGCGCTCCGCCGCGAATGCCAGCTCCTGCTCGTCGTACTTGGCGAGGACCGGGAACAGCTTGGCGGACGTGCTCTCGTCGAGCTTCAGCTCCTCGACGATCCGCCAGGCGCGCAGCGCGCGCATCCGTTCCACGACCTCCTTGCGCAGCTGATCGGGCGACCGCTTGTCGGCCGCGGCAGCGGGCGCGGGGGCCGACGGCGGCGGCGATCGTCGCGGCGCCTCCGCCGAAGCGGCGCCCGATCCGACGACCGCGGCAAGGCCGGCCGCCATCAACCCCGCGATTCGCGCCGTCACAACGCTGCTCCGGCGAGCGAGCGTTCGATCCGCTGCAGCGTCGGGCCGTCCATCTCCGCCAGCTCGTCGTTGGCCAGCCCGTCGTCGTCGAACGCCGCGTCGGAATCCTGCGCGCCGCTCGCGGCGATCGCGGTGACGTGCGACGGTGACCGCGTGCGCAGCCGGTCGAGCAGGCGGCGCAGCGCCGGTTCGTCCAGATCGGCGACGTCGACCACGGAGTCGGCGGCCTCGTCGTCCGCGCCGGTCAGGACCGTCGCGACTGTCGGAGCCGGAACAGCGCCCGTCGGTCCGACCGGCGCGCGGCCGGCGAGCAGCAGCGCCGCCGCAGCAGCCGCCGCGGCCGTCACGAAGAAAGCGATCCGCGTCGACCGGCGCCGCGCGGGCGGGCGGGCGCCGGCCAGCGCCGCCGCAGCGGCGTCGGTCGTCCGCGCCGCCAGATCGTCCCAGAAGCGATCGGAGACCGGGAGGGCGGGCGTCCCGGCGCGCAGCGCGGCCGCGACGCGCGGCGCGTCCCGCAGCTCGGCGAGCGTGCGAAAGCAGGTCATGCAGGAGCCGACGTGAGCGGCGAGCGCCGGGTCCGTCATCGCGTCGCCCCCCGATGTCGAATCGACCGCGCGTTCCCAGACCTGCCGGCAGACCGGCGCCATCTCGTCGATCTTCATTTGAGCTTCCCGCGGTGAGCGCCACCGCCGTCGGCGGGCGCCATCGTCGCACGCAGCTTGCGAACGGCGTAGTGGAAGTTCACCTTCGCCGCCCCCTCGCTGATCCCCAGCACCTCGCCGATGTCGCGAAACGGCAGCTCTTCGTAGATGCGCAGCTCCAGGGTCATCCGCTGCTTGGTCGGCAGCGTCGCCACCGCCCCGCGCAGGGCCGACGCCGTCTCCGCGGCCTCCAGTCTATCCAACGCTGCGGAGGCGGACATCGCCCGATCGTCGCCGGTCCCCGCCTCGATCTCCCCGTCGTCGGCGACGAAGCGCGCGTGATCGCGGATGTGGTTCAACGCCAGGTGCGCGCCGATGCGCAGGATCCAGGAACGAAACACGCCCGCGTCGCGCAGCTCCGCCAGCTTTCCCATCGCGCGCACGAACGATCGCTGGACCAGATCCGCCGCCTCGTCGGCGTCGCGCACGTACCGCAGGCAAAGAGCGAACAGCGCCCTCTGATGGCGCCGAACCAGCCGATCGAGCGCCGCGCGATCCCCGCGCTGCGCCCGCCTGACCAGCTCCTCGTCAGGCGTCTCCTCGGCCTCCGCCATGCGTACCAGAGAGAGTCTCGGGGCCGTCTCGGTCGAAGTCGCCATGCAGCAAACCCGACGGAGTAGACCCGCCCGGCCCGGGGCCGGTTAGGCCGGCCCGCCCGCCTTGGTGTCCCGGGTGGACAGGTTGTCCTCCAGGCTCTCCACCGTCGAACGGAGGGCTGACACCTCCTCCTGCGTCGCCAGACCGAATAGCCCCGCCGCGAAGCGGCTGGCGCGGTCCAGCTCCGCCTTGATCGTGCCGCCCAGGCCGACCGCCTTCATGGCGACGTTCATGACGCGCGGGTCGCCCATGACGCGGGACACTTTCCAGCACATTGGGATCCTAAGCTTAGAATTCCACGTGGACAAGTTGTCG